>Ga0099853_1000090_pt1 | contig 10419 bp, 5 predicted proteins | sample In2P11_FD_77060 | JGI IMG/M metagenome (GOLD analysis project Ga0099853, IMG submission 77060) | Clean room microbial communities from NASA Spacecraft Assembly Facility at Jet Propulsion Laboratory, Pasadena, California, USA -... ... | reverse complement strand
TGAAGGCGCCATTGAGGAGGAAGGAGATACCGTAGAGGTAGCCGTTGTACCTGAGAATAGATTTAGTATATGCAGTCGCCGTGGTTTTAGAAGCTGCTGCTTACAGTGCTCCGAACATGATGATAGCTTCGGTCCCCAAGAACCTGAATGGTCTTGTTTGTGTCACGAGCAAGAGCTCCTTGAAATTCTTCCTTCGGTACTCGACTGGCACATCAATAGTTTGGTTGCCAGTCTCCTTCCTCAATCTCGCCGCTCTTCTTCTTAACAAGACACTATGTCTTGTTTCGCCACACCAGAACATGCAGCAAGACATAACGATCCAGCATCCTCCCGATACGCCCAGCAAAGCCCAGAAAACATCGTACCAAGGCCGATACTCCGCCACAAATGCCATTAAGAAGTATCCAATTGATGACCCAGATACGGCCGCCCAGAGAAAGATGGACATAGGGTAACCCGTATGATGCGCCGTATACAAGTCCGCGATGGTGCCACCGAGATTGGCGATAGTCACACTCTGGAAAAGGCCACATAGGAATCTCATCACCAGGAAACCGCCCAAGTTGGGTGCAAGAGCCGTCCCGACGTAACAGGGCAACGAAAGACCGTAGGAGATGATATATACCGGAAGACGACCAAAGTACTCAGATAGCGGAGCGTTAAGCATGGGGCCTATGGCGAGCGCGAGGGTGTACATTGACAAGCCCAGTATGCCGACTTCGCTCGAGACACCGAAGGCTTTAGTGAATTCTGTCGTTGCTGGGCTGTAGCCTGAGGCCCCGAAGGAGACACAGAGGTCGATAGGGATGATGGGGAGCCAGGCGAGGAGTTTGCGCCATGTTTGCCAATTTCTTGGGTCCTCTAGGTCGTTGGGGGAGAAGTCTACAGTGTGTTGGGTTTTGGAGTCGTGTATGCTATTAGCGGCGATGGAAATGGGTTCCATGTCGAAGGGCCCAAGGGCTAGGGGTAAGAAGATCAGGGAGGTACGAGATATTGGAGACGATGCACGAGGATATAGATGCTCATCATGGAAGTCGGCTGCACCATGGGGCGACTCATAACTTGCCGGAGGCAGATCAGCTTCACATCGTGATGAGTTTACTGAACAACCAATCTGTGCGCCGCCGTTGAGCGTTTGAAGGGTACGTCATGGTTGAGTATTGCGTGGTTGTGTTTGCAGTTTCCTCTTTCGGCTCCTGAGCAACGAACAGGATGCACGAACATCACCGCCGGCTGCACGTGAGATGTACGTGATCGCTTCGTACCTCTTTCATATTTCCATTGCGGCGTCTGACAAAAAGCGATGTTGGTCAACGGAAGGAAGAGGGTTTGAGGGGTTGATCTGGAGAGAGAACCACGGCTCTTGGCGCAGACAAGCTTCACTTCCCAGCATCGAAGGATTCGCGGTCAGCACGACATCTCAATCAGCGATTGCCTCGGTCACCGCGCAGCATGAGTTCAATGCTGTATGCGCCAACAGGCGCCAAGCCAAGCTCAGTCAATGCCGCATACAGCGAAGGCAGAACATGAACTCGCCAACCTGCCCAGCTCGACCGCTACCGCGATGGAAGAGGAGGATACGATGGACAGCGCACACGGCGATGCATACGCCGAGATGAATGAAAATGGCGTTACGGACAACGACATTGACACTGAACACAACGCCCGCCCCAATCGCCGTACATTGCGCAAACTGGACTTCATACTCCTCCCGTTCCTCGCACTACTGTTCCTGCTCAATAGCCTGGACAAGAGTAATGTCGGCAACGCGGAGAGCGCAGGCTTCACCCACGACGCAGGCCTCTCCGCGGGCGATCTGAACACAAGCCTGGCATTCTTCTTCGCCTTCTTCGTCGCGCTACAGCCCGTAGGCGCCGCATTGGGGAGACGGTATGGTATGGCAAGGTGGGTGCCGGCTTGCATGAGTTTGTGGGGCCTGTGTACCATCTTGCATATATGGGTCAGGCGGAGATGGCAGCTTATCTGCTTGAGAATCGCTGTTGCGAGTTTGGAGGCTGGATTCTACCCGACCACAGTGAGCTATCTGAGCTTGTTCTACACGAGGTACGAGTTCGCAGTGAGGTTAGGCTTCTTCTACGGTCAGACTGCGGTCGCGGGTGCATTGGGCGGTGTATTGAGCTGGGTGGTGTTCAGTCATTTTCCAAAGCAGCCTTCTGCGCCGGAGCTGCCGCCGTCACAGACGGTCGTTGTTAGGGACGTAAGTGGAGATAGCTGGAAAGCCTGGGAGGTACTGTTCTTGATTGAAGGATGCACGACCATGCTTGTTGCGCTTATTGGCTTTCTCTGGCTGCCTCATAGCGCGGATTCAGCGTGGTTCCTCAACACTGGGGAGAGAAAGTGGGCGGAGGAGCGCATACGGCTGGACCGAGACAACGCTACGCCTGCACGGAGACGAAGAGCGAGCAAAGCGCCTGACGATCACGGTCATGACGATGATGAGACTTCTCACAGGCCTTCAATCTCGTTCTCCTCCGACCCGGAAAACAATGCGGAAGCGCAGGCCTACCACCGTCTTCTCGACAGTCACGACGATGCTACAGCGAGATCACGCCAGCGTAGAATATCGACCGTCTCCGCCATATCTGTGACCGCTGACGCCGGTCTCACCCACCATGACGTCCTCTCGGCCTTTCTGAACTACAAGATTTGGCATCTTCTTGTATGCAACATCTTGTCAGCCATCCCGGCAACAGCCTTCGGCGTCTTTTTGCCCCTCGTGATCAAACAGCTTTCCCCATCTCTCAATTTGTCACCAGCAGAGTCCAACCTACTCTCCGCACCACCTTTTGCCTTCGGTGCCCTCGCACTCTTGCTGTTCACGACTTGGTCCGATCGTTCACACCAACGCATCGCTCCTATCCTCTGTGCACTCGGCGTGCTGCTTATTGGGCTTACGATAACCGTTGTATCTGGCCGAGAGAATTATGTACTTCGTTACATCAGTCTGTGCATCTTACTGTCCGGATCGTACATCGCTAGCCCTCTCACTGTCGCGTGGCTCACGAACAATACCCCTGAACCAGGAAAACGAGCTATTCTGCTGGGCATCAACGGTTGGGGCAACCTGGCAGGCGTGTTCAGCGCGCTGCTTTTTAGTCCCGCGGACAGGGAGAACGGCTATATACGGTCTTTCACTGTCACTCTTTTCTGCGTGGTCGGTGCCTTCGCAGGCTATATCGCTTTCTGGGTGCTTGTTGTAAGAGAAAACAAGTGGCGGGTGGACGTCACAGCTTTATGGAGCACGGAGGAGAAGGAGAGGGAGGAAGTGCTAGGGGACATGCCTTTACCTGGGTCTGCTAGTGGTGCGCAGCGAGTGCTGAAAATTTCGAGACTACGACGTGTAGCGGAGAGACTCGGGCTGCAAGATGGTAGGAGAGGAGATGAGAAGATGACATTTAGGTATGGTCTGTAAGCCACTTGAGCCCTAGGCTGGTCACTACCTCATACCTCTCTACGACTTTGCTACGCAGTGCCGTGCTGCCTTAGGCACTCATACGTCTCGAGGCGTGAGGCCGCCCAGTGATACGTACCCAAGGCCTTGCAGCTTCGCGGCACCACCAGAGCCAGCCACTCTGGAAGCAAGTACCACTAGTCAAGATGGGCTGCGCCCGCCATATGTGCCGCGCGCCTGCATGCATGCAGCGGACTCACGTCATCTGGGTGCCGTTTCCCACACTAGATTGACGTGGCTGTATATGCGGCAAGCGTGCAGCTACGCTAGCCCAATGTAAGCATCTTTGCACCGCCGAAGAAACACTGTGCGTACTGCACCACCAAAGCCCAGCATTACGGACTGTGCTCGCCGACTGCTTATCTGGCATCACAGCTATATAGGTACGGCATGATCTTTGTCTGTCCATATCCTTTACCTTCTCACTCGTGCTGTAACAAACGCAGCTGAACATAACCAGTCAAACTACAATCATGGCAGAGACCCGGCTCTCGTCCAACGACTTCGACTTCCACTTCCAGCCAATCGAGAACGACAACTGGTATGCATCGAACATCAATGCACACGCCCACCGTGCGATACCTCTGTCAACAGATTGGGGTTCCACATTGCATCCGACGCTATCCAGCACCACGTTCAACCTTCCGTTTCGAAGTTCGCAGGACACTCAGCACCGTCCAGATCTGGATGGTGGGCATGTCGCGGCGACAATCCAACCACTCTTCAACCAGCACAACATTTGGCCGAACGTGCAGAGCCATTCATTTGCTATGCTGCGGCGGCCTGGCTTCATCTTGCGGGAGGAACAGCTGGACTCTACCATCCGCGCACCACAATTGCCGCCGAATGACAGCTACGACACAATAATCCAAAGTCTGGACAGTGCCATGGACTTCAGTTGGGACTGCGAATATCAGCATCACGCATCTATTGTCACCAATGGTCAACAACTGCTCGACCAGCACACCACTTGGCCGAGCGTGCCAGACACATCATTCGCGCCGCCGCCGCAGTCCGGCTTCGTTATGGAAAGCGACGAGCTCGGTCATCCCATCGAGTCGCTGGAATCGCTAGCATCCCATAGGCAGAGCGGCGGCGTCACGACAATGCCTCAGGCCGGCGCTGTCACCACAATAGCGCACTCCGAAACATGTCAGACCCTCCCATCAGGGGCCGGGACAGCCATTCTTGAACGCCCAATCCAAGCATTCGTCCACGCACAGGATGTTGGCACTGCTGTCAATAGTACCGAGGCCCGGACGCACCAATCAGTCTCCTATCGCGCAAAATACCACCAAGCGCGCGCTGCCCGTCACTCCGCTAAGCCTGCAGGACAACATCGATGTCCAGTGGAAAGTTGCAATGCCCGGTTCGGTCGGAAGTTCACGCTCGAACGTCATATGGCCAATGTACACCATCAGCAGGCTTACCGATGCCCGGCCTGTTCTGAGACGTTCACTCGTAAAGACAGCACCCAAAGACACTACGTCGAGCAGCATGGAATTAAAAGTGCTTGTGTTGAGTGTCCAGATTGCGGTAAGCGGGTTCGAAAACGTTCCATCGAAGAACACACAGTGAGTCAGGCCTGTCAACGAGCACAGGCAGCCTCCGATGTTGCCGCGATGCAGAGAATGGCCCCGCGAATCGACTGCATGGGCGCTGTTGATCCTGTCATCGCTGCTGAATGGAGCTTTAGCTTCTACGTTGCTTCGCTGTACCGCAACCTGACGATGGTGGACAAAACATGTCTACGTGCGCAAGCTGCAGAGTTTTATGGTGTAGCGATGCGAGCGCTGACACGATATGTGTCCGACAGTACGGAATCCGGGGCTGCCCAGCTGTACATATGCAGCGACATCTTTAAAGCGGTCGCATTTGTGCTCGACGGCAGTCACGCCAGAGCAATTCACAATCAGACAGTTAAAGATATGCGTGGGAGATGGACACCGTACGAGTTGAAGTCATCCAAGCCTGGTGGAAACCTTATTGGCCACTGCAGGGATATTGTGAGCAAGATGAGATACGGTTCAAACGTATGCAAAGTCACGGGGTTCTACAGAGCATGTGTCCTTGCACTGGAATGGCTTGAATTGTGACTCAGGGCGGTGCGAAGCTCGACGGTCGATAGGTGCTGGTTGGACTAACTACTGACGCATTTTACTGTTTGGCCTTATGTCGATGCACCTATTCGAGATGAGATCACGACGATTGTATGTGAGGTGCAAGACCTCCTCCATCTGGAGAATTCACAGATAAGGTCTCCTGGCAGCCTTGAGTGCTCTGGGATCTGGCATGAAATCTAGCTTCTTACATCGCTCAGCCATAGCAGGAGCTCAAAGCTCAAAGCCTAATGGTAGGCTTGTTGTACTAACTCCCTGTGGGCATATTCACAAACAGTGTGTTTCCTTGCGAGCGTAGTTCCTGGTGTTTCAGGGCGGCAAGAAATCCTTCAAACAAACATACTGCACTCGAAAGAGCGTAAAATCCGCACTAATGCAGCGAGCGATGGAAGAGCCTCAACAACGCTGTGTACAGAATAACAATGCCTGCTCAGCAATACGAGATTGCGACACGGAACGAAGCGCACCAGCCGGAGGAACGGGATGACATAGCGGAGTTCTTCTATTCACCAAACCAGGCCTGCTACACATACATCGCTCCGCTTCAACGCCTTACATGCGCCTCAGCGCCGGTTCAAATGCCACGCACCTCTTGTCTACCGATACGCAGCCAAGCGTTCGCTATCTACAACCAATCCAGACGCAGCGCCATGCAGAACACAAATGAGAAACACTCGCTTCACTCCCCATCCTCCTCACTCCCTCAACTTCATCTTCTCCAAGCCCTGCTAGCCTCCTCAAGCGCCTTGTATATCGTCGGCGCCGGCTCACCACTCTGTCCACCTAGCGGCGGAGGCAGATTCCCCGGCGGCGCGGGCTCACCAGTCGGAGCGGGCTTTGTAGGTCCACCAGGCATTGGTCCACCGCCGAAGTACTTGCTGAACTCCCCTCTCTCTTCCCATGGACGCGGGCCGAGTATGCGTACCAAATCGTCGCGGGAGAGGACTTCTTTGCTAAGAAGTTCTTCGGCCACGAGACCGACTTCCTTCTTCTTCTCTGTGAGCAGGGTTTTACATTGCTTGTATGCTTCGTCAACTATCCTCTTCACCTCCGCATCGATGGCTTGCGCAGTCTGTTCGGAAAAGGGCTTCGTGAGCTGCGCTTCCTGGCTCTCGCTGCTGTCGGGGTAGTAGATGTATCCGATCTTCTCACTCATACCCCACTTAGTAACCATAGCCGTCGCCGTCCTGGTAACCTTGTTGAAGTCGTCTGATGCTCCTGAGGTGACGGTATCGAAGTGGATCTCTTCACTGACGCGGCCAGCCAGCGTCATGGCCATGCGGTCCATCATTTGCTTGACGTTCATCAACACCAAATCCCCTCCACCAGCGGGTAGGTACTGCGCGTATCCTAGTGCTCCAGAGCCACGGGGGATGATCGAGACTTTGAGCAGGGGGTCCGCGTACTGGAAGTACCATCCACAAATCGCGTGGCCGGCTTCATGGTAGGCGATGGTCTTCTTCTCCTCAGGTGTCAGGACGAGGGACTTCTTCTCCAACCCGCCGATGACACGTTCGATGGCTTTCTCGAAGTGAATCATCTTCACCGTGTCTGCGTTCTCTCGCGCGGCAACGAGCGCAGCTTCGTTGACGACGTTCGCGATATCTGCTCCTGAGAAACCCGGAGTGAGAGACGCAAGACGGCCCTTGAGGTACTCGGTATCTTCGTTCGAGACGATCTTCTTCATGTGCACAGCGAAGATTTCCTTGCGGCCTTCCATGGTGGGTGGGTCGATAGCGATGTGTCTGTCGAATCTTCCAGGACGCATGAGGGCTTTGTCGAGGACGTCTGCGCGGTTCGTGCCGGCAAGAACGACGACTTGTTCTTGCGTATTGAAGCCGTCCATTTCTGTCAAGATCTGGTTGAGGGTCGATTCGCGCTCGTCGTTGCCGCCACCAAAAGACTGCTTAGCGCGAGCTTTACCGATAGCGTCGATTTCGTCGATGAAGATGATACAAGGTGTGTTCTTGCGTGCATTGGCGAAGAGGTCTCGTACACGAGAGGGACCGACACCAACAAACATCTCCACGAATTCTGAACCAGAGACCGAGAAGAAAGGCACACCAGATTCTCCTGCCGTGGCTTTGGCGAGCAGTGTCTTACCCGTACCAGGTGGACCAGACAGAATAGCGCCTCGCGGGATCTTAGCGCCAAGCTTAACGAAACGATCAGGCTCCTTGAGGAATGAAACGAATTCCATGATCTCGAGTTTCGCCTCCTCCATACCTGCAACGTCAGAGAACTTGACCTTGATATCCGTCTCGTGATTGAACTTCTTCGCTCGCGAGCGCCCCATGCCAAAGATGCCTCCTGCGCCGCCTCCGCCTGCTCCACCGGAAGCGCGGCGTGAGAGGTACATGATGGCTCCGATGAAGAGCAGAGTAGGGCCGAACGCGAGGACGGTATTGAACCATGAGCCCTCTTCGTGGTACATTAGAGGTATACGCTCGCTGCTCGGGATGTCCAGCTCAGCTTGCGCTTCGTCCATGCGGCGCTCGAAGGCTTCGACTGAGCCAATGGAGAAGTAGTAGTAGAATCCTGGTTGTGCGGCGGGAGAGTCTGGGTACATGGATGCCACGCTGTCGCGATGGAGGTTCACGCGCACGCGGTTTCCGTTAACGACCACGAGTTTCTCGACGAGACCCTTGTCGAGGAAGGTATTGCGGAATTCCTGCCATGTAATCTCGCGACTGTTCTCAGTAGGTACAACGAGGCGGTAGAGGAGGTATGCGACGAAGGCGGAGACGAGGAAGTTAGACAAGTCGAACCGGATCTCTTTCACGTTCTTGAACATGTCCTCAGGCTGGGCGCCCTTCTTCTTACCCTCACCCTTCGTGCCCGGACCTGGCTCATCGCTAGATTGTTGCTTGGGCTGCTCCTCCGTCTTTCGCTTGTCCTTGATCTCGCTCTCCACTGTATGCCGTGCCATCTGTGTTGTCAACCGCCACAGCTTCGCGGCTCGTGCCGGGCTCATGCCTTCTTCTGTGCACTCCTTGATCGTCTCGCGCAACTCCTGTGGCATGCCCTCTTTCTTTATCCGTGTCAGAGCCTTGTCGATGTCCTCGGCCATCGACGCAGGCATACCCTTCTTCACCAGCACGAAGACATCCTCTAATGCCTTCTCTTCTTGGGCGGAGAGCTTGCTGTGACCAGGTAGTGGCGCCTCACCCTCAGGCTTTTTGTTCGGATCTGGCGGCCCTGATGACATGGGCGACTGTTGACTGTAGAGGTGCTCCATGCCCTTCGGTGCTGAGCCTGGGGTCTTGTCGACCTTCTTGCCTGAGTTGGCCTCATTTTGCTCGCCTCCGGGCTGTGTGGCGTATGGTCGGCTTCGTGCGTAGGCGTATAGTGGTCGTGGTATACCAGCGGGTCTGTTGGCGAGTGTTCGTGATAGCGACGCAGCTTCTATGAGCTGGCGCGATGACTGGGCGAGCTTCTGCGGGCGGCGGAGGAGAGTGGCCATTTTCGCGGTGATGCTAGGATGTGAGGTGTAGTGGCCAAAAGGAGATCGGAGGTATTCTCACTGCAGCTCTACCATGCGTTGCTCGAGTGTCTAGGAGGAGGAAAATGGTAGGAGGTGAGCAAAAGCAGAAACACCTGCTGATGGAGGCGAAACACGTCCCTTCGCGACAGCGAGATGCGAGATGCATGACGAGATCTCTCGCTCTGCCTTCGGCCGGAGGTCGGCTTCTGCCGCTTCCGCTCGCCTGGACGCCTCAGGCTCGCACATATCTTATCAATTCGACTTCGACTTCGACACAATACAGTGCAACGTCCCAGGCTCCTACAACGACTCTGCATTAGCATGTGCCACATGTTGCGCTGTTGAAACCTTCTCGATGTTGCTCAGAGCACACCCCGTCTTTTGGTAGGGTGAGGCATAGGGCGACGATGCCTCCCGACAGAGCCCATCCTCCTCGTCAAGCTCCAGTATCCTGCAACTCCTGCCGTAAGAAGAAGCTCAAATGTGACAGATCCCCAAGGTGCTCCAATTGCCAGGCTAGGTCGATCGAGTGCAGTTACCAAGGCAATCCACCAGGTAATGGGTTGCGATTGCCACCCCCAGTAGCTCCACCTACCGAAGACGTCGATCTTCGTACCGAGAATGCTGCCATCAAAGCTCGTCTACAGAGGCTCGAGCAAGCCGTCTTCGGGAACCAGTCTGTCTCATCCGCGGGCTTGCTGAGTCCTCGACATCCCACGACTGCAGGCGCAGGTCTTACACCCACAGACACGGGCCTCAAGTCCCCCGAAACCAATTCGTGTCCGCACTCTCCCGAAGCAGAACACGTCAAGGCCTTCAGCGCTGACACCCGCTGGCTCGAAAGCGTGGGCCAATCAAGTTACACCGACCTACCGCGACTCCACGGTGCTCCTGTATTCCGCTGTGCGTCCCTCGACGAGATTGTCCAAGCCACGAGCACGGGAACGCCGCCAGCCTACATATTACTACCGGTTCTGAAGGAGGCTAGGCAGCTGCTTCGCTACTACGTCGAGCATCTCGATTGTCTCCAGCATATCATACACGTCCCAAGTGTATATGCCATGTTTGACGCTGTATGGGACGCCCTCCAAGCCGGTCAATCGCCCAAAAGCAGCCATGCTGCGCTCGTCCTGAGCGTTCTGGCAAGTATTGCAGGTTGGTGGGGTGTCGGAGAAGCTGAAGCAGAAGCAGAGGATGCGCTGGGCTTTCCTCCAGCCGAATCACTGAAGGCTTCCACCTATTGGCTCCGCGGCGCTTTGGACCTCCTCGACCACGTCTGGCGAACTTCCCTCCCGGATCTCGAGACGATACAAACGAGCATTGTCCTCGTATTTCTGCTGTAT
>Ga0099853_1000088_pt1 | contig 10471 bp, 8 predicted proteins | sample In2P11_FD_77060 | JGI IMG/M metagenome (GOLD analysis project Ga0099853, IMG submission 77060) | Clean room microbial communities from NASA Spacecraft Assembly Facility at Jet Propulsion Laboratory, Pasadena, California, USA -... ... | reverse complement strand
TGGGGTGTCCTCCATTTCATCTTCCATATCCTGCTCCTTGGGGACATTCTCCTTGACCTGGGTTGTCTCTATACTCTCCTCCACTTCCTCTAGGATCTGGAAACTATTACATTTTATCTATTTGTCTTCACTCATCTTCTTTTGTGATCTTTTACCCCCTTTCCCTTTACTCCCAACCTTGGTAAAGCCCTCATGATCTTTGTCCATAGAGGTTTTCCCATTACTCTCTACCTTGTTTGTAGGACAGTCTCTAAATAGATGTCCATGTTCATGACCTTTGCGGCATCTCAATGGTATGTGTTCATAGTCTACCATTTGCACCCATTCCTCATCATATAATTCTAAGATTATTGCTTCCAGAAGGGCTCCAGATAGATCCATTTGCACACATATACGGGTGAAGGAGGTATATTTACCTTTGAGAGTTTCCTCTGATATTTTCAAAAAACGCCTGAGCTTGTTGCTGACAGTTTTCAAGGACTTTGGTTGTCAGTAGTCTAGAGGTAATGAGTACAATCTGATCCAAACTAGTATACATGTGAATGCTTCACATTTTCAAACAAAGTTCATCATCCATGGGCACATGTAGAGCCCTGCCACAACATAGAAGTAAGGTCCCTCTTCAAACACTCTGTCTTTGTCCTCTAGGTGCACAAACACCACTGTGAAGAATCCCTTAGAACCCAGATGTAGATGTATTTCTCCCTTGGGCTTCTAAGGGCTCCTGATCCAAAATTGTAGAGCCTTCTCCATTGGCCATAACCCCATAAACTTGTAGATGATCTCATGTTCTCTCATATGGTCCCTGTGCACTTGAATCACTGGATCACTTAATATGACCCTGGGGATGATGCTCAATTTGGGTTTGCAGACTCCCGTAGTTTTCGTATGAGGTACTTTCCTACTGCTACCTTCCTTCTTCCTTTCTTAATTAGCTTTCTGTTGTTTTTCTTCTTGATTTTGGATCTCATTACTTCCCTTTGATTCCATGCCTCTTGCTTCTAAACTCTTTTCCATTGGTATTTTGAACTGCTTCTCTATTGTCATCTTGCCACAATCCATGATGGCTTGACTGTAGGAGGGAGCGGAACTCCCCCCTGCACAACTCGCCATGGAACCCTACAACCAAACTTGGCAACATCTTCAAACCTTTCTTAAGTTGCAGAGTCTCCCTCAAACCTTGTTCTTGGAAAAGTTCTTGGGCTTATTATCAATGAATTCCCATTGAAAAATATACACTTTATGCATCTACTTTCCACATTTGAAGGTTTGATGATTTCCATTTTCAAAACCTTAGAAAATTCGTGTTAGTATTTTTTGATGATATACTAGTATACAATAAGACTTGGAAGGATCATGTTCAACATGTTGAGAGGGTGCTCAAACTATTAGAGGACAAGCAATCACATGAAAACACCTCCAAATGTTTTTCTGGAGTATAGGAGGTGGAATATTTCAGTCATGCTGTATCTCATGAGGGTGTTAAGGTAGACCCTAATAAGATTGAAGCCATTAAGGAATAGGAAATCCACACAACCATAAAGCATATTCAAGGATTTCCTGCGTTGAAAAGGTATTATCATATGTTTGTTAAGAATTATGAGAGAGTAGTAGAACCTCTAATGAAATTACTAAACAAAGATGAAATTTCTTGGAATCCAAAAGAAGTTAAGGCCTTTGAACATCTTAAAGAGGCAATTTGCCAAGCACTGGTCTTAGTTATGATAGACTTCACAAGAACCTTTATTCTTGAATGTGATGCCTCGGGAAATGGAATTGGTGATGGTTTAATGCAAGAAGTAAGATGCATTTCTTTTAAAAGTCGTCGAATCAAAGAAAGTATTTACACAAACCTATTTGTGAGATGGAAATGTTTGAAATACTACATGCACTAAAGCAATAACAACCTTACATAATGGGAAGACACTTCAAGGTAAAAATAAATCATGATAGACTTAAATAATTTTTGGAACAATGATGATATTTAGAAGATCAACAAAAATGGGTCACAAATATGTTGGTTATGACTTTGAAATCATCTACAGAAAAGCAAAGAAAAATGTTTTTGTAGATGCACTCCCAAGAAAGGATGAGGATTTGGAAGCATTGCTTTGTGCAATTTCTATTATCCAACCGGATTGGATAAATGAAGTAAGGGATGAATGGAAGAATGATGAAAAGGTGTGGACACTCATTCAATAGTTGTAGCAAGATCCCAGTACATCTGATATATTTAGTTGGAAAAATGATTCGTTATGGTAAAAAATTTGTAAGAACTCCCAACTCAAGAAAAATATTCTTTTGAAATTGCACACCTCCCCCTTAGGAGGGTTCTCGGGATTTTTAAAAATGTTCTGCATGGTCAAGAAATATTTCTTGGGATTCACTTAAATTTTAGATTTAGAAGTTTGTGGCAAAATTTTTGGTTTGCCAAAAAAATAAAGTTGTTACAATTAAGACCTTGGGTCCATTACAACCTTCAACCATTCCAAGTTAGCATTGGGAGGATGTCTCAATAGATTTTATGATAGGTTTACTCAAGTATGAATGAAAGAGTTTCATCGTGGTGGTAGTTGATAGACTTCAGAAGTATGCACACATTTTTGCATTATCTGATCCTTTTAAACCCAATATAGTTGCTAGTGAATTTATGGAAAGAATTCAAGAGCTACATGGAAGCCCAAAGATAATTGTAAGTGACAGAGATCCCATTTTCACTATAAATTTTTAGATGGAATAATTTTCTTGTCTTGGTGATCAATTAGCTCATAGATTGTCTTATCATCCTCAATCCGACGAAAAAGTCAAGGTATTGAACAAATATTTGGAAGGATATCTTCCTTGCTTTGTATATCATAAACAGACACAACAAGTCAAGTGGTTGCCTCTAGATGAATGGTGGTATGACACTTCCTTCCATACTACAACAAAAATGATCCCATTTATGACACTTTATGGATATCATCTACCATCCATCACATCATCTTTAAGAGAAAATTCTAAGGTTAAAGCAGTGGAATATCACATCGAGAATAAACAACAATTTATGCAACCCTTAAAGGATAGCCTTATTTTGGCACAAAATCGAATGAAACACCAAGTAGATTAGCATCATAGTGAAAAAAAAAAATTGATGCAAGTGACTGGGTAATTTTATGATGATAGCCATACAAACAAATGTACCTCAATCAAGCTAAGAAGGATAATAAATTATCACCCAAGTAATATGGTCCTTACAAGGTGTTGTAAAAGATTGATACTATGGCATACAAATTGGAGTTGCCTACATCTTCTCGAGTACACCCATTTTTCCATGTTTCATGCTTAAAGAAGGTTATCACTGACAAGCTCCCAGTTCAAACAGTGTTTCCAGAACTTGACAAAGAAGGAAAAAATCATATTTGAGCCTGAAGCAGTCATGAAAACAAGAAACCCAACAACTACGAAATCAATTAATTTCATAGTATCTCATTAAGTGGAATAACTTACCCACTGAAGATTCCACATGGGAGGATGAGAATTTTATATAAAAGCATCAAGAACTACTCAAGCGTTATGGATAACACCTCTTTTAAGGAGAGGGCCATGTTAGGTCCCTGTAATACTAACGTATCTCCCTTATAGTTATTGTTAATATAGAACCCTATTGTTATTGTCGTGCCCATGTATCCCTCATGTTGTTATTGTTGTGCCCCGTAGAAGCCCAATATTATTATTATTATGCCCTTACATTATTATTCTTATGTAGGTTCTCATTATATTGTGAACCCGTAGACTCCTATATATACCAAGGAGGTCCTATCATATGCATCATCCAAGAATTATTCATTTATGTAACATAATGGAGGTTTCCCCATTGAAGAGGATAATTTTTAAGTCATTGATTAATATTTTCTGCGAGTTGGTTACGTAACATTTCCATAATCCAAAAAGCTCAAAATGAAGGGACCATGTCATTCAAATGGGTCAAAAGTATATGATGACTATGACTGACTCTAAGAATGGAAATTAGGTTGATAACACCATGGATGTGTTTTGATAGTGTTTTTATATGGAACCCATTTATAGGTCATTTATTTGTTTGCAAATCCAAATATATTTCATGCAAATATACCTCATAAATAGTCATGATATTAAAGAGCTTCACTTTTCTTTTTATACGAATACATAGAAAACCTAGATAGTAGAGTACAATAAAATTCTTTTGATATATTCTTGACATAATGAGTTTTTTAGTATACTCATTGATGTACCATATTACACATACGACTAAATTATATCAAAATTAGTTACAATAAATATGTTGAAGCTATTCCTACCTAAAATGGTAGAACTAAGAACTAATGAGGGTTTTAAACACTTATCATTTAGTTACAAAAGAATCATAAACTAGCCAATTCTTTAATATATGGATCTACCTCTAATCTGGGGCTTGAAATTTAACTTTAGCTAGGAAATTGATGTCGGTTGCTCTTCTCTTATCACATACATACTAAGATAGCCTTATAAAATATTGCCAACAATAGTTCAACTTGATGGAATCAATACTACCTTGATAACTTTTGATCTCCATCGCTTATACTTTTAATAGAGATTAAGAAGGGATGATGATCAATCTTGGTATTTTCTTCTAGGCCCTTTTCTAACCCATTGTCATTGTATCTATATTTTCAATCAAAGATAACTTTTATATCAAAGTGACCAAACTCCCTGAAAAATATGAGCTCACTCTCAATATCTACCATGACGATCTTCATGTTGTGGCAAATGTCAAGATATTTTAATTCTAGTTTTGAAAATATCTCCCTTCAATAAGTCCTTCTTTTGTTACTATACTTATTTACCATATCTATGGTTAAACAATTATTTCATTAGGCCAATTTACAAAACATAAAATTTTCCACAATAACCTTAGATAGAATTGCTTTGCTACAAATTTGATCTAAAATTACTGTGGATACTCAATTGGAACAATTTTCTATGGAAAATGTCATAGGCCTCTACAAAAATCTTTGTTATGCAAGATTATTCTTAATATTACGTTTTAATATTACTAGATTAATTTAAGATTGAAATAAAATAAGGTAAAACAAGTAAAACACCATCCACATAGTGAACAAAATATGTATCCAAGGAAAGATAATATGGAAAAGCCTAGACAGAAGGTGATCACTATGCATTGTTCTTTAATTTTATATGCTAAATGCAAATAAATGGAAATTTTTACTCACTATAAAGTTGTTCTATGTGGATACTATATGGTCTTTTACTTCTTTTGTTATACTCCAATATCCCACTCCGTTTGTGTCCATAAATCTGATTATAAACTCATTACAATATGAACATACCCCTTCATTTCTAGGTAACCTAATTTTTAACATGTCTTTATAATTATCTAGTGTTAGGGTTAGCATTTTTGTTTTCTTCAATTTTTAATAAATTTTTAGGTTTATAGAACCTCTATGATCCTCTTGAAATTAGATAGATGACTAGCTCCATATGTTGGAGATAATGTTAGTACACTCGTGGTGAAGTCATAAGTCAACTCGTGCGCTCGACATAAATTATCCAATTGAGATGATATTTACAACTTTAGAAATATCTCAATTTAGAAAAAAAATCACATATTCAATAGTTATGTACATGAACTTTGACCTTCGAATTGTCATTCAATAAAATAAATAGACTCCCAAAGCTTCAAAACTCCAAATTACTAACATAAAACCTATCATTAAATCGATCACTATAAGTTAATAAATCCATTTTCTTCAATTTAGAAAATAACAAAGAATATGAAAAAAGTATATAATGATAGATATGTTACAATATTCCAAAAACACATTCTTAAATGATTTAGCCTATTGCAATGAGAAGGTTGTTTAAGCTCATTATTCATGAGCATGAGAACCAAAACTGTTGATGTTATCCAAACTACAAATTCACTTTCCAATAGTTGCATACTGTATCAATTTATTTCCATTTATTTTGGTCAACTTATTTCCATTTATTTTTATATCCATGTATGGTTACACTATCATGATAGTAATGTCCAACCATTATATACACATGAACATAAGGCTTTTCAAAGGACTAACTTTTGTAACATTCGGCTAGTAATTTTTAAAATGGTGCATTTTGGAAGACAAGTATATTGCCTTTATTTACAACCTTTGTTTTGAAAATGCAAATTCTTAATAATGGTAGCTTCCACATCAATAACTATATAAAATAAAATAATGAAACTTTATTATTTCGTTGTATATAAAATATATATAATTTCAAATATAAGATTTTACTTTAGGAATTTGTCATACCACTTATATTTTAAGAATCTGATGTTACTTCCCACTCAGCGTTATGAAATGGAATTCTCTCAAAATTTTGATATATATATATTTATATATATAGATATACTCAAAATAACATGATATATATAGATTTTAAACCTTCAATAAAGCTTAAAAAAATCTTACTTATGATTTAGAAAATAGGCATTAAAATAAGAAACTAAGAAATAATATCCCAATCACTCTCATATTTTTGGGAATGATATGAAATATTCATGATGAATCAAAATAAAATGATGTTTCCAAGCATTGCCAATAAATAACAATGATAATCCATAGTTCTAATATAATTACTCCTCGAATCAATAAGTTGTGGACAATTTTTCTCATCTTAGGGAGAAATATTGGCCACCCCTCTCACCTATCTCATTTCATATTAAACTATATGTGGAAGATATGATTGACCCTTCTTTATATTTGTAATCTTAATATATCTATTCATGAATGTTTTCCTATCCATCCATGAGTGGCATAAAGAAGGGTCACTTGTGATTGTTCATAGGTCAAGAAGGGCTACTAATGGACCCTTATATGGTCCTTATTCTAATCACTAATGATATTAAATAATGTTATATCGTAGCTGTCGGGCTTGATGATAAGAATTTAGTTGAAAAAAATACGATGGGCGTTTACACATTTTTCTTGTAATCTCATTACATCTACAAATCATTGGATTTGATCAAACATGATAAGTAGTATGGAGAAGTAGAAATGCATTCTTTGAATTGAAAAATAATTTTTTATTGAACATTATCCTATATCATTCTAATCACCTTATATAACATAAGTAACAAGTTGGTTTATATAACAATAATAAGATAAATGTAAAAGAGTTGGCCAACCCTTCAATATTTTACATGGAATCATGTAATACTTAGAAATCATGGTATTTCATTAAAGTTTACAAGAATAATGGGGAATGGTTGGGATTGATTTAAACATTTTATTATTTCCTTATAATCATTATAAATAAGTGTATAGGTTAATAGAATACTTTGAAAAAAGGTGTTGTGCAAATGGATAAGAATTTTCTAGTCATTATACATTTCCCTTGTAGCAACATCACATCTAGAGATCATGGGATCTCATTATCCATCTACAAGAAGCATGTAGAAGGGTTGATCAAATCTTCTTCTCATAGATGGAGAAGCACGAGTAAAACCTTTTTTAATATAATTCTAATCACCCTATATAATGGAATCAAATATGTGGTCAACACAACCATAAGAATATAAATATAGAAGTCTATTCAAACCTTCTTGTTGCAACTTGTAACATAGTTTTATCTAAGGATCATAAAATTTCAATATAGATTACAAATATACTGTAAAAGATTTGGCCAATTGTTATCCTATTTCCTTTTAATCATGTTAAATGATTCAACTTATCCATACTAATTATAATAATTTTGTATCTACATATCATATGATATTGTTAAATATGACAAGTTGTATGGTGGAGGTTTAGTTGATTGTCCTAATAAATAGTAAATATTAATTGATCCTTACCATATATATCATAGGCCATGGTAGGTGCATGGGAATACATTGTTGTCACACTAGGATTTAGTGTGCTTCTTGGTCGCTTCAATGGTTTGGAATTAAATTCAATAATCTTCATTGGCAAGCTCTAGAATACTGAGCCTTTGTTCTAAGGGTGAATTGTCCAGAAGGAGTTCAATGGAGAAGTGAAGGGAGGGAATTTAATGCTCAATTAGTAATGCTACCAAATCTCCACCAACAATATGGAAAGTAGTAAACCCAACGGAATTCTTAACAGAAGTTCTATAGGCCCATGATGCAATGAAGGGCATTAAATTCCAATTGGTCTTGTGCTTGTTTACCATTTGATAAAGTGAGGTGTTCAGGATCTTGTTGATAGCTTCAACTTACCCATTCCATTATAGGTACCAATATGATGAATATTGGTACTCAAAACCTAAAAGCAAAGCTAGCTCCTATGAAACTTCACCTTGAAAGTGTCACTCATGCTCAAAGATAATTTGCTTAAAAACCCAAAATTGAGCAATTACATGGTAAATGAAGAAATAAGACATGTTTACCATAATGTTATTGAATATGGGCATGTCCTCGATCATTTGGTAAAGCAGTCAAGTACCAAAATAATGTAGTTATGACCATCAGTGGAGGTGGGTTTAGAATCCATATAGTGTATGACACATTTGTAGAAAGGACCAATGGTGATAATAGGGTGCAAAGGGGTAGGTAGGATCATTATCTTAAGGGAAGAAAATAGCCAATTATGGTTGTATGTAACTACCCTAAAGTAATTTCTAAATAGAGAAGGCTAAAAGTATTAGACATACACAATTTTATGAGTGGTGGCCATTCTTGAGAGTTGACCACCATAGGAACCATTATGGAAAGCATCAAGCACCTACTCAACTTCAGCATGAGTGAGACAATGAAATAGAATGGTATTGATACCATGATGATAGATTTCATCACCTAGAAGGAGATAGTAGGGGGCTTGGTGATGAATATGGCATTGATCATCACGAGTTATATGAGGTGCAAATTTTTAGGTTTGTAAATGTGTGAGGATTTATCCATACCATGGGTGATCAAATGATATGGAAAATAGGGATTTGTTCAAAAGATCATCATTCAAAGGTATACCTTGCACACTGGTGTAAAATTCATAAATTATATTGGTAAGGGCCAAACCTTTCATAATTTTGGGTGTTACAAATTTAAAGTCAAATTCCTCATGGATAACAATTGAGCTAGTCTACTTCCCATTGATGACCCATCGAATCAACAAGAGGGCCATGGTGTTGGAATTATTAATGACCTTAGTGGTTCTCAATAAGAAATGGTGATTTAGTTTCTCAAAAAAGAAAACAATGAATAGGGACATATTCTTTTCACGGGAATAGGACACTCGGGGTCCTTTGAGGTTCTTTATCACGCAATATATTAGGTTTTCAGCCTGATCACCATCTTCTTAAAATAGTACCTTCACTATTGCATATGTGGAAGCCAAGAGTACAAGATGAATCGCTTTTCCAAGTTAGGTGGGCTAAAAGGAGAAAAGGTGAGGGTATGTTTAAGTGCATCAAATGATTGTTGGGATTTGTCATCCCATGCAAATGGTATATCAAACTGGAGGAGATAAAGAAACCCATGAGTAGTGGTGGCATACCTAAGAATGAATCTGTGCAAGAAGGTGGCTTTCCCTAAAAGGCTCTGCAACTAGCATAGGTTTCAAGGGGAAGGGAGTTCAACATTGGCATGAACATTAGGAGGGTTATTGATGATTATATATTGGACATGATGAATGCCAAGAGATAACCCATGGTAATTCAAAAGACACAGTTAAGACGGTTATGGTGTACATTATATTTGTGATGTTGAAGTGAAGGAAAATGATACACACATATTTTAAGTGTAGTGAGAATTATTTTTAAAAAGTTATGATGTTTTCAAGGTATGCAAGAATAATGTGGGTCAATTCATGGAAAATGTATGAGATTCCATGCTACAAATTAGCTCTGACATTATTTAATATAAAAATCATCACTCTACACAAATATTCCCCAAGAACTGGTGAAATCAATTTTTTGCTGATCTACAAAGTGGATAGTAATTTGGATGTACCTTGATAATCAATCTGTAAAGGATAAAACCTATGATCTGTACACTCGTCGATGATTTGGTAAATAATGTGTGTGGAGAAATTTTCTTCAATACATTCTTTATTCATATCTTAAAAGTTCATGCAAACATGAATGGTGACCTTCTTCTACAAAATGGGAACTAGGTTGGAGACCCATGAGGTGTAAGTGAAAGGATAAACTAAATCCACTTGTCTGAACTTATCGATTGTAGCCTCAATCGAATCACATTTGGTGGGGTGAATAGGAATTTTGATTTTGGAGGACCAAGATGGCATCTACCAAGTGTTGATGTGGTGCTTAATAATGGGTGGATCAAGTCGAAGAAAATCATAATAAGACCAATCAAATATATCTTATAATTCTTTGAATAACTTAGTGTAGGTTACAATATGCATGTATGAAATTTCCCCCCAACAAGATTTATTTTTCAACTCCAAGTTTGTTAGAGATATTCACCTTAATGGTACGTGAAATATTGGCCATA
>Ga0099853_1000087_pt1 | contig 10481 bp, 6 predicted proteins | sample In2P11_FD_77060 | JGI IMG/M metagenome (GOLD analysis project Ga0099853, IMG submission 77060) | Clean room microbial communities from NASA Spacecraft Assembly Facility at Jet Propulsion Laboratory, Pasadena, California, USA -... ... | reverse complement strand
GGGGATGAAAATCCCGATTGATGATATGTTGATTAGAAGAGTAACTGTGCTTCCCTACCAAGGACAAAACCCCACTGACACATTTGTTTGAAAATCTTATGAGAAAAAGATGGCTGAGAAGATGAAGAAGGATTATGATCTGATGAGGAAATCTTGGGGATATCTCATCAACTCGATTAATGACCAGGTTGTGTGCTTTTCTGTGTACATTTTGGCCAGGAAAATAATGAGGAACTATTGGGCAGATAAAGTACCTGCACACCAGTGCATCATTGGTTGTGCAGTGCAGCAAGTGCATCCAATTTAACTGGGCAGGATATTTTTTCCAAGATTTTTTGGATGACTGTTGGGAGGCACAAGAAGAGGGAATGTAATTCCATTACACATGGTTATTTCTCTTCATAGAGTTGAGAACATGGAGAATGCTAGAGGAGTCACAGTTACCCACTTTGGACCCTGACATATGCATAGCTACGAGGTATGCCTTGATGTGGGCTTCCAAGGAGTCGACCTGTGTTACAAAGAACAAACTATTTTGGGTCTTTCTTGAAATGGATTTGTGCACCATGATTAGCGAGAGGCCGAGGTTGTCACCAGTTTTATTTGAACAATACAAAGAGATTGAAAACTTCAAGGTGAACTTTCACCATGTACAAACCCGCGCCAAGAAGGAGCTGGAGGAGGTATGGTACGAGCTGGCATAGTTGGTCACTGATGATGACATCACGCAAGTGGTGAGCAATTGGCCAAGTGATTGACTAAATCCACCCACAGAAGGATAAGAGATAGAAAAAGTAGGCACCATTCGAACAACGAAAGATATTTCAGGTGCGTGGATAGAGAAGTAGCCAACCAAGAAGGGAAAAAAAAAGGTGACTAAGAAAGTCACAATCGAGCTAGAGTTGGACACTGTGCCGAGAACAGAGCACAAAACCGAGAAGGAGGAATAGGTCACTGAAGGTGGCGATCAGGGTGGTGAAGATGCTTTTGTTGACACTAAGGAGGTAGATTCCCCATTCATAGTCAAAAGGTGGAAACCAAGTGTTGGAGCCACACAGAAGAAGCACAAGTCAGACAACTCTACTGGCATAGAACTGATGGTCGTCACTGTGGAGGACATCGACGAGATTGGAGACACAGTCTGAGCTATGATGGAGGACATATGGGGGAACATTGAAGACCAATATAAATCAATTTTGACAGAGGCCCAACATGGCCTCATGGGGCTGCAGGTTCAAACGAGCGCGGCACCATGAAGCACAACTACAAGAAGCACAGAGACAATAATCAAATATGAGCTCTAGGTTGTTCAACTACCAGGTGACACTTTACATTTTGAGACTGCCAAAGATCGGGAGCTTGGGTAGCACTAGAAAAATATGAGTATCAATCTTGTGGCGCTCCCCATTCGTACCTTTCAAAAGCTACATCATGGAGTCACTGATGAACTAAAGGTGCAAGAGCAACTCGCTCTGTTGGTAATTAAAGAAGTTAAAAATGACAATCGACAGATGTTCAAGGATAAGAAGCGGGCCATCAAGGATTGTGATGAAGTAGTTGAGCATAGGAAATAGCTAGAAGAGGCCATCACCAAAGCTTGCAGTGGGATACTAGAGCTCTAGATCCAAACAAAGGTAGCACCCAAAGAGAAGCTTCAGAAGAATGTGGCAATAGTAAAGAATTAAAGGCGGAATATGAAAAAGTAAAATTTGAGTTGGATATGTAGATTGCAAAGTTGTAGATAATGTTGCAGTTGGCAACTTCACCATAGGTTCACGAGTAGCAAAAAGTGGATATCAAGGCTGCTATGAAGAATATAGAAACTACAATCAAGGAATGTAGCAAAATATTCAAAGACACTATGGTGATATGGGCCTCGCTGCAAGAGGACCCAAATGTACTGAAGATAGAGGTAGAGATCTGCAACAAGCAGTAACAATTTGATGAAATCAAAGCGATGGAGCGAACCCTAGGACCTGCACAATAGTTTTCCCGTCTCCGGGAGGGAAAGTTTTTGTAGGGACAGATTGATGAGCTACGATGAAAGGGGCAGATCATTTCAACGCGGACGCAACCATGGGATGACGAAACCATTCATCTCTTATGGACAATCAAGAGAAAGCTGAAGATCATAACGCAGATGCAAAGAACCATCGTTTTGGAAATAACAGGGCCGATGAAAGAGAAGTTGGTAGAGGAAGTACGACAGGATGCCACGTAGTGTGCAGAGACACTTCAACCTTTAAAGGATGTATACAGTGGTCTCAAAGCAAATATTCAGGCATACCATGTAAGTGACTTAGGAAAAATCACATCTTTGTGTTAGGGGCTTATTGGGTAGGGTCACCCTAGGTCATAGTTTTGTAAAGAGCCGACATTTTGAGGAGCAGAGCATGCTTCGTGTAATGTTTTAGGAGTCATAGGGGCTTTAGGATGGGTCAGATCCCCTTATTTTGTAAAAGGATGGGATTAATTTGTATGTTTTGAGCTCCGCCCATGGGTTGCAAACCATGGTATTGTAAGAGAAAAAGATATATAAAGGGTTGTCTTAGTAATTCGAAAGGATGGATATGTTTTGATGTTTTTAAGTTTGTAATTGTCATATCCTTTTTTGTTAGAGTGAAGAGGAAGGCTTCTGTAGCTGTGTGCACAGAGACTTTGGTAATTTTGCAGTTGTGTGCGTAGGCCCTTGCAGATGTGTGAGCAGGTAAGAAGGATGGTAATTGTGAAGATTTGAGGATAATAAAGAAGATTTTGAAGGAAGACCTGTGTACTTACATTTTGTACTTTACTTTATGCAATTATTGTTTACTTTTGTGCTGCGTAGTAAAAGATAATATTAGAATTAATATATGAATGATGTTACAATTAATTACAGTTAAGGTCCATTGATTTATGCACAGTAGATAGAGTTTTAGATTTGTGAAGTAGTCTTTTTGTATGAATAGATAAGATTTGGTATAATATTAAGTAAGATTGTGTGGCGCAGTAATAGATCTATAGGTGAGTCAGTCAAAGTTAAGATCCAAACTCCATAATCCTTCTGCACGCGGAAACCTAGTTCTAGCATCCCCCAATATCGCCTCAGGTGAGATTGCGGTCTACAAGAGTAGATCATTGCTGAAATCACCAAAGATAAAGGGTTTTGTTGGTTAGAGAAACTAACTCTAAACCCGGTTCTAAGCCCTCAAGACAACAACACTAGAATATAGAATTTGTTTGAAGAGTTTGAGAGCCTCTGTGCCATAACCATCATAGCATAGTTTTTTATCCTCATTGTTTAGGTGACCAAATCTTTGTGATGCATATTGTCAAACACATTGTGAGCACTCTCTAAAATCCCACATGTCCACAAGGGCACTTCCAAAAAATAAATTAGACTGAAATTTGCATCTAACTATTCTTTATCATTTTGTGTGGAATCGATGTAATCAAGTTAAATGATGAGGCTATATTTCATAAGAGTTCATATCAATGCATGCTTATGCAACCTAGCTGTCATGACATCAAAACAAAACTGCAATGGTATATATAATTTGGTTGGCAAGATGCATGTAGTCACAATTCACATCCCTGATATTTTAATATTTTATGCATACTGAAATTTCAACTTTTATAAATAAATTTATATACTAAAATTTGACATTTTATAAGTAAATTTATTTCCACTATTTAATGCCCAGTTGTTAAAATTTATAGTGTCATGAAAAAATAAAAAATGGTATAATAATAAACTATTTGATAGAATTTATGGGGAAAAAATCTATGTTATTTATTCAATAAATTAATTAATTAAGATATTAAGTATAAATTAATTAATATATTAAGTATAATCTAAATAAGTTTAATGTTTAAAAATGTTACAAGCTCAAATTTAAAGGTGACAGAAAGATGTGGAGTATGTACACCTCAACTTTAAGTGTTCTAGAACCCTCAACTTAGATCTCATTACCTCAACTTATTCCATTTATGTTTCCATCTTTCTTATTTTACAACACCACCATTATCTAGATAAACTTCACCATTGTTGCTTAAGTTTTTTTAATTATACATTTGTTTTACTATAACCACTCCTTTCCTACAATCAACCCCATCCTACATATACCCTGTTGTAAATAAATTTTACTTAATGAGATTAATGCATATTTTCTTTGTATGCTCCAGTTATGATATAGATTGAATCATCTTTGGATGAACTTGCACAGATGTGTTTTCTAGAAAAACTAAGCCATCCACGAACAATAGAGAATGAAGAAAGAAGAGAAATAGCCTTGGAAAAATTGTGTGAATTACTGAGAAAAGGCCTAGAACATGAAGCTTCATGTGCAACTAGAGAATGGTCAGATTTTCTTGGTCAAGCAAGGAAGAAATTTCATGCAATTTAAATACTTGGTTTGCTTCCTTGAGACACAATCGTTCTGATTTTAAAAAACAATAACTATTCAAAATGTTAACCACTACAGTTTATCATAAATTGTAATTTCTTATGCATAGCTCTGTTAGCTCATATTCATTGGGTTTCAAAAGAAACCACCCTACACTGGTATGTTTTTTTTGTTGTTTTGGTTGTTTCTAAAGAATAAACTGAGAGAGTTCCACAACAAACCATACAATGTGCTCATACCAGATTTGAAGGTTGAAGGGTGAGTATTTCCAATTGAAGGCTACTGCATTGTTGGGATTTCTAAATTAATATTGCCCCCCTTTTGTCTTTGTTATGATTTTGATTGGATTGCCTAAGCACATAGCTAAAAATTGATAGTGGTGGGTGGTATATGAAGGGTGACATAATATTTATGCCTCAATTTCACTAAAAACAAATTGTTTCCATTTGTGATGGACCTGACCAAATAGCATTATGTTCTTTCCTAGATGTACATAAGGCGAATTATTTCTTGCTTGATTATGAAAACCAAAACACAAGTTTTTCAATTTAACAATCTTATCGGCCTCTCTTTGCACCTTATGGGGCAATTGCTAGTAATCCTAATTTTACGAGAGTAAATAATAGCACCATTTTTGTTGTTGGAAGTGGATTAATTGGTTGAAATGTTATTATGGACATCATGGTTCCAAAGGGATAAAATAAAATGCATTGTCTTTAAGCGGTTAAATGATTAGTAGTGTGGAACGAAAGCAGAATAATTAGAAATACTATAAGTTAATTATGTGAAAAATAAATAATAATAATAAAAATAATAAAAATAAATATAAAATAATAATATTTAACAATGTTAGTCATAGGAAATTAGAAGGTAATAATTTTAATAATATCAATTGTGAATAATTAGAACTACAATTAGTAATAGAAAAATGGAATAATTAAAATTGGTAAAATTAATTATGTAGAAAATAAAAATAATAACTTTAATAGTTAAAAAATTAAATAAAGTAAGAAACATACAAATCATGCTAAAAATAGTATAGGAAGAGGTTTTTGGATGTCCAAAAAATGGGTTACTAATGAATAAAGTCACAAAGTATATTTTTTTAAGGCACTTAACTTATAGACGAAATGACCTTTTTGGATGAAATCTCACAATACAATATTTAGTGAGATTGTGAGTACTTGTTTAAAATGAACTTTTCAATACGTAAATGGATTTAACACCCTAAAAAACATTTGAATCACTCTATTTTAACAAATTAAACAACTTAAAGGGGTGGCAAGAGCGAGAGGGGTCATTTTATGCCCCGAAGAACAAACGATGATTCAATATGCATGGTAATTTGGCATAACAACCTATAACCAAGCAGAATATCTAGCATTATGGCAGGGCTTGGAAATCACAATGAAAATAAAATCTCCAAATCAACAGTATTTGGGGACTCAATTATAGTGATCAGAAATTTATTGAAAGCCAAAGGAACGACAAGCACAAACTCTCCCCTATTTTGTAGAGGATTTTTTGAGAACAAAATAATTTGATCAAATCAAAAATTTCCATGTGTTACGAAACCTAAACACAAGGATAGATTCATCGACCAATCACGCTAAAACAAGGGAATTTAGAAATGGATCATGGGTTGACCCATATTTACCTATTCAATGATTATTGAATTTAAATACCAAAGCACTAACTTTCGAGTTAATGGAATACACAATTGAATGTCTGAAAAAATATCTATGGAGAAGGTCACCTGAGCATTCCGTATGTCATGCACATGGCATACATTATTTCATATGATTTATATAATCAAGACATAGTGGAATATATTAATTCTTTGGCCACACAATGTCACAAATAAAAAATTATGTCAAAATCTAGTAAATATCTTTTGTACCCTAGTGGAAAATTGCAATAACATGTAACACATGATATTATTACTTTGAGGTAATCCATTCACTCAAGTGATGGGAACCACGACTTTGGTTGAGCATTCAATCCGTTGTGGGATAGTGTTAACTCTTCTCAATATCCATAGCATGTGAATGAAACTTCCAAGAGTGTGATGAAATTTAGGTATGGATTTGATAGCCCCGCTATTCAATGATATAATGAGGTGATCTAGAGGAAAGTTTTCTTATAAATGGAATTGTATGGTTCTTCGCTTATACATTGTGCTATTGCGGTTTTTTTATAGAAGTGGTCAGAGGAGGTCGTTATCCTGTAAAGCCTAGAGTGTGGAGCACCTCATTATTTTAATGTATAACACGGGTGATCAGAAACAGAAGGACGAGCAAGCCAAATGTAATAGGTTGTTGGTGAGGTTACTAGAATTATTCAAAGGGTCGTGTGCCCTTGAGTTGAAGAATCCAAGAGAAGACCAAGAGTAGAAAATTTTCAAACTACTTATAAACACCAAGCTCGAATTGATATAGGGGAAGCTCAAGTAGTTTTGAGGCTAACATCTAGAAGGACCTGGTCGCTCTAGACATTAGGGTAGAAACTCTAGAGGAAATACTCAACAATAGTGGCCTGGTAACTTTAGAAGAAAAGATTAGTTATTATTCATTGTTTAACATCAGATAGGTATGGGCCAATAATGAACCTCGAAAGAAAAAGGCTAGGCATGGCAGAGATGTAGGGATAGTAGGAACAATGGGATAGAAACAAAGCATCATGTGGCACAAGGAGATGGGTGAGCCTGGATCTTTTTGCTTATGTTGAAATTATTTGATGTTACGTACAAGTTTATATCGTTGTTAGGAATATTCTATCATGATTATAACCATCACCTATTTAGAACAATAGGAAAATGTTTCCATAATACTAGGCTTTCAATTTTTTGAATCTTTGAATCTCTGATAGTAATGTTCTGTTGGAGCATGAAGACAATTATAAGGGATGTGGTTGAGAATCTAGTCATTTTATGTAACAGCCCTAGTCAAAATTCCATGTCATAAAATTAATAAAGAAAAAATAATAACCAAGGTCATGGAACATGTATTCCAAGTTGAATGTTGGGTAAAACATCCTAGTGTGAGGGTTCATTTGGTTTATTATGGCTAAGAAAATTGGAAAAGGCAAAGGCAAAGGAAATGGAAAAGGCTTTAGAAAGGCATAAGGAATTAATTGGCATTTTATTTATGAAAATAATGGAAATTAGGAGAAAAGGAAAGTGAAAGGTCACATGTTGGATGTGAGGAGGAAAATGAAGGAAAATAATGGAAAATGAAGAAAATAGAGGCCTCATTAATAAAAATGCTTATGAGGATAAGTTTGTAAATTTTTGTCAGTTTAGTTTTGGAGCTCTCTCTCTCTCTCACACACACTCTTGGCCACTTATAGAATTATTGGAGACTCTAGCATTGGATCAAGGAAAGAAAAGGAAGTAAAATTAAGACAAGAAAAGAAAAGATAAAGCAAGGAAAAGCAGAATCAAGAAACTATAGTGGGATTACTTACAAGTGTGACCATGTTCTTCAGCCATACCTTTTCATTTCCAAATAGCCATGGTGTGGTGGGTTCTCTCATATTTGGTTGAGTTGGATTGTTGGATGAAATCAAAGCTGAGTGGGGTGGTCTTATGATTATTCACAAGGCTTAGGAATCCCATGATGGGATACATGGTAAAGCCTGGATGTGAACTCCTTGATTGATCCTACCAATCCCTTGACCAGTGAATGGCATGATACACGGTAAATCTACGTTGTGAATACTATTGATCGGGCCTAGGAATCCCTTGACTAATAATGTCAGGATACATGGTAAATCCTAGAGGGTGGTCACCTCATATATTGAGGAATCACTTGACCGATAATGATGGGATACACGGTAAATATGAGAGGTTGAGATAGACAAATTCCTCATGGTTTAGGTGGAGAGATATGGAGTCATCTATTCTTGTTTAGGGCCCAGTGATCTGGTGGGGGTTGCAGTAAAACCTAGTTCTATTGATGATGTTCGAGGTGGTTTGGCATCGGGAAGCCCTAGTTTGTTTTATTGTGAGTCCCACATTCATGATTGGAATATGGCATGGGGGTGATTGGCTGAAAGAAACTTTTGGTTCAACCTAATCTATGGCCGAGTGGTTTGTGGAAGCCCCAAACCTAGTTGGCTTATGAATTCATTAATATGAGCTCCTTTTCCTTGGCAATTCATGTGTAAATTTACTGGTTCATGTGTGATTTTTATGGTTGTTGTATCATTGTTATTTTTGTTGGCTATATGTTGGGTATGATTATGTTTTACGACAAACTTGACATATGGATCTCATCATGTTTTGATTAGGAAATTAATGTATAATGAATATATGACCTAATAGATGATAATGTAACTATTGTGATAAGGCAACTATGCTTCTTTATGAATCTCAGATAAGTATTAGACCCCTATGCTCAGATTTGTTTTTATGACCTGTAGATTACATATTTGACAAAATTGTTATCATTGATAGTAGGGGTCATGTCAAGTACTTGTACCAATGATTGCATTAATAGCCTTATTCCTTTTTTACTTATCATTTCTAAAGGTTTATGAAGTTCTAAGCAGTGGCCTAAGTACTGGCCCTGAATAAGTGGCACAAAATCTAGGGCCATTAGCTCAGAACTACCTGAAAAAGGCCATAATCATTGTCATGTCTTGTTGTGGGAGCGATTCTAAGGCCTCAGTCACATGCATAGTTTTTCATGGGAGAGGATGAGGGTCTAAATTGGTAAAATGTCAGATTGTCTTAGGGGTTAAGCACTTGGAAGGGTTGATTACCTCTTGAAGGGTCTGTAGCTCCTGAGGAAGGTCAGATTGGTTTGGTTTTGTCGATTCCACTTCCTTAACTATACATGGGGATTTGAATCACATCATAGTAGTTTCTTGTCACATGTTTACCTCAGCGGACCAGTTAACTTGGGCGAATGTGTGAGGAAGGTGTTATCGAGTGGTGCTAGAGCATGGTTCACCCCTTGGACTGGATAGGGGGTGTGCGTTGGACATGAATACATATTGATCTAGGTGGATATTGGTGGCCTCTCACCTATTCCACTTGGACCCCACCATCGTTTCTTTTCAGTTTCCTTAATTGTAGCACAACTTACTATTTTTGGTAATTTTTTTGGTCCTAAACTTCCGGAGCCATTTTGAGGGACTAAAAGACGTTTCTAGGGAAAATAGAGGGAGTAGAAAAATCTCAAATTATCTTATTGACTTTTTTTTTTTTTTGTGTCCTCTTCAAGATCTTCAAAACGAGGTATTATGATAGCCAAACAGAGATCGCATGCCAAATTTATGACCCCGAGAGGTTGATGTACCAATTTACCTAAATGAGGCCCACAATTTTGGCATTTCATCTCATAGGGTTAGGTTTTTTGGATGTTTAGGGTTTTCCATAGTTTCTCAATAATAAATAGTCCTCTGAGCCTCATTGTAACACTGTTTAGAGGCATGTAGCTACCACATCTCTTCTCAGAGATAAGCTACCATAACCCGAGCTAGTTTATTTCCATTTCTATACGTAATAATATTTTAGTTTTTTTATATTAATGAAATGAAGTTTTATTTGTACTGTATCTCTATGTTTATTTGTCTATCTATATTTTTTTTTTGTTCCTTCATAAGTCTGGATTAGTGGTATTAGAGCGGTCTCCTATTTCTCTGCTTTTCTTTTTATGCCCCCAATGAGGTTAGGGTATAAGGAGTTAGGGCTCCAACTAGTTGAACCTTTGCGAGACAAACCTTGCGGAAGAAAAAAAGACGATGGGGCAGGAGATACTTTCAAAATATTGCTTGAGGAAACCTTGGAGTGACAAAGGAATGCGATGATGGATAAATTTTCCTAGATCCTTTGGCGGCTACCCAGAGGCAACGCATCTTCATCCATCAGCCACTCTAGAGGCGCCACTCCTTTTATGGTACAAGTTAACTTTGACATTCCCATATTTGAAGGACATATAGATGTAGACATCATAGATAGATGGTTAAATCTGTTGGAAGGGTATTTCTCATTTCATGATGTTGGGAGCAGGATCCCCCAAGGGCAGCTTTGGGGCTAAAAGCCCATGTTTAAGTCAAGTTTTTGTAATATTATTGTAAAGACTCCGCATT
>Ga0099853_1000086_pt1 | contig 10483 bp, 14 predicted proteins | sample In2P11_FD_77060 | JGI IMG/M metagenome (GOLD analysis project Ga0099853, IMG submission 77060) | Clean room microbial communities from NASA Spacecraft Assembly Facility at Jet Propulsion Laboratory, Pasadena, California, USA -... ... | reverse complement strand
TCCCGATCTGAGATGATAGACTGTGGGATCCCAAAGTGCACCCACACTCGTTCAAAGAAGAGTTTAGCAGTGGCTTCTGCTGTGATATTCTTCTTGCAGGCCATCATAATGGCCATCTTTGAGAACCTGTCGACGACCACAAAAACACAGTCATTTCCATGCTTAGTGGAAGGAAGGCCTGACATGTAATCCATGGAGATGGATTCCCAAGGTCAACTAGGGGTAGGCATCGGGGTATAGAGGCCTTGCTTCTTGATGGTCGGTTTGGCAATGGCACAAGCAGTGCATGATCTGATGTACTTCTCGACATCTTGTCGAAGATTCGGCCAATAGAAATGCTTCTGCATTACTGCCACCATTTTTTTGACCCCAAAATGCCCAACATCCTGACTGTAGTGTGCTTCCGAAATCATCTTGGCACGCTCACTTGAAGGAACACAAAGGTGACCTAGGTGGCATAACAGGCCATCCTGGAGGTGAAAATCTGGAACATGTTGACCCTTCAAGAGGGTCTGGTATGTGTGGCCGAATTTCGGGTCACTTTTGTAGAGCAGTGGCCAATCAGAAGTCTCGTGCCCATAAGATTTGAGCATGGTGGTTAACGCCATGATTGGTAGTTGAATAAGGAAATCTACAACATTATTGGTTCTACCCTTCTTATACTTGATATTCAAATGGAAATATTGCAGGTATGTGGACCACTTCTGATGGCAATCATTTTGCAATTTCCCTTGGGTCTATATGAAATGTAGGGGTTGGTGGTCTGTGTGGATGACCATTTCCTTCCCCCAAATGTAAAGCTTCCATTGTCAGTAGGTTTGCACAATGGAATACATCTCTTTATCATAAGTGGGATACTTCGGGACTATGCCTGAAAATGTTTCAGTGTGATATGCCACTGGATTCCCGTGTTGAGTAAGGATTGCCCCAATAGCATAGTCAGAGGCATCTTTCTCGACCTCAAATGGTTGTTGTAAATTTGGTAACGTGAGCACTGGTGCCGTATAGAGGCGATATTTCAAATCTATGAATGCCTTCTGTTGAGATTCAGACCAAAATAATTTTTCTTTCACTCCTCCCTTGGTGACTTGACTCAAAGGCCAAGTGATATGAGAAAAACCCAACATGAACTTGCGGTAGAAGTTGGCAAGACCTAGAAAGCTGTGGAGCTCTGTCAGAGTGGTTGGAGATGGCCAATCCCGAATGACTTGCATCTTGGCTGGATCCAAATGCACCCCCCGTTCATCAATAATGTATCCCAGATATTGAACCTGGGTCATGCCAAAAGTGAATTTCTCCAAATTGGCACATAGCTTGTGTTGCCGCAGTGTTTGGAGAACCTGTCGGATGTGGTGGAGGTGCTCTTCCCAACTCTAGCTGAAGATCAGAATGTCATCTAAGTATACCACTACAAATGAGTTGGTGAATGGCAGTAAGATGTCATCCATTAACCTTATGAAGGTTGCAGGAGCATTCATCAATCCGAAAGGCATAACCAACCATTCAAAAAGGCCTCCTTGGCTTTGAAGGTAGTCTTCTACACATCAGAGGGTTCGATTGGTAGCTGGTGATATCCTGACTTCAGATCGATCTTGCTGAAATATTTTTCCGCCTTTAGTTGGTCCAGGAGGTCATCAATCCACGGGATCAAGTACCTATTACAGACAGTGATCTTGTTCAGTGCCTGATAGTCAATACAGAGTGTCCAAGTCCCATCCTTCTTTTGTACCAACACAATTGGGCTCCCACAAGGTGATGAACTCTGACAGATGTGACATTTCTGCATCAGCTCCTGCATCTACTTCTTGATTTCATCATTCTCCAGAATGAAGTGCCGATAAATTGGTCCATTGGGTAGCGGCGCACCTGGGGTCAGATCGGTGGAGTGCTTGACCTGATAGTGCATAGGAACTCCTGCGGGGGAGGTGAAGATGTCCTTGTACTTCTCCATAACCTTGTCCATCTGTAGTTGTCATGCGGAGGGGCCCTGTCTGGAGACTTTTTCCACCGTCTTCTTCTTTCCTTAAGGGTGTATCATCAGGAAAACAAATTTCCTAGTTTTGGAAATGAGCTTATTGCATTTTTTTGTAGTAATCAAAGAGATGGCAGTAGGCGGTGCTACCTCTAGTATCCTGTACAACTTATTTCCCAATGTAATAATAACAACACAGGGCCTTGATTCATACACAACATGTCGCTTCCACAAGTATGGTTGTCCTAATAATACATCACAAACTTCAAGGGGAGAAATTTCACATAATACCTCGTCCGTGAAGCGCTTGATGTTGTATGGAAGGCGACACTGCTGGTTCACGCGAAGATCCCGTCCTTGGTGAAGCCACCTGATGGTGTATGGTTGTGGATGTGCTGTGGTTGGTAAGCCCAAATGCTTCACGACCTCTGCCGAAATGAGGTTCTTTTGGCTCCCGCTATCAACAATGAACTGTAGTGGGGAGCCCTTTACCCACATCTGGGAGTGGAAGAGAAACTCTTTCTCCTCTAGATCTTCTGGTTCATTTTTCTGGATCTTAGCACTAGCAATAGTGGCGTTGGGATCTGCATCAATGATCTTCTTCCCTTTGTCATTCCCCTTGTTGGGTTCTAGCTCAGAGTCGGAACATGCATATGATTCTGAAACCTTTAGCTTAGCCACTAGTGACTGTTTGGCCCGACACTCACTTGTGTTGTGAGTGGAGCTCTTATGGAACTCACACCATTTTCTCGTGTCCTTTTTCGACTTCGTGGCATTGTTCTTTGCTTGTAGCTTTGGCGGGTTGTCTTGGGCTTCCCCGCCTTGGATTTGTCCTTTGTTCTATGGTTTAGGGGCACCTTTCGCTTGCTTCGGATTCACAAATCCAAAGTCTCGATTATTTTGTTTAAACTTATGCTCAACCTTGATGGCATATCGGTATGCTATTCCGAGCGAGGAGATGTTCAGGAATTCTATTTCTTCCTGGATGTACTTGTGCAGGAAGCCGCAGTATTTGAGTATCAAATGCTGCTCCGAATCCTTGACACCCAACTTCATGCGAAGGGTGTGGAAAATATTGGTGAACTCCGGCACATCTTGGTCCCTTCCCTGCCGCAACGTGGTCCACTTTATGTATTCATCCTCATAGCTTCCAATAGGGTAGTACTACTCCTTAATGGAATCCTGGAATGAATTCCGGGTGGGTGTGGCTGAAAATAGTGACCCAATATTTTCATCCTTCTACTCATAGTAGGTTTCCCGCAAAGAAAGGCGCGTACATGTTGGAAAAATTAGTTTTGGTCTGTGGTATTTGGTCCATGGTATTTTTATCCATGTTATTGGTCCAAGGTATCATGTCGGAAGTGTTGACTCTAGGTATTTGGTCCAAGGTATTGCTTATAAGTGGTTTTGGACCATGGTATTGAGTAAGGCCTAAGACTATAAAAGGAGTAGAAGATCATTAGGAAAAGTCACTTATGATATGAATATCTAATGGAGAGGAAGATCTAGAATATAGGTTATTGGGTCATGGTGCACAGTTAGATTTGAATCAAGGATGAACCTGAGTGCTTGATGAAGGATAAGTTCTATTGATGGGTCAAGATCTTAAGGCTTGAAGAGAAGTATCTTTGTTCACTTTAGAAAAGGGGCGTATACACATTGGATCTGCATATCCAAACAACGTATACGCATGATCACCTTGGGAAAACAATGTATGTACATAGGTTTGGCATATTGAAGTAGTGTATACCTAAAAAAATATGCTTTAACTACTTCTGTTTGCTGTTGCAGTGTTCTGGGTTCTAGCTTGGGTTCTGGTTACTGTTACTGTATCTTGGTTACAACATTTTAAGAAGTGATTCAGTTTTGGTTGGTGCAAAGGAGATTGATTGATGTAGATATATTTGATGTTTGATTGATGATGTTGATGGATCTAATCTGAAAAATTATGAAACGTGGTCCCTAGAAGAAAAGAGAAGGTTGTAGCCTTATGTAGGTCAACACCTACATACTAGTAAACACATCAGCTAGTACAAGAGCTAGGGAGTTGTAGCTTCCTTCCAAGAGAAGCTGGAGAATGAGAGAAAGTTGTAGCCTTTTGCATGTTGAAACTTGCATGCTAGTATAAGACTACACTAGTACAAAAAAATTGTAAAAGAAGTTTCTTATAGATAGAGACGATTGCAACAGGTAGTTTTCACCCACATTGGGTTTCCACCTTATATCTTGTGTTCTTGTGTGTGATTGTCTGCTCTGTTTTACTACACCTGGTTAATGTTTATATGATTTTGATGCACAGATTAAATATCAACATATGATGAATTAACTAAATTATAAGTTTGCAAGGTATACGCTAGTTGCCTTAAATACAGTTGCATATATACACAAGTTTCATTAACTGAAGTAGTGTATATGAATTAGATTGTGAAATGAAATATTATTGACTTAATAATATTGATTCATCCCCCCTCTCAGTATTATTTCCAACAATTGGTATCATAGCAGGTCCTTCAGAAGAAGCTTGATTGCTTGAAGGAAGATCTATCATCATGAGTAAATACGAAAGAGAGGTATCCATTAGACCACCAATATTTGATGGGAGCAACTTCATCTATTGGAAGGTAAGAACCACAACCTATCTTCAATCTCTTGGAACAAATGTCTAGGAAATTTTAGGAGGATATACATTTCCATCAGCAACTCCTACAGATACGACAGGTAAAAAATCAATATGAAACCAATTCCAAGGCTGTCAATACATTATTGGGGAGTCTGCCACAATCAGAATTTTTCAAAATTATGCAGCTCAAGACCACCAAAGAAATATGGGACAAGATCATTCTAAGCTATGAAGGAGATGATTAGGTAAAACATGCAAAATTTCAATCTCTCAGAATTCAATATGAAACTCTCAAAATGCACAATGATGAAAGTATAGTTAATTAATTCTTACGTATAGATGAGATTGTTAATTGCATGAAGAACTTGGGTGAAGAGATAAAAGAATTTACTTTAGTTGAAAAGGTTTTAAGATCCTTGTAGACTAAGTTTGAATCAAAAGTTTTTTCCATAGAAGAAAAGCAGGATCTTCAAAGTATCACTATGACACAGCTGCATTGAATCTTAACTACTTTGGAAATGAGAAAAGGAGTCCATCGGACATGAGAAAAGCCACATTCAAAGCTTCAGGGAGAGAAGAACTCAATGAATCAGGACATGTTTCAGAAGAAGAGGAAGAAGAAAACTTTGTCAAGAATCTTCAATGGGGTTTTGGAAGATTCAGAGGTAAACTACCTTTCAAATGTTTTGCTTGTGGAAGAGTCGGTCACTATGCTGCCAAATGTCCTCATAAAGATAATCTTGATAAAGGTAAGGAATCAAAAAAATGGAATAGGAAACAAAGTGTAAGTAAGAAGAGCTACTATACGCATGAAGATAGCGATGGTTTATCAAATAGCGATGAAGATAATAACGAATATAGACTTCTGATGGATTTTGAAGATGATGATTTCTTGGATGCTTTAGATGGAGATAATATATATGAAGAAATATCTAAACTCAAAATCTATCTAGAAGAAAAGAATATGATTATAGATACTTTGACATTCCGATTTGCTGAAAGAGAAAAACACAATGAAAAACTAGAGTGTGAAATTGTGGGTCTAAGGAAAGATATTGAGAAAACAAAAGCTCTCAATCTCAGATTTTCTAAAGGGTCAGAAAATTTATATGAAATTATCAAAGAAAAACATTCTCCTTTGATAAAGACAGGTCTTGGATATACTGAAAAAACATCTCAAGCATAGAAGCCATCAACCTCCACTAAAAGCTATCTTGATGCAACAAGGAGCAGTGAACAATTTGACAATCGTCAGCAAAGGCTTAAAGTAGTTCACCAAGTAAATCAGGTTCAATCTACTTCAAGGATGAATAGAAGTTACAACCAACCATAGGTAAATCATACTCAATTTGCATCAAGAATGAATGCTAATGGAAACTACAATAACCAGGTCAGTAGATTCAATAATTGCAAAAACTTATTTAATGGCCAATGTTTTTCATGTCATAACTTTGGACACAAAGCTGCTCAATGTGTTGCCTACAAAACCATCATGACTAGAGAAGCACAAAATCAAAGGAATGTGATAGGGATCATGAAAAGGACCTACAATAACTTTTCTCTTCTTGAAAATGAAATAGCATGCTATATCTGTAACAACTTCGGTTATGAAGATTCTAAATGCAGGAGTAAATTTTTGGAAACATCTCAGAAGGAGAAAACTTCATTGAGTCCCAAAATATGGAGAAAGAAAGAACCACAAACAGAAATATGGGGTATAGCCTTGTATGCAGAAGGGCAAGAGAATCAGTGGTACATCGACAATGGATGCTCAAAACACATGATAGGTGATAAAGATAAACTTTAGTCATATAATACCTTAGAAAATGAAAAGAATGTATCATTTGGAAACGACACTCCTACTATCATAAAAGAAAAGGTTAAAGCTGGGAATGTTATGTATGTTGATGGTCTAAAGCATAGCCTGTTGAGTGTCAGTCAAATGTGTGATCAAGGAAATGAAGTAGTATTTCGATCAAATGGACGTGTTGTTCATGAGATTGATACAGGATAAACCATGATCAAAGGAATAAGAACTCCAAACAACTTACACATACTCAAGGGAGGACAACAATAATGTTATCTAAGTAAAAATGATGAACATTGGCTATGGCACAGAAGATTGGGGCATCTAAGCTTCCCACAAATAAGGAAATCATGCAAATTCTACGCTGTTCGTGATCTTCCTGATATCAACATTCTAGAAAATATAATATGAAAGTCATGTCAATTTGGTAAGCAAACCAGAGCACATTTCCCAGAGAAGGAAGGATCAGCTAGTAAGCCTCTTGAACTTGTTCATATTGATTTATGTGGTCCATCAAGGAAAAAGTCACCTCATGGAGAAGAATACATTATATTGTTCATTGATGATTTTTCCAGAATGTGTTGGATAGGACTCCTAAAGCATAAAGATGAAGCATTTGAAAAGTTCAAAGCCTTCAAAGATTTGGTTGAAAATGAATCAGATTGCAAAATCAAATGTCCTAGATATGATTGAGGAGAGGAATTTACCTCGGATGCATTCTTCAACTTTGTGAAGAACATGGAATAAAAACAGAATTCTCCACTTCAAGGACTCAGCAAAATGGAGTGGTAGAAAGGATGAACAAAACTTTTCAACAGATGGCTCGTGCCATGCTAGGAAAGTCTAAAACTCTTACAACATTCTCGGGTGAAGCTGCATTTTCCGCTGTCACTATCCTCATCAAAGCAAATGTTTGGGTAAACAACACTCAAACTACACATGAACTTTGGTATGGTAAGACTCCTACTGTAAAATACTTCAAAGTTTTTAGAAGAAAATGATACATCAAAAGGAGTAATGAAAAACTTGGCAAGTTTGAACCCAGAGCAGATGAAGGCATTCTCCTTGGTTACTCTTCTCAAAGTAAAGGATATAAGTGTTATAATAAAAGACAGGGGAAAATTATTGAAAGTATTGATGTTGTGGTTGATGAGGGAGGCAAAAATCCAAAGTAGGTAAAAATTGAAGATTGTGGAGAAGATGAGGATTATCCTTCCACATGTAGAAATTTGAATAATATAACACTTATTCACAAAGATTATCATGCTTATACACTATTTTCGGAATGCATGCATAATACATAACCTCCTCTACTATTGATCATCAATTTGCGGAATTAAGAAACAATTGCATGCGCACATTGAAACATTAATCACACATATCAACACAGTATGTAATGGGGAAAACATACAACTGAAAACCCCCAACTATCTATATATTATAATGATAGAGAACATGTAACAATACATAGTACAATACTCCTCACAAGTACTCAATACTATCTCCACATGCTACACACAAACTAGCTCAGATCTGAACAAGTCACGGGTTCAAATATCCTCCACTGTTTGCCTGCCTCTACTGCGCAATCCAAGTTGAGAATAGATCTGATACAAGTTTGAATTCCCTTGGCTTGTATTGCACAATCCTCATTGGCAATCTCAATCAATGATTTTGCAAATCTCATGCACAAATATAGTCACAACTGATAGTAGTCTCACCCTTTCACCCACCTCTAACACTTGTCTCCACTAAACTGTCCATGCATTGAGTTAACTGATGTATTATTTAGTTGATTTATGAGTTAATAATTAGTGAATTAATTAATAATTAATTCACATCACTCATCACTAGTGTATTTGGTAGTTAGAATAAATACAACTAGTTCAACTAAGTCAAACTGAACACAACTCCATCAACTCCTCAATCAACTCCACCAAACTCAATCACTTGAGTTCTAACTGAATTCCATCATGCAATAGCTCAACTAACCCATAGGAAAAGCGTATTTCCTTCTGGTAGTTGCATGTGCCACATCCGTAGCTCAAACTAAAGTGCTGCAAGAGGATAAGATAATGTTTATAGTCCAAATATTATTAAGAGCTAATAATATTCAGCTTTCTATTTTTAGATTGGCAGTCTAAAAATAGACTCCACCCATATGTCTAAAAATAGAAGTCCATCTATTTTTACGAAATGAAAATTCATCCATAAATAGCATCCTGCAACTCATAGACCATGATCCATATGTCTAAAAATAGACTTTGCCCCCAAAATAGCCTGCGGGCCCACTTAGTGAAGGTGAATTCTTTTCACTAAGCTCTATCATCTTGTTTCATTTTCAACACTCCCTCTCAACAAGATATGGATTATCTACAACCCCTATCCTACCTTTGTGGTATTCGAATTTTCTCCTGGTGAGTGCCTTTGTCAAGATATCAACATCCTGATCCTCCGTTGGAATGTATGAAAGTAACATGATTCTCTGCTGCACACAATCTCTGATTTGATGGTACCTGATGTCAATGTGCTTGGATCTATCATGAAATATTGGATTAGATGAGAGTTTAATGCAACTCTGGTTATCACAATAAATCACAGTAGGCTCCAAGTGTGACTTGAACAACCCGACCAGGATCTTCCGCATCTATATAGCCTCGCATGCAGCCAAACTTGCTGCCATATACTCAGCCTCTACTGAACTGAGTGCCATGGATATTTGCTTCCTGCTGTACCAAGAAACTGTTGTCGACTTGATACTAAAGATCCCTCTAGATGTGCTCTTTCTGTTCGTTGGGCTCCCTAACCAATCTGCATCCGTGAAGCCACATAGCTTCACCTCATCCTCCTGTCTATATCACAATCCATATCCCGATGTGTCTCTGAGATAATGCAATACATGCTTGCCTTCCTTCTAGAAGAGTTTGGTTGGCTTAACCATAGCTTGTGAAAGCTGGTTAAGAGCATAGCATATATCGGGTTGTGTATTGACCAAATACATAAGTGACCCCACCAACTATTGATAAACAGTTGCATCCACTACTCATTGAAGTAGCATCCTCCTTCCTCCAGCTTCCAGGAAGAGGAGTATCAATAGGCTTGTAGCCATGCATGTTGAACTTATCTAGTATCTCTCGGGCATACTTACCCTAAGAAACAAATAGTCCATCATTGCACTGCCAAATTTCCAATCCCAGGAAATAATGAAGGAGGCCCAAGTCCTTCATCTCAAATTTTCTAGCAAGATCCTCCTTGCATGAAAGTATCAACAGCTCATCTCCCGTCAAAATAAAATCATCTACATAAAGTACAATGATCAACAACTTACCCTCCACCACAATCTGGTATAGGTTAGGATCCGCCTCACTCTTGGAGAATCCAAGTCTGATGAATAATAGTTTATATATGTGTACCAAGCATGAGGTCCTTGTTTCAACCCATACATCGCTCTCTTGAGCCTGCACACATGCAACTCGCTGCTGAAGATCTCAAAACCTTCGGGCTACTCTATGTACACCTCCTCCTCAATGAATCCATTGAGGAATGCAGTCTTCATAGCCATCTGATGGATGTGCCACCCCATCTGCGTTGAGAGAGTAAGAATAATTCGTATGGAAGAATACCTTGGGGCAGGTGCATAGGTCTCCTCATAATCGATCCCCTCTATCTGTGAGAAGCCTTGGGCAAAAAATATTGCCTTGTACTTCTCCACACTCCTGTCAGCTTCCTGCTTCACTTTGTAGATGCATCTCGAACCCACCATTGATTTCCCCTCCGGTCTTGGGACAATCTACCATGCATTGTTTCTGACAATCCAATCATACTCTTCCACCATGGCATCTACCCATGCGGGATCCTCCACAGCTTCCTCGAAAGAGGATGGCTCAATCACGACACATTTTCTCACAAGATCCATGTATCCAGTGTACTGATTAGGTGACTGTCTCTGTCTGCGCTGTGCTGTAGGTGGTCCTACAACCTTCTCTGGATCTTGAGCCAGTCGCTCAGCTTCTGTAGTGCGCTTTCGCCCTCTGATGGTTGGCGTTGGATGAGTGGTCTCTTCCACTCCATGAACTTTATCTTG
>Ga0099853_1000085_pt1 | contig 10498 bp, 4 predicted proteins | sample In2P11_FD_77060 | JGI IMG/M metagenome (GOLD analysis project Ga0099853, IMG submission 77060) | Clean room microbial communities from NASA Spacecraft Assembly Facility at Jet Propulsion Laboratory, Pasadena, California, USA -... ... | reverse complement strand
TACTTAATTCATTTATTTTTGCATTATAGATTTAACCTTGCCACTTCTTCACTTCACATGTTTGATTTCTCTTCCCGTTTGATTTCTCCTCCCTGCCGTAGATTAATTTACTATTTCTTTAACTTTACGATTTTATGCTTCACTACTCATTTCATTAACCTAATTAATTGGTTATCAACAATATGAATGTAATAAACCCAATGAATATTGAGAAAAATGCAAAGTCTTAGGACCTAAATCTATGACCGTAAAGGGCTTTTATATTTTGATTTATAATTGCAGATTACTTTAGCTTAAATTATTAATAGAGTTATAAGAGTTGTTGGAATTTTTTGGTGAAACTAAATGACATTAGCGTCAACGTTTAATCGTGATTCTGGGAAATGATCTATTCATTTTTTTTTTGAATTTTATAGAATTTGTCTATATGATTTGATCCTATACATACAATGTTGGCATCTCACAAGTTTACAAACCCTTGGATTGATAATTTTATGTTCTTAATTTAAGAAATTAAATTTATACTATTTTTGGTGCAATTTCCAAAGAGATGCTAAAGGGATTTGGCCTTTGATAGTCTTAATTTATTTTTGTCTCATGGAAAATGAGTTCTGGGACAGGCCATTAGGAGTCCAGGTATATCAAAGTGTGTTGTGCTTTTTTTACATTTTCTATAACCATATGGTAGATAAGTTTTTTTTGTAATGTAAGACCACCCCACCCCAAATATAGTAATACATGTAAAAGAAAGGGATTTTCAACTAGAAAGAAGAATTTAATAATTCTTTTTACTTTTTTAAATAAGAAGGATGATACTTCACAAAATATCTTGAACCCCAAATACAATTAATGGAACATATTTGCATCTTATGAGGAGAAACTACTAACAGTATAAAAAGCATAACTACATCTCAAGGAGTACTAAAAGAGAAAATGTTCCATATGCAACATCAAGAATCATATTTATATGATTTCTTCAATCATCCTTGCCAATATGAAAATGAAACCAAAGATCCATGGGAAGAATTCAATATAGAGTTGAAATCATCATCTTGAATCTTATTGGTTCTTATAAATTTTATTTTGGTTAGGTATTTTTATTTTAATGCCCATTTTAGACCTCAAAATTTCTCTATTGAGGGTATGAAAAAGTAGGACATGCAAACCAATGTTAATAATTGAGAGAGTCAAGGGAATAATAACTACATTGAATTGTGGTTCTAGACTATCATTAGCCCATAACACTTTGATGATATTCAATAATTGTTCTTACTACATCAATCAAAATGGCTAGTTTATATTATTATAGTATTTACCAAAGAACATATTTCAACCTTCAATATAAGTACATCATTTGATATGCACATAGATTATGTTGGAAATACCCCTACACTTGAGAAAATATTTTCTTTTCCAAGTAGTGTAGCATAGTGTAAAGGGAATAAATAAATTAATAAAAGAGTAAAGAGAAAATAATTATAACTATGAAAACTAATGTGTTAGCATAGTTGGAGACAAGATTTGGTTGAAAACTAGGTCTTCGTATCACGAAGCTCACAATACTATTTTACATCATGTCATTGATTCAATTATGGCTCTTCAAAAATCATTTGTTTTATGCCCATATTAGAGGGATTCCCTAAGTCCCTCCATCTAGAAAACCTTGTTCGATCAACTTTGACACATTGTATGAGATCAAGGTTGGAGATTGGTATGGAAAATATCAAAGTTTATATGGATTAATGATCTATGAAAAAAAATTCAGCCTTTTTCATATATCAGAAATAATAGGGCGATATCATCTCTATTATAGCACCTTTCCTTACCATAAGAATTTTTTATTTCCTATAACTGATTACAAAATCTTATAGTATCATATCAAAGCACTAATAAATATTTCAAGAAATAATTCCATGCTAGAAGTGAAAACCATAGTCTATAATGATCAATGAAGTATTTAGTTTTGATCAAGAGAAAACATCATTTGATTTGAGATGTGGTGTATTTCTTGTAAAGAATTTTGTTGTCAACAACTCTTACCATGATCACTTTTTAGAAGATAAAAGGTTAATTTTTTTATCAACAATAGGAAGCCATCAAATTATCCTTCCCACATCTTCAAAAGCTTCTAAAAAGGGTAATCTCTCGTCTTGCAGTGCCCATCATCTAATGGAAATTTAGTAGCTATTTTCACCTGTAGGAAATTCGATAATGAAATATGGTAGTTCCTCGATGTTTCAAGATAGTTGTAGCTCTTGAAGATAAATTTAGGGATATAGGATTTGTTAAGGATGGTGTGTTCATGATCCCTTATTCAAACCAAACTTATAGTCCTTAGGTAAGGCATGGATCATTAATCAAGGTTGCAGTCAAACCATTCCATAAAGACAAGTGGTAGTAAATTTTCATGGTTGAACCACTCTAATCAGATAATTAGCTTCACTTGACATAGTATACTATCCTAGTTCAACAATAAGAATGGGATATATTTAGAAGTCATTGGTACTGGTATAAATTATCAAATTTATTATCACAATTCAAATATTGGTCTAGAAATTATTATTAACACTCTTAGTAGTAAAATTATACATGTTCTAACCCGGATGCGGGTGTCATCATGTCATAACGCCTCGATGCAGGAATGTAGCTGGCAAGCAAGCAAGGTTTTATTACAGCCGGCGACATTCATTCAGGATTATAGATGAAGGTACGTTGTCAGGGAAGGTGGATGGGGACAATTAACGTGGCGAGCTATCTCGAGGCACTACCTGCTCTGATTTGCTCCGATGGGCTCACTTCCAGATCATTCTATGCATGTTTATATATGTGGGGAGACCTGCTTCTGGGATGCAGAGTCAGGCGTAGGGTCTGGTCTTACATTCTGTCGATATTCTGGTATTCTCACTCCCTTCTGCGTGGATTAAGAAGGGTGGTGCTCTCTCTGTGCGTTCAAGCAGGGGAGGTCTTAAATTCTAAGTCTGTTAGGAATAATTTAGGTCTCTGTACAATCCAGAGCGTCCTCTCTGCGTTCAAGCCGCTTGTTGTCCTGGGAGAAGGAGAAGCGGTGCGGAATTCTGCTCCATTAGCTGTGAAGAGGCAGGAGCTGTATCTTAAAAAGGTTTCTGGCATTCTCGGTGTCGGAGTGGTGAATTTTAATAGTAAGCTCTCCCTTAGTCCTTGTGTAAATCGAATTCGTCATAGCAATAGTCTGAATTCTCTATGTGTTAGGCATCTGTGGTCTATTCTGGTTATGGCCCCCCGACAAAGAGGAACTCCCAGACGGGGTGGTGTTTCGGGGAGACCTGCTACACCCTGTGTTTCTCCGTTTGCAATGGCTTCACCCACTTCTTCTCCCTCAGAAGAATCCGGGCCTTCTCTCAAAAGTTCGTTGCACACTGCTCGTTTTACTTTTAAAAGAAAACGCCATCAGCCACTCATTTCCGCCATCATCACCATGATTTTTTCTGAGGAGGATGAGGAGCAGGTCAGCGCTGAAGCTGACTCCGGGAACCATAGTCCCTCTCAGGAAGCCAGAGCAACTCGCAGTGGTTCGGGGGAAGTGAATTTTAAGGTGTCTTCTTTGATGCAGGAAGCGGAAGACCAGGGCGATCCTGGAGACCAAGTGACCCCTCATCCAGACAAAATCATACCCTGTGCTCCTACTGACAGGTATTCCACTTATCTGTATCCAGTACTCCCACCGGGAGTTAAGCTGGAAGACATTGGAGAAGGGATCATGCTAGACCTGCTGCCTGCCCCAGATGAAGATAATGACAAGGTTCAAGGGGAGCCTCCGAAGGCTTAATCCCAACAGCCTTCTTTTTCGTTCTCTTATCATGGTTTTTTGGAACTTCCAGAAAAGGGACTTCAGTGAGCTCGAAGCGTCAAGGCATCAATGTGTTTTTTGTGGGTTTTGTATCTTCTTGAGCTCGTGGTGACTTCCAGAACTCAGAAGTTTGGCTGGCACTTCTTGAATGGACTTTTCTAAATTCTGCTGTTAAGTTTTGATGAGCTTCTTGAATGTAATTTCTGAGAACAGACAGTCTGTCATGCTTTTTCGAGAGAGGGATGCTGAGGCACTCTCAGAGGCTAGAGCCTCTTTGTAAATATTTTTTCACTTTTTTAAAATATAATAGATCAGCCTTTACCGAGAAAAAAAAAAAAAATTATACATGTTCTAGGAACAACCTCCTCATTTAGTAAGCAGTAGCCAACATACTCTCTAGTGAACATACATATGAAAGATAAACAATAGTGGAGCGAGAGTAAAGGAAGAGATAATTAGGTAAGGAAATTTATACTTGTATGTATTCGTCTAACATGGGGATTTGTATCATTAAACTCTTGAAGCTCTTACATTCAACCCTCCATGTGTTATTTCCTTTTGCATTTCATACCCTACCCAATTTATTTCATCCATTCACTCCCTTCACTGCAGTCCTTAACTTTTGGCATTTCACAAGTTTGTTGCATGAGGAAATGAAATGAATTGGGTATGGGGGAGATGTTGATCCTAGATTTTGAAATGTTTTCAATAACTACTTTCATCGTACATTATTCATATTACCATATTTACCCACATTATAAGGATTTCATGTCATGTGATCTTTGTAAAACATTTAATTATTCATTTTCATTAATTCCCCATGTTTTGGTAATTATTTAGAATAGATCTTTATTACCTAACTACTTGCAAATTTTTAGTATTCTTCATTGTAGTTTCCAAAATTCAAGTAGTGAAAGTGCTACTAGAATTCCTATAGTGGCCTATTTTTGGAGACCATTTTTCCACATTGTTTGTGAATTGACAAGGTTGAATTAAGAAATTTTGAGACATGGGTTTTGTGTAGAATATAATATTTGAAAATGACATGGGAATGTTATAAAAAGAATCCCCTTATGAACAAGTTTTCCAAGGGGAGACTTACTAATAATTTTTAGAATTTACTATAGTGGCCATTTCTAGAATTATTTATTGATTTGCTTGGTTGAGTCCAATAAAGAAAAAATCCAACATACAAGTTTAATTTATAATGGTGTTTGTTGATTTCATGTCAATAAAGTTTCCTCGACTCTCATCAAATGTCCCTTGGCCTTATGGTTTAATTTTATGTTAACACTCTCTATGCAAAGAATTTAAACATGATTTCTTTGATTGTATGCTTCATATAGTTGGATACAAATTTCCCTTTGATCATCCATGAATCAGATCGCCCTTATAATCTTGTCATCACACCAGTAGGTCACAACCACCATTGCCTTGATCTAATTAAAAATGGAAATGTGATTATTTTGAGATCCACGTGTTAAGGGATTAGTACTATCTTGTTGTAAAACATTTAATGTTATGATATGATAGTTATGTGCATATAGGAGTGAAGGAAGGAAGTAGAAGAATACACAACAAGGGATATAAGGAGATTATTAGTTATATCAAAGGAAACCACGTAATCATGAAATAGAGTTGGTGATATTTTCTTATCGACTAGCCAATACCACTACATTGCTGTATTTTTCTGAACTATAATGAATATAAATATTATTGATGCTTAAATGACACTCTTATTGTATCTTGAGAACTATAGTTTTCTCTACATTGAACTCTCAACTAGATGGGCCCTTAACTTGGTAATGCACTATATTGTTATTTAACTCATTTATTTTTGCATTATAGATTCACCTTTGTCATTTCTATACTTCACAAATGTGATTGATCTGCCTTGTCATTAATTTACCATTTCCTTTTTAAGCCTATAATATTATACTTTATTGTTCATTTTATTGTGCTCCTTAATTTTTCATGTGTTTTATTAGCCAAGTGTGGTGTGCTAATGGAAATTTGAATGCCATAAACCCAAGGAATCTTGCGAAAATTACAAAGCTATAGGAACTAAATCTATGACCATAAAGACCTACACTTTTATTTATGATTGTAAACTTCTTTATTTTAAATTCTTAAGAGAGATATAAGAGTTATTTGAATTGTTGAGTGAACTAAATGAAATTAGCCTAAATGTTTAATCTTGATTCCTGGAAATTAATTTTTAAGCTAATTTCCTTTTGAAGTTGGTATAAGTCATCTACATGTTCTTATACTGCACATAAAATGTGAACATCTCATAGGATTATGAACTCACGAATTGATAATTTTATGTTTCCAATTTAAGCAATTAAATTTCCCGACAAGCATTGGTGAAGGATAGGTACTTTGGGGATAACATCGACAAGAATGATAAGAATATTGTTGAGTTTGTAAGATTTTTCATTTAGTGAAATGAAGGAGTTAGAAAAAAGGGTTTTATAATCCACTTCTAGTACCAAATAGGAGTTAGGAAGACGTAAGTATAGCCCTCATTTTGGAATTTCCTAGAACATATAAATGTCATGATGGTTGTGGTACACATTTTTTGAAAGAAAACACAATTCATATTGTGCAAGAAAACCAATGATGCTACTAAAGTGTATGTTTTGAACTTCCTTAAAATTGTAATATTCATGAACTAACAAGGAGTATGGTTTCTAAGAGAGATACTAGATTCTTTAGATAATTCGTAGAGGTGTATTTGAATATAATGGGTTCCAAGTTGTTTTAAAATTATACACACCATCCACAAATGGATGGACATACTAGGGTAGTTAAGAGGAGTCTTTGGGATTTTTCAAGGTGTTTGAGTGGAAAACAACTAGGAAAATGGGATTTTGTTTTTAGCATAGGTTGAATTCACTTATAGTGATTCAAATTCAATGAGTCTACTGGAAAGAGTTTATTTTAGGTTACTTATGAAAGGTCAACAAGGGAATTTGTAGATTTGGTTTAGTTTTAAAGTCTAATAGATGAAAGGAGTGCTAATGGAAATGAATTTGTAGAGGATATGTAGGAAATGCATGAGAAAAATAAAAAATAACTACATCAAAGTAATGGCAAATATAAGTAACTCTTAAATATGTGAAAAATATATATATATTTTGAGGAAAGAGAGTTGGTGTTTCCACATTTATGGAAAGGAATATTCACAATAAGTACATATAGTAAATTCAAGTACAATAAAATTAGATCATGTCGAGTCCTAAAGAATATTTCTAATAATGCTTATAAGCTAGAGTCCTTAGAGGAGTTTGACATTTCCTCAAACTTTAATGTTGTTGAATTGTATGAGTTTCAATAAGGAGAAAGGGATGATGAATGAGGTACCCTAAATGAGTGGAAGAAACAATTTCTTATCAAGCGATATGAATAATTATAACAACTCCTCACAAAGAACGTAAGTAGGAAAATCCAAAATAAGGAGTACTATGAGCATTTGGTTAAGTGGAGGACAAAGGTTTTGAGGAGTGCGTCATGGGTTTCTGAAGAAGAGTTTGAATGTTTACGAGGACCTTCCTTCTTTGGAATGGTTACAATTTCCCCCACATGAGATGTGTATAATGTAAGAGAATCCTTGGCAAAAAGAAATCCACATCAACTACCTTAAGTTAGTATATTAGGATATGAAATAATAATATTTGTGACACCATACTTATGTTTCAATGCTACAATGCCATTGCAGCAACATTGTCTTCCTATTAAATTTTATGACATCATTGTTGTAACACCACTCTATTGTTATAGTGTTGTGACATAATTGATGTGACATTATTGTTGAAACACCACATTATGTGACACCATTGATGTGACATTAGTGTTGCAACACCACATTGTTATTACATTGAAGAAACACAATTTATCTAACACCATTTTTGCAACACCACCCTTCTATTACATTTTTGTGACATGTTCATTGCAACATGACCATGTTGTTATGTTGCTACAAAGTTGATGTTATTTTTTTGTTGCAACTATGCTTAATATTATGGATATGAATTGTGAAAAATCCAATGTTTCAAAGGGTTGGTGCTGAAATATTGGACTACTTGTGTGAAGAAGTAATAATCAATCGGGGATCTGAACAAAGAATAAATGACGAGCTAGGGAACCATATGAGAAATTGATGATTGGTTAGGGATTCAAACCACCTGGATTGTTTAAAGTTTGAATGAATGATGGTTTGAATGGGAAATGATTAAGGAACCCAAGCCACTATGATGGTTTATCCTTCCAACCATTTTTAGGGGCATGCAATAGACAAGAGAAAGGGAAAGTTGTGATAGGTGGAAAAAAGAAGAGCTCGAGAGACGAGAAAAGTAAGAGCTCATGAAGTTGGAAGGGAGGATCGAATATAGGAGAAGAGAGTAGATGTTGAGTCTACTGTGAAGTAGATTGTATGTTGAGGCATATAGTGGAATAACACTATACACTCATTGTGAGAACAAGTTGTTGTATATGCGAATAAGAAATCAATATTTCTTACTATCTCTTATCCTCTCTCCTATGGAATTTTCTTGGTATGTGTTAGTTTTCTGTTTGTTTTCTCAATTAGTAGAGAGCACATTCACATAGTGGTTGTGTAAAGATATGTAGGTACCCGTGTGTCATATTTCAATATCAACATCGTATGTATATATATATATATATATATATTAAAAGATTTAAATGATGTGTTGCTCTCTATCAGAGAGATGTGTAAAGTTGTCATGTCTCATATTAAAAAAAATGTGGATGCATTTTAATTCTATTCCTATCATGCACGAGTGATCAAAATTTGAGAAAAGCTTTGCACCCCTAGGGATATGCTCACTAGTAAAAAATTTGAATGGTGTTACACATTATGATGAAGATGTATGATTCCTTCAAATATTAACATTGATTTCATAGGTGGTATATTGAGAGTAAGAATAATTCCATCTCAACTCTGAACCTATCATACACCTAGAGTGATCACCATTTAACAGAAAGTTTGAACCTCTACAGAGTTAACTATATATATAAAATCAAATTATATTTTTAGTATATAAATTTTGGATTTTATGTTTCACTTAAGTGAGATTATAATCAACCTAAACCCACAGATAATAAAAAAAACTGCAACTCACACAATTTGATTATTTTATGAGATTTAATAACTCTAGGGTTAACCTAAAGTAAATCAGTTTCGTTTTCACTTGATCCCGTGCAAAATATAAAATATCGATGAAGAGTTCATTATTGAAATATTGTTTTAAATAATTTGGCTTCCGATACAGTTAGCCATTGGTTTTTGTAAATTTATTAACGAATGTCCATTACATAGTTGAGTCTGGCTTTAATTTTGCAATGGTAATGTTCGAATATTTTGAAAAGGGATTTCCAGACTTATTTAAGGAAATCAATCTATTTAGAACTTAGAGTAAAGCTCTAATTCGACAATAGAACAAGCTACGTTCTTATTTGTCATTGTACACTTGAATTAGGCTAGCCATTGACTATGCACAAACACAGCCAATCTAAACATGCAAGTATTTATGTTTGCTTCCAATTTTCACTTTTGCACGGACCAAAATATCAAACAGCTGAAGTATATTCAAATTTTGAAGACTGTTTTAGAATCCTGAATATATGGTGACGGTAGACTTTAGAATATTTTTAGATTTTGACCGTCAAAGAGAAAGGTCAATTATTTGGTATTTTCTGGTTTTCATATTCTCAGATATTCTTGAAATGAGCAATTCATATACGTTAAATAGCTAATTTTAAAGGTTAAATATTGAATTAGTTTATATTATGGTAACTAATTATTAGATTAAAAAATCCCAAAAACTAATTTTATATTTATATGTACACATTACCCATCATTCATTAAAATTAATATTTATTATAATTGATTTTAGTTTCCAATTAGTGTGTATTACAATATAAAGATACCGCCGTAATGTGAATAATTTATCTTCCATGGTATACCAGCCAAGATAGAACTAGTCAATCTTTTGGTAATCAAGGCTCACCACATCCATGTTATTTCGTTATTCATGTTGATCCTGGTGAGATTAAGTAGATTGTAGATTTTCGGAATATTCCAGGATCCGATGGACTTATAAGCACGGTCAAAAAATTGGCCACGCCTATGTCCGTCAGATCCTGGAATATTTCGAAAATCTACAATCAACTTAAAGATAGCTTGTTAATTCTGCTTCTGCTGCAGCTTGCTATATTAGATCCATCCATGCATATCTCTTCATTAGTGCAACCACTCATTCCAGTTTGTCTTATACATGGTTGTCTCATCCATCATGTCACTGCCCGACTGGGGAGTTTGTCGCCAATATTTTTTAGAGAGACAACGTGAGAACGACAGACACAGGAAATATAGGAGTTGCATTGTATTATAGACAAAGCCATATGAATTATGAGCTCAAATGAAACGACCAAGGCAGACATGTGGTTCGAAAACAGTAATACTTTATGAGAGCATATTGCACTGTTCTGAAAAGCTACGAGAGACCGAATGTAAGGAGTGGAGAACATATATTCTCTCTCTATTTTTTAAGATTGTGAAATCGTGTGTTGCATCAACATTAGCATTGATGGATCTAATATAGCAAGCTGCAGCAGAAGCAGAATTAACAAGCTATCTTTAAGTTGATT
>Ga0099853_1000084_pt1 | contig 10561 bp, 7 predicted proteins | sample In2P11_FD_77060 | JGI IMG/M metagenome (GOLD analysis project Ga0099853, IMG submission 77060) | Clean room microbial communities from NASA Spacecraft Assembly Facility at Jet Propulsion Laboratory, Pasadena, California, USA -... ... | reverse complement strand
ATTTGAAACTAAAAACCCTTTCAAATGCTTTTCATATCATCCTTTGGATAATATATTAGAACAAGAATATTACCTTGAAAACAAATCATGTCCACCCATTTATTTAAAAATACAAAATCTTGAAGCCAAATTCCAATATAGACCATGCTTACTATTTAAGTATGGACAATAAACATACAATATTTGTTGTTATTATATTTTTTAGTTAAGTATTATATAATGTTTCATTGCTATTATATTTTCTAGTTAACTATTATATAAGGTTTCATTTGCTTCTCTGTTGCATCTAGTTAGTCTTTGTTGTTTATGACACTAGACTATTAGTAATTTATTACATGATACTATTAGTTTTTTTTTTGGTTGCGTTAGTGTTGGTAGGTAATTTTATGGGTTCTTGATTTCATTATGCATGAAATATTATTTATGAAATCAAGTTTCTTGATGTATTAAATATTTACAATGAATTTTTTGTAGTCAGTGAAAAAATTGAAATTTTATTTGAGTACATAATGAGAAATGAGATGTGCTTACACCTAATATTTGGGATTAGGTAATCCATGTAAAATAATGTAAATATAAAATAAGGAGAATTGGAATATGAAAAGATACTGGGAGATGAAACCCAAGAGTCTCTCCCTCCATGTACATATCTATGATCAATATTAATGCAAAATCACAATTTTCTATGAGCTACCTCCTGGTCTGACATGGTATTAGAGAATAGGTCCCAGTTTAGACTTGTAACTCCTGCATTCTGCCAGTCTTCTGCTTCCATTTATAGTTTGCTGCGTGGAGATGTTGAGCGCATGACAGTGCTAGAGGTTTGCTGCCTGGAGGTGTTGTGGTGCGGTGAGTGTAACACCCCTCCCTTGTGTACTAAATTATTATAAACCTAAGCTAAGTTAAATCTAGGTGTGATATCCTCCCTTGTGTGTTAAATTCTTGTAAACCTAAGCTAAGGAATGCTAGGTTTGATATCCTCCTTTGTGGGTTAAACTATTCTAAACCTAAGCCGAGCAAAGCTAGGTGACATGTAACATGAAAAGAAAATGTGTTATTAAATAAATTAATAAAATAAATCACTTGGAGGGTGGAGCACCAAGAGAGAGGAGATGCTTGCAAAATCCCATTGAGGAATGGGATAGAGATGAATCTTTCATGATAAAGCTTCTATATGTGATTCTATATAAGCTTCGATGGATTGGTGATCCATCAGATGGATGGGAGATAAAGATCCATTGGACATAAAAGCTTTGCAGGAGGTAAAGACAAGCTTTCATGAGGAAAAGCCTCGTGGGAGATAAATACGAGATTTTTCAAAAAAGACCTATGAAATTAGAAAAATCCACAAAAGAGGGACGCCGCTAATGGTAACTAAATCATGAAAGAGGGTACTAAATACCCAGTGCATTGATCAATTGAGGACAATTGATCCTTGGCAAGATCTTCGGCTGGGGGGGAATCAATGGTGATTCATGGTTGGGTGGTGGTGCTCCTCCCTCCAAGTGAGGTTTTTGTTGGTGTCAGATGTGCAGAATGTCTGTATGATGACTCTTACTCTCTCTATCTCTCTGTTGTAGTTCCAGTTTGTTTATGAGAATAGTTTCATAAGTTTATGTTATTGTTCGAGTTTTTCTATGCGATGATTGCCTAAGTTTCCTCGCCATGATAATGTCCCGTGAATTACATAGGCTTATGTATTAATAGACTTAATGGTGTTTCTCTCTACTCTGATGAGATTCACTTAAATGGTATGGGTTCTATATTAATCCTTACTTGTTATGAAGTTAAATCATTTGCTAAGATATGTTGATGGTTGATTTATTATTTCTATTTCCTACTGTTGAAATGGTTAACCCATGTAGCTCAGTGGTATATACGAGGTGTTATCTGTATGGAAATAATTGCTGTCTTATTTATGTGACCTTTAATGTATATGAGAAATGGTGGAATCAGGGTAATTAGCTGTTGTTACTGGCGTCACAATGTTAGATTTCTCATGATCGACTTGCATGTGGCCTTTTAGTGTGAATTTATTTGTAGAAGTACATTAAATGGATTGACACATAATTAGATTCCCTGTGCTAATGTATTACTATGAAAGTGACGATGGTATTGGACATATGACCTCTTTTACATCTAAGAATAGAGTAAGTAGCGGAAGCATGGCAGACAGTGATATATAGACTAACATGGTTTATGCTGAGATTATGTATGAATATGTGAGATGACTATGGATTCTCTAACTGATCGTATTACATTCAATATAGTGATATGGTATGATCATAATGCTCTAAAGTGATATCTACTTACGCATACTCACGAATTGAGGAAATAAAGTTTCACATTTTATGACTGGTGGGTTAAGTATCTGCGTTGCAAGTCTAACTAGTATGCATGGGAATGAAATTCTAGTGAATAGCGTAGTGTACACTACAATGATCATGAAATTAATGTTCACTAGGGCTGGTAGAGGTTTACCTAGATATTTTGACAGGGTGCCTACCATCGCAAGTTTAATGGTCGATCACATACATAAGATATGTTAATGAATGTAAGGTTCCATATAAGAGAACCAGTAAAATAATTAATGAGAAATTTCTACTATGGCCTAATAGTAATATAACCGACGTAATTCTAGAAGACAAGATCTGCAAAGACGGGTTTAAAGCTTTAACTGTGAATGAACCCAAATTTTAAATTTATTGGTCCTAGAGGCTAAATTCCTAGGTAGGCTCAAGAGGTTCATTACAAATGGTATCGGAGAAATCAATTTCAAACCTTGCGGCCTATGGGCCAATACGCCTCCATAGGGTATGGACAAGTTTTAGCCTAAAATTGGCCTCACTATCACAAGCTCTTCTTAAGGGTCCTAGTATAATTGTTAAATCTAGACTCTTTATTTAAAATTGAATCTAAATATTAAAAATGTTTAGAGAAAAGAATGCGGAAGCCCATATGGAATATTTATGTCTGTCATAAAACAAATTTGTTAGGAAGGGACAACATAAATACATAGGTTGAACAGCTAAAGAGTTTAAAACCTATAAGGTAAGGTAGATTGTTGAAATATGGAACATGAGATATTATTTTTAAGATAAAAGAAAATATAGAAATTGTAAAAAAGAACAATACCCTCCCATATATAAATTATGGACCAATATATTATAGAATGTAAATGATAGTGTATATGTTCTAAAATTAGATAATTATAAGTGCCAGGGCTGAAAAGTCAAGAGCATAGCATAGCCGTAGATACACTAATCTTTAATTGGAATGAATCATGGAGGTTTTAAAAAACCCTAATACAAAGAACGAAGTTCGAATTAATTTATGCATGGTGATTAAATTGAGTTAAGCCACCAAAATTAAAATTTTATACATAAAAATAAGATGATGGTGTAAGTTCAATTTTTGAAACACAGAACAGGGGGATATTATTCCTTAAAATAAAAATTAACTTTTATAGTTGAAAATTTAATTACCTTCCATATATGTATTATGGATCAATTTCTATGTTATACATTTTTGAATATATGTTAAAATTCTGGTCAATAGATAGCATAAGCGGCCTCACCTGAGATTAAATCCGAGTGTGATATATACGTTGGGTATATAAAATTTGTATGGGCATACCCATTAGTTAACAACCATCCAAGTAATATTCTCCTCGGTAGAATATCACAACAAGGAGAATGAGTGTTAAGAGAGCTTCCCAAGCACGTTTGGGCATCGATCTGGTTTTTCCTCCTCTCTCCAGAGCATCGCAGTGTTTGGTGGTTGGACGATGCTCTGTTTCCATACCAAGTGAGGGTCCCATTTCTCATCTGAGGTTAAATCATGATTCGCCATGTCCTGCGCCAGAAATGGCTTTGGGGATGGGTCACCACTAAGATGAAGCGGCTCTGATTGTGCTAGCTAGGAAGATGTTAGAGGGCTACAGGTTAGGCGAAAGGATGGAGAATGGGTTGGAGTGAAGCCGATCCTCCAGCCCTTCACGGGAGATTGTCAACAGGGAATGGAGTCTGAATCGGCATACGTTGCTGAATTAATCATCAACCCCAAGGATAGTGTGTAAACAAAAAACAAAAAATAAAAAAATCTCTGCTGATGCTGTTTTCCATTGCACTACAGACAATTATGTGTGGATAGAGTTACTATACAACTACGTTTGTAATAAGGATGAATTGGTCTTCATCCAAACTTTATGGCTCAAGCTTCGAATAATGGTCCCAATCATATAATCCTAGATTGCATGGCATGGATATGACAATAGTTGAAGTGCACTTGTGGTGGATATTGGACTAGTACTTATCTGTAGCTGCACCAGATGATGGGAAACATCTAGAAGAGCTTGATCTTGTCTAATAATTCGGAGAGGTAAGAAAAGCTTCGACCCCCCAAAAAAGAAGAAGCCGATTTTCTCTTTGCTCATGAATATAGTAACACTATCCATTAAACTACTGGTGAAAAGCAACAATATTGGATAAGATTGACATTCTTTCCATTTAGAACACTGCCTTATGAATGTACACCACAATTTTAAAGGGATAAAACAACGTTTCTTTTTTTCGGCTGAGAGTAGAAGGTTTCTTAAATATCATGCACACTAGTTTGGGTGATTCTAAAACCATGAATTATGGATAAAAGAAACCATGAAGCCATGCAGACGTAAGAATGATGGATTTCATTCTATTTTTTTTGTATTATTCTAATTTTGTTTAAGAAAGGAATGGAAAAAAAAAGCTGTAGGTTTCCTAATTGTGATAATGAATTAAGAAAAAGATGTTGAAAGCAACAACGTTGCTATAACAAACGATAAGGGAGGGATAACAGAAAGTGGGAGCGTTGTCTTCCCTGGTTAGACTGCTATTCATTGATTAGTAATATTGTTTCCTTGTTCCAGTGGTTATAAAACCCAGAACCTATTAGCTTGTATATGCACTCTCTCTTTTGGGCCTTTACGTAATTCCTACTATTTTATCATAAGTTTACGGGAAGGGAAGAACGAGTATGGCACTCGACTAATGATAGATAAGGCTGTAGTGTTGTTTGATTGCTGCAACCACCATCGTGCCTGCTCTTGGTATGAGAGGTGTCGAGGTTACGAAGTTGACGATAGTGTTGCGGTACTGACAGCTGTGCAACGACAAATCCATAGTTGCTAAATGCTTGTGGAAGACTCTTGAATCCCAACGCCCCTCCTCTTGTGGCATTTTTCACATTATTAACAAGCCCAAAGATCTCCTGATAGGTAATTAATGTTATGCCCTTTTGAAATAATTAGCGGACAACTATCTGTTTGAGGTTATTGTGCTCCTGCAACATCGCTGTTAAATCTCATTCATTTCATTCTGCTTACACATGGATAATCAATTGTGAGCATTTTAAACCTAAAAATTTTGTCAGCTGGATAAGGTGAACATATAAACTTATAGAGACTAACTGGTGTTATAAAATCCGCTTTATAGATGCAGGTTGAAGCTTACAGTATGTTTTTCATCTCAGTAATTGATTTGATTCCCCTATTTCGGTCTAACCAAAAGTCTCCGATTAACTAATTGAGGGAAAAAAGAATGGAGAATAAAATAAAGAACTTGGTACAGATGCATTTCTGGTTGGAAAACATGGAGAGGGAATGGATCTTTCCTCTCGCAACAACGATGCTTGTGTCATTGTTCTGGGATTCGTCGCAACCCTTTTCTCAGGTTCAAAACAATTGCATCCATGCAGTCCTATCATATTTTGTTTCAAGGGAGGGGGAAGCGAGGTTCCCAAAGTAGTTTTCGTAAGCAATTTCTATGGAATTCTGTCCAAGCTGTTGTGGAAAATTGTTTTACACGTGAGAAAAATACGTGTGTTTTGAGAAACATTACCACAGTATCTATGAGTACAGGTACTTCCGTTGTTTAAAATATAGGGTTTGAACTAAAAAAATGCTTTCCCCTGGGTCTTCTTATTGGTGAATCCTCTTAGATTACTGTATACACTTTTGCTTCTATTTTGTATTGTGGGTTGTGCGTTTTGCTTTTATTTTTTGACAGCCTATTAGGGTTGATTATAGATTTTCCTCTTGTGATAATGTCCATTCAATGGTTCTCAAATAAAGTAATTATTTTCTCACTTGTCAGTGTGCTACGCTAGCATCAAGTTTTAGGTGAAACATGTGGAAATAAAAATATATGATTGAACTAAATTATAAGGATGATATTAACTTGCGACACTGTGCTTTTGAATTTGTGGTAACTCCCTAGTTAATGGATGCAGCTCACCATGAAGGATCCACAAACTACCAATCACGAAAGGTGTCTGTTGTCACCAATCAGTGGATGGCTTCGAGCTTCGATCAATAGCCTTCTCTTTGATTGATTGAATGATTGATTTATAAGTTGCCTTAACCAACAATGGATTTGCAAACGGCATAGCACTACTTCTGTTTTATAATGGTTGTGGGTTCACAAACTGTCAAACCAAAATGGCAAGAAGAAAATAAGTAGAAAGGTAAATGTTTGAAATGGTTGGAGGATATATAATCAACCCTCTGCGCACTCAGCTGCAGAGCCTCTACCTGCGCTACAATCCAAAAATTAGTATTCTATTTCAGAGCTATCTCTCATACATCTTCGATCTTGATCAATGATTCCTTGCCTCTAACTACTTAGAGCTTAGCTCTATTTATACAATCCATGGTCCGCGGACCATGGGTACATTTCTTATAACCGACATTACATTATCAAGATAAATGCAGGCAACCTTATGACTCTTTAACATCTACGCGCTTCGCGCCCACAAAATGCGGAGTCTTTACATTTGTATTACAAAATTGGACCAAAATATGGGCTCTTAGCCCCAAAATTTCCCTTGGGGGATCCTGCGCCCAACAATATATGTATGGCTAGGTAAACAAACCTGGAGGTTATCCAGAAGAAGGAAATTAAGTTTGGTATAAGTAACTGTGGTTAATCACAGTTTGGCATACATACAATTACGACGAATATATATTGTTATGTGAACTAATCTGTTATGATCTTGTAGGCATATTAATGTGGAAAATATGCTAACTAATGTATTGTATGCAAGGAGACTGCAAGTAATAGGTGTTCGAAAAGAACACAAAGGCTTGGAAGAATGCATTTAGAGAACACAGATTCTTCAGATAAAATAAATGATAAGCAATAGCTGCTTTAATAATATTAAGTAACAGATTATGATATTCATCATATTTAAACTTTTTCATCTATAAATTCTCACAAATGTTTTGAAAAGAATGTTACATGTAGCTATAAAAAGAGAGCACTCCTTGAGACTGATGTAGCTATGGAAGAGGAGGTGCTGGGAGCACTCCTTGTGATCAATGTACATCGAAAAAATGCATCAGATGGCAGAGCCATGAGAGTTGTTGAGCTAGAAACCAACTACCTGTGAACAAGGACATGATGCAGCGATACACAGACGACGGTGTAAAATTTAAGCAGGGGAGTATGTAACACCCCTCCCTTGTGTACTAAATTATTGTAAGCCTAAGCTAAGTTAATGATAGGTGTGATGTCCTCCCTTATGTGTTAATGTTTGTAAACCTAAGCTGAGGAAATCTAGGTTTGATACCCTCCTTTGTGGGTTAAACTATTCTAAACCTAAGCTGAGGAAAGTTAGGTGATATGTGATATGAAAAGAAAACGTGATATTAAATAAGTTAATAAAAAATATCACTTGGAGGGTGGAGCAACAAGAGGAAGGAGATGCTTGCCAAATCGCATTGAGGAATGGGATAGAGATGAATATTTCATGATAAAGATTCTAGATGTGATTCTAGATAAGATTCGATGGATTGGTGATCCGTCAGATGGATGGGAGATAAATATCCATCGGACATAAAAGCTTTGCGGGAGATAAAAGCAATATTTTATGAGGAAAAGCCTCATGGGAGATAAATACAAGGTTTTCCAAAAAATGGCCTAGGCAATTGGAAAAATCCATAAAAGAGGGACACCGCTAATGGTAAATAAATCATGAAAGAGGGTATTAAATACCCAGTGCATTGATCAATTGAGGACAATTGATCCTTGGCAAGATCTTCGGCTCAGGGGAATCAAAGGTGATTCATGGCTGGGTGGTGGTGCTCCTCCCTCCAAGTGAGGTCTGATTTGGCTTCAGATGCGTGGAATGTTTGTATGATGACTGTTACTCTCTCTCTTTCTCTCTATTATAGTTCCAATTTGTTTATGAGAATAGTTTCATAAGTTTATATTACTGTTCCAGGTTTTCTATGAGATGATTGCCTAAGTTTCCTCGCCATGAGAATGTCACGTGAATTACATAGGGTTATGTATTAATAGACTGAATGGTGTTTCTCTCTACTCTGATGAGATTCACTTGCATGGTATGGGTTCTATATTAATGCTTACTTGTTATGAAGTTAAATAATTTAGCTCAGATATACTGATGGTTGATTTCTTATCTCTATTTCCTACTGTTGAAATGGTTAACCCATGTAGCTCAGTTGTATAGATGAGGTGTTATCTATATGGAAATGATTGCTGCCTTGTGTATGTGACCTTTAATGTATATGAGAAATGGTGGAATAAGGGTAATTAGCTGTTGTTACTGGTGTCAAAACGTTAGTTTTCTCATGACTGACTTGCATGTGGATTTCTAGTGCGGAGTTATATGTAGAAATACATTAAATGGATTGACACATAATTAGAATACATGTGCTAATGTATTACTACGAAAGTGATGGCAATATTGTACATATGAAATCTTTTACATCTCAGAATAGAGTTAGTAGCGGAAGCATGGTAGGCAATTATATATATACTAACATGGTTTATGTTGAGATTATGTATGAATATGTGAGATGACTATGGATTCTCTAACTGATCATATTACATTCACTATAGAGATATGGTATGCTCATAATGCTCTAAAGTGATATCTCTTTATGCATACTCACCAATTGAGGAAATAATGTTTCCCATTTTATGACTAATGGGTTAAGTATCTATGTGGCAAGTGTAACTAGTGTGCATGGGAATGGAAGTATGGTCATAACGTAGTGTACATTACAATGATCATGAAATTAATTTCCACTAGTGCTGGTGGAGATTTACCCAGATATTTTGATAGGGTGCCTACCATCAAAAGTTTAATGGTCGATCACATACATCAGATATGTTAATGAATCTAAGGTTCCATATAAGAGAACCAACAAAACAATTAATGAGAAATTTGCACTATGGCCTAATAGTAATATGGTTGAGGCAATTTTAGAAGACAAGATTTGCAAGGAGGGGTAAAGCTTTAACTGTGAATGAATAAAAAATTTTAAATTTATGCATCCTAGAGGCTAAATTCCTAGGTAGGTTTAGGAGGTTCGTTATAGTGAGAACAATTGAATAAAGGTACATTAAATCCAAAGGCAACCTCTCCTGCGTGAACGGTATGCCGATATTTTCAGTGATTGTGTCTGCATTCTAAACTGTGTTTTATAACTCAACATTTACTTATATTGACCACTTGTTGGCGTGACTGTGTTGCGTTGTATTTAATTTAAGGAAAGTGGTATTGATATGGTTAATGTGATTGTGTTGCGTTGAATGGTATCACACCGTAGAATGGTATTACTGTGTTGTGTTGTTTGATATGGCGTGACTATGGCCCTTCAAACCACCTCCCTCATATACCAATCTCCCATACCACTCGACTCTTGATACTGCTCCCTCACTTTCCAGACACTGGTCGCATGTCTGCGTGCAACAAAACACGAGACTGTCCATTGGACTATTAAGTGGTATGTACATGATCTTTTGATGACATGCAAAAATGAGAGCTATATTGCATCCATAAGGAAGGAATTGAGGAAGTGTTTTGAAATGACAGACTTGGTGTATGTTCACCACTATCTTGGTATTGAAGTAACTCAACATCTGAAGGTTGTATTCCTCTCTCAGAAGAAGTACATTGGAGCTACGTTGAACAAGTTTGGGATGGCTAAGTGAAATCCTATGAATACTCCAATGGAACATAACTAAAAGCTCACATCCACTGAAGGAAAATAATTTGAGGATGCAACAAAGTATAGACAACTTGTAGGAAGTCTCATCTACTTGAACACTACCATACCAGACATTTCATTTGTTGTTGAAATCCTCTCCGTGTTTATGAAAAAGCCTTGTGAGGGACATTGATCTGCTGCGAAAAGGTTTCTAAAGTACTTGAAGGGAACTCAAGGCTTTGGACTTAAGTATACACAGGTCGACGACTTCAACTTGATTGGACACTCTGATTCAAACTTTGATGAAGATAAAGAAACTGGGGTATCTACTTTAGGTTATGCTATTAGTATTAGATCAAGAGCTATCTCCTCGAGGTCAAACAAACAATCAGTTCTAGTAGATTCCACAACTGAGGCAGAGTGTGTGGCAGCAGCTGAAGCAACAAAGGAAATTGTGTGGCTCAGGAAAATTCTGGAAGATTTGTAATACAAATGTAAAGACTCCGCATTTTGTGGGCGCGAAGCGCGTAGATGTTAAAGAGTCATAAGGTTGCCTGCATTTATCTT
>Ga0099853_1000083_pt1 | contig 10579 bp, 13 predicted proteins | sample In2P11_FD_77060 | JGI IMG/M metagenome (GOLD analysis project Ga0099853, IMG submission 77060) | Clean room microbial communities from NASA Spacecraft Assembly Facility at Jet Propulsion Laboratory, Pasadena, California, USA -... ... | reverse complement strand
GTATGTTGCACCAAGTGAGGATATTTCCAGAACTCCATGTTTTCCTAAATGTATTTATGTAGACAAACGCAGTAATTAAGCACCAAATTTCACTCAGAGTCTTCTATACCCAACTTTGTTTAGAGTATGATTAATGTTTGTTAACTCATGCACATCTTGGTCCCTTTGATGTTGTAGTGTGGTCCACTATATGTAATTTTCCTCATAGCTCCCCATAGGGTAATATTGTTCTTTGACAATGTCTCAGAAAGAGTTCCAAGAGGGGACAACTATAAATAGAGATGCTTCCTTAGCCCTTTTCTCATAGTAAGTTTACCACCATTCCTTCACATGGGGAGCAACCTTAAGTAGTGTAATCTTCTCCCTGTTGGAGAAACTATGGATTGAAAAGTATCCTTCCAACAAATTCAAGCATTTATCTAAAACATCTGCATATATTTAACCTTCGAATATAGGGATATATAAACTTACTTATACCTTGAAGGGGGTAGCGCCTCTGATGTGAATATCGGATGAAGATGCGTCGTCAGTGGGCATCTATCGAAGGATCTTGGAAAAGTTGTCCATCGTTGCATTCCTTTTTCGCTTGAAAGATTCTTCGATCAATATTTCGAAAGAATCTCCTACTCCCTCATCTTTCCTCTCTTCCAACATGGGAGGTCATCAGGGTTGGCGATGCCAGTATTGAAAAGGTTCAACCGGTTCAAGCCCTAACTGCTTATACCCCAAGCACATTGGGGACATGCACAAAGAAATAGAGAAAGAGAAAACCGTTATGATTCCACTGATCCAAATTTATGAAGGAACAAAATGAAATATAAATATAAAAAAAAAACATAGAGATATAATGAAAAGAGAACTTTAGTTCATTAATAACAAAGTACTAAAAATTGTTACATGCAAAATGGAAATAAACTATCTCAGATTATGATAACTTATCTCTGAGAAGAGATGTGATGGCTACATGCCTTCTGAACTATGTAACAATGAGGCTAAAAGACCTAATTATTATTGAGAAACAATGGAAAGCCTTAAACATCCAAAAACTTAACCCTAGGAGATGAAGCGCCAAAAGTATATGAGCCTCATTGGGGTAAATTTGTACATCAGCTTCTCGGGGTCTTAACTTTGGCATAAGATATCCATTATATATATACGATACCTGGTTAGAAACAATTATCTAAGGAATACAAATTTCGACTACTAACCCATTCCAAATGCAATGGGTTTTCCCATTTTCCAAAAAAAAATCGTTTAGGGCCTAAAAACAGCTCCAGAGTTTAAGACCCAAAAACTGCAAAAAATAGTAAATTGTGCTACAATTAAGGAAATTGAAAGAAACAATGGTGGGGGTCCAAGTGGAATAGGTGAGTGGCCACCTATATCCACCTAGATCAAATAGAGACTAAAAAAAGGCAGAAATCATATTTGAATTAACAACAAGCTAGTTAGGATTTTAGGCCGAAACCTTCAAATTATGTAGGGCATAAGTTGTGAAAAATTTTGTATAATAATATAACAAGATATAAGTGGCATACATAGATAAATACTGTAAGGAAAACAATTTTATTTTATTAGAGAAAATAATAGTCAAAATATTAACAATAGGTCTCTGCGAAGACCTTTAACCAGTTCTAAAACTAAAACTACTACAATGTACAAGCTCATATACAACTGTCAAGGAAATCCAATAAGAATGATAGTGCAATGATCCTTCAAACAAACTGTGAAATTGGACAACTTGCTTTCAGCATAAAGATCATTGTTAGTTGTGATAACTAAAATCAAACCTTATGAACAACAAATAAATGATCAGAAAGAACACAAGATACCTTCACAAATCCTTAAATAGTTGATGAGAGTCACCCTAATTGGTCTCTCCTTTAGAGGTAGAACTATTTTCACCATTAAGATCAACTCTCTCGTTTATAGAAAATAAAATCAAAGGAATAAAAGAACAACCTAATATTTTTTTAGCATGTCTCTCTTCAAAACTTTCTCTCCCTTTCCGTCATATATCTCCCCTCTTTTTAAAGAGGCTCAGAGTGGTTTTGGTAGTTTTCAATTTTAAAATATCATATTAGTTGCATTTCTAATCAAGATGATTATAATTAAGAGGAGTGACTTCTAAAGGTTGTTTATAAATGTTTAATTAAAAGTTTGACTCTAATAGGTGGGACCCTCTTTTCCATTCGATTAGGCCTCTTCTTTTCTTCAAAGCATGAATTAATTAGCAATGTGGATCATTTGTTTTATTCATCTCCTAAACACCCTAATTAAATTGATGACCATAAAACATAAAAAGGCCAATGCATAACCATGAAAATTAGTACACAACCAACATATATAACATATGTGCCAATTTTCAGAACAAAATATAATCTTTAGAAGTTCCTAAAACCTTGTGCCTCCCATATCTGTTGTCTCTCCTTAAGCCATTTATGTCCAAAATGCCACCACAAAATACATATGTGAAACACACACACACACACACACACACACACACATGCATGCACACACACACGCGCACGCACGCACGCACGCACACACACACACACATACCATACTGTTTCTACCCTACTAATATATCATAAAAAATATAAGTATAACATTCGATAGATAAAGTAAAAAAACAACATCATCTTACAAACCTGTGAATAGTGCCAAAAATGACCTGTGGAAAAATGTAATGTACTATGAAAACCAATATTAACTTCCATACCTGTGAGAAGGAGATGACTCTACTTGTTGCGCCTCTTGTTGTGGGCACGATGATAATAAATGTGATGATCCATGAGAGAATCCACAACTTGAGAAACTTAAGCATTTTGTTCATGCTCACTCGCAATAGGTAGGGGGGTGACTGCAAGTTTTGATGATTGATGAGCTGGATTGGCCAATGTTCTAGGGCGTTTGGAGTCTTGATATGCAAAGGAGGCATGTCGAGAAGAAGAAGTGTATCGTTGAGGTGTTACAGGAGGAGTATGTATGACATGAGAAGCAATAGATTGTAGACATGGCACATGAGCTTTAGGAGGATGATTGGGAGGAAAAATATTAGGCCAAACTTGTTTGGAACACAGGGGTTGTGAAAAAATAACTCGTTCCCATCCATCGATATTTGGATTTACCAAAGGAGCATGTGTATGTGGAGGGATGGGTATGCTAGTGGGAGGTGGATGGGGAAATAAATATTGTTTTGGTTGAGATTGTGCCTTAGACTAGTTTTGAGGCATTCCCAATAGGTTCATGATTTTTGAGTGAAACAACTCCCTTAACATATGAGAATTAACATTAAAATGAATATAAATTCTTGGTACCATTTCCCCTCTTACTCCTAAATGTTGATTCATCTCCATTCCTCCTCTGCCCTTGCCTCTTCCTCTATTTATGTTAAAAAGACTCATTCTATAGATATATTCATTGAATTTATTATTACACATAGGTAGTAAATCATGTGGCATCATTCATTGACTTATGAACAAAACTATGAATTAAAAAAAAACGAAGGAAATAGCGATAGAAACAAGAAATGGGACAATGTTTATATACGTATAATCAATCTCAGTGGCACTGAAAACAAATTGAAGTTGTCTCAATACCCTAAATAGGAACATAGAGCCTTCACGAGGCATAAGCATATTAAAAGGATGCACATGAGTGAAAATCATGTAGCTAAGGGTAATTTAAATAATCAAGAAGTGTCAGCTTGCGAAGGCAAACAAATATACTCATATAAATTCTATAAACATAACCATAATATAAAGTAATTAAAACAGATCCAACTGGAGTGTTATATATATGCATGGTTATTTTTTGCAGATAGGCTGAACAATTAAGAAAATATAAACCCCTGACCATATAAAATAAGATATTGGAGTGAAGAAGAAAAATGCCATTATACATATATCATTGTGAAGATAGGTTTGATGACTTGTTTAAACAAAAATTAAGTAGAATCCTTGTGCATGGCCTTCGCATGAGTTTTTTACTAAAATCCCTAAGGCCTTAAGAGTTCCCTTATGTGGTGTGATGGAAAAATTTGAAATTCTTTCAGGTTTTGACAAAAATTGCAACTGAAACAAAGTTATTTTTAACTGAAGCAAAGCTCATTTGCACTTAGTTAAAAAAAGGCTGAGTACATGGTTACTAGTTTGGTAGCATGCGAAGCTATTTGGATGAAGAATTTACTTGTAGGAATTTCCAGATACAGGATGGAGCCTACCATGATACACTGTGATAATCAGAGTTGCATCAAGCTCTATAAAAACCCTATGTTTCATGATTGCTCAAATCATATCAAGATCACGTACCATGATCTTAGAGATTGTGTGCTGAAAGGCACATTGAAGCTACGATACATTCCAACCAAGGAGAAGATAGCAAATATATTGACCAAGGCATTGGAAAGAAGTAGGTTTGTTCATCATCGTGATAATTTGGGAGTTGTACACAATCCCTTCCTCGCTAAGAGGGAGTGTTGAAAATAGTAGCGAAGAAGGGTTCCTTTATTTGTGCCTTAATTCAAGGATCCACAACAAGTTTCTCATTTAGCATGCTGAAATTCCTAAAGAATAGGAAAGTTCCTAAAAACTAGGATGAGCTGTGAAGCAGTTAAATAATGCATTGAAGTGGAAGGTTGAGTTACTTGTCTTCTAGTGAGAGTTAATAGATGAAAAGGATGAGTGTTTGAGTCTCAAGTTCAAGAACTAAGATGGAATGAGTTGCATGAGTGGCTGATATGATTTACAATATTAGTTTTCAGTGCTAAGATCTTCCTCAGATTATAAACAAAATGCTTTCATTGTGCTTAAGGATTCATCAATTTTTGCAAGTGAAATGAAGAGATTTTATGTTAATTTTATGAGCAATTTAACATAAACTAGAAACTGAACAGTAGCATAAACATATAGAGAACATCATCAAAACACATTACAACAAGCACATGATAAGGGATTTCACCCATCCTGGGCTACGTTTCCTTGGTCCAGCTTCCAATGGCTTGTGCCTCTCTATTATGCTCAAAAGTGTAAAAAAAATTGTGTTTACAATGCTCAAATGCTTCTAAAACCTGCTCCAATTAGTTTAGAATACTAAAAAATGGCTATCTAGCCTCCTTTTGTATCCAATTTGATGGAAAAAATGAAGAAGTTGTGACTTCTCCTAGTTCTCCCACTATTCGTTCGACAAATTGCTCCACATTCTATCGGAACCCACAATTTTGCTCCAAAAATCAGTTGAGCGAAAATTTTGCTGTGCGGTGGGCCTTAATATGTCAGCACCGACTATCTTATCACAAATCACAATCGGCAAGGACCAACGGGGTTAAGGTTTGTGTATGAAGCGACGATTGTGTGATTGCAATATCGCAGACCCGAGAACACTAGAAACTGGAAGTGATGAACCTCTGGCATTGGGGGACTTATCACATTTCACAATTTGAGGGATAAATGAGGTTTTATATATGTGAAACTTTTGCACCATTGTGATTTGTGATTGTGATATTGCATTGCAACCAGGTACTTGCTGGGGGCCGATTTTGTAACGCCAACCCTTCGCCGATCTGTGATTGCGATCCATCGCATTGCACCTCTAGCCGTTTCTTGAAAATCGTCCTGCCTACCTTAGTGCATTGCACCCTTCCCTGCACGAGGGCTGATTTCTAACGCCGACCTACTTGTGATTATGGTTTATGATATGCGGGGGCCAATGGAAGCTTGCCACTTGGCACCTCCTCATTCGCTGAAGCACCTTGCCACATCATCCAATCCTGGCATGTAAGCAAGTCAAATCTAAACTTTTACTTGCTCTAACTTCTGCATACGAGCTCGGATTTGAGTTTCATTTGCACTTGATCTGAATCCAAGTTTAACAAAATTGTGACACTTTGATTTTTGAGCATAATTTTGAGCATCTAATTACTCCTCCCCACTGGGAGCCTTTTGGACCCCAAAAGGATCACTTTCAAATGTTTAGCAGGTGAGGGTACAATTTCCTCACCTTTTCGACCTCCATCCATTTGGATTTTGAAGGAATTGTACCTTTGAGCCCCACTCAAAGATAATCAATACTTCCCCTTTTTGTTGTCCTTGTTCTTCTGTCAAGTATAGTGTCTTGCTGAAGCACATCAAGGAATTCTGGAGAAAAGTCTTCAATATATGGAATTTAAATATTCTCTCCTTGATCTTCAATCAAAGGAGGCTCATACAAAATTAAATTATCAACATTAACAACAACATAAATTGGCATATATGAAGGAAATTCCAACCTGAAGGTATTATTACCAATCTTTTCCAAAATTATGAATGGACCATATCTAATTGGTTTGAGATTTTTACCTTCTCCTTGGAGCCTCTCTTTGTTAATTTGAAACCAAAATTCATCACCAACTTGCAACTTGTGATCTTCATGATGCTTCTTGTGCATTTCTTTGTACTTGCCTTGGATTTTATAAAGATGTTATTGAACCTTTTGGTGCACTAATTGGATCTGTTCAATGAACTTTCTTGCTTTGTCTATGTCGCTATGACCTTCAATAGCAACATATTTTCAAAAAATAAAATCCAAAGAAGATTTAGGCAAATATCCCATGCATGCCTAAAATGGCAAAGTTTGAGTGGAAGAGTGCTTGGCTCGGTTGTAAGCATGATGAATATAGTGCAACGGTTCATCCCACTAGGATGCTTGCTACAATATCCATGAAGAAGATGTATCACTGTTCTGTTCACCACTTCTGTTTGACGATCGTTTTGTGGATGAAAAGTTGTACTCTTTTTTAGTTTCGTGTCCATGAATCCCCATAAGTTTTACCAAAAATTCCCCACAAATAAAGAATCTCAATCACTAACAATGGATGTGGGAAATCCAAAATGCACCCAATCATTCTAAAAGTTGAGCAGTTTGTTCAGTTGTAACTTTCTTTTTACATGGCATCAAAAATACACATTTTGCTAAACCTATCCACAAATACATATAAATAATCATGACCTATTTTCGACAATGGAAGACCTCTTACAAAATCCATAGAAACACTCTCCCACGGTCATGAAGGAACCAGAAGTGGTGTATACAAACCTAACTTCCTATTACTAGGCTTACTGATTACAGATTATGAACATCCCTTAGTAAAATGAGACACACTTTCAAGCATACGAGGCCAATAACAATACCTCTGTAGATGTGCCACCATCTTACTTACACCGAAATTTCCAAGAATAAGAGAAGTATGTGCCTCTCTTATGATGTTAACTCTTTCTCCCTACGGAATACAAAGGTTACCAAGATGGTATAACAAGTTATCATGCAGATGATAATCCAATTCCTCTACTTGGTTACCTTGACTCAAGCTTGCATAAACATATTCAAAGTCATTATCTAATGCATATTTCTCAATATAACTTTCATGTGAAACATAATTATTCTTGAGTAAAGTAGTTGCACTAACAATAGACCTAGAAAGCATATCAACAACTTTATTCTAGCTACCTTTCTTATACCTGACTACCAAGTATAATTGTTGAAGGAAACCCATCCATTGGAAGTGTGTTGATTGTTGCAACTTTGATTGAGATTGAAAGTATTGCAATGATTGATGATTAGTGTGAATGACTGTTTCCTTACCCATTAAGTAGTGTTTCCATTTTTTCACACATTGCACCAATGCATACAATTCCTTGTCATATGTAGGATAGTTAATCACTGCACCATTAAAAGTTTTAGAATGAAAACAGATAGGCTTACCATGATGCATGAGGACTGCACCCATAGCGTAGCCACTAGCATATGTCTGAACCTCAAATGACTGTCTTATGTCCAGAAGTGCAAGTATGGGAGTTGTACTGATCTTTTGATTCAACACATCAAAGGCATTTTGTTGTTTGCCTCCCCACTGAAAAACATTTTTCATGCTGGTCAACACATGCAAAGGAGCTGCTATAAGAGAAAAATTAGCAATGAATTTCCTCCAATATTGGGCTGCTCCGAGAAAGCTTCTTACCTCTGTAATTGTCTTGGGCCTTGGCCAATTTACAATGAAATCAACCTTGGAGGGATCTATTTTCAACTCACCTCCTCCAATGATATGACACAAATAAACTAAAGAAGTCTTTCCAAACTCGCACTTTGACATCTTAAGATACAATTGTTATTTTTTGAAGACATCAAGTACTTTTCTTACATGCATGACATGTTCAACATTGGATTTACTAAAAATTAAGATGCCATCTAAGTAGAATATGACAAATTCATCAAGAAATGGCCTCAACACATCATTCATAACAAGCATGAATGTAGCAGGAGCATTACATAAACCAAACGACATAACTAGCCATTCAAACAAACCCTGTTTTGTTTTGGACATTGTCTTCCAAATGTCTCCTTCAACTATTCTAATTTGATGGTAGCCACTTCTTAAGTCCATCTTAATAAAATACTTTTCATCTTTCAATTGATCTGGTAAATCATCTATTTTGGGTAGTGGGTAACGATTCTTTACCATAATTTTATTCAATGCATGGAAGTCCACACACATGCAGCATGTTCCATCCTTCTTTGGCACCAAGACAATAGGTGATCCACAAGGCAAGGAAGATGGTTTGATGATCCCTTTATTCAAAAAGTCTTGGATTTGCGTCTTAATTTATGCGCTTTCCATCACTGACATCCTATACATGCCAATGTTAGGAAGAGGACAATATTGTTGCAACTATATCTTGTGGTGGATTCCTCTCTTGGAAGGTAATCCCTTTGGTTCCTAAAACATTTCATCATATTGGTTAACTATATCAACCAATTCAGACTTCAAATTTGAATCACAACCTTTAAAGGCTTCATTATCAACATCATTTTTGGGTTTGATCATGAGAAGCACAAAATTCTTGCTCAAATTCACTAGTCTTTTCATCTGCCCTGCATTGACAAGAGAAAGATTTGTTTTCTTGATGTGAGCTCTCACAATATATTCTACTCCATTTTTGAATAAATGATATTTATTTTCATGTCGAAGGAAGATAAATTTTCTGTCATAAAGGTACGGGCTGCCCAAAGCTATGCCACATATATCTAACGGCACAATGTCAAGCTCCACTTCATCTATGAAATTTGCAGTAATAACGAATCTCAGTTTACACTTTCTAGTAACCTGTAATTGGGCATTGTCACATACCCATCCAAGTGGATACAGTTTATGATGTGGATCAGTTTACAAACTTAAACTCTTGACAATATTTTAAGAGATAAGATTGGCTCGAGAGCCGCTATCAAACAACGTATCAATCTTATTATGTTTTGAGATCACCCTTATGTGAAACAGTTCTATTCTCCTCTTTTCATTCGAAGTTTCATTTTGAAAATCTAAAGAATTAGTGCTGGCAATGGATTCTTTTATTTTTAACCCCATGGATTTGATTTTAGTTTCATCACCCGAATCAGATCCCAAATCTTGTTGAGTGGTTGCAGTTGTCTTCTGTTTTCCATTATTGTTGTTTCTTTTTGGTTTCATTTTGGGATGAATCTTCCAACAATGAGCTTCATTGTGACCCTCTCTGGAATATTGTTTGCATGTAATTTTCTCTCTTCTTTTTTGATAGACACATTTTTCTTTGCCTTCCCTTTGAAAACATTTTCTTTTCCCTTACTCTTAAATGGATTTTTAATACCTTCTTCTGAGGTGTTTTTCCCTCTTGCCTCAAGATGAGTGGCTTGCACACACACATCATCTAGATTACTGGGATTAAACATTAAGATAATATGCCTAAGGTAACCATGTAAACCCCCTATGTACTTCAGCAAAGTGTCTTGTGACTGCAAATCTACACTTATCATCAGACACCTTTTTCTGAATTCTTGGGTGTAATATTGCACATTTCGACCTTTAAGCTGTCTAAAGTTATGCCAATTCATAATGGATTTCTGCATATAAGCTAGAGGGTAGAATTGTTTTTTTACTGCAGCAATGAAATCATTATAAGAAATAGAGATCTTACCATGTTTTTTAATCTCCTCTTGGGTCTTTGATTCCCACCATACTAGTGTTGCACCCTCCATTCTCAAGGAAGCTAACTAGATCTTTATGTCATCCTCTTGAAGGTTTTGAATCCTGCAATAGACCTCCAACTGACGAATCCAATTATCAAGCTTCTCTACATTCAATTAACCATTATACATGGGCAACTCAAATTTAACATCAAGTTTTAAAAAAGGTGATTTACCAATTTATTTTGAAGAATGATTATGAGTATGAGTAAGGGTTATATTAGTGGAAGAGGGTGAAGATGCTTGTGAAGAAGAAGATGAAGAATATGGTGGAGAGGGTGGAGGTTTACCTCCATTTCCATTACCTCCTCCTCCGGAAGAACCTTCTCCTTTGGGGGTTTGGAGCTTTCACACTGTTGTATGGTATTCCTCTCTTCATATAGGACCTTCACCATCTCTGTCATATCAAAGAAAGCCTTCCTAAAGACCTTGTCATCCTCTATCATGTTTGTAGGTTCTCCTTCACGAGACATACTCATTGGAGTCTCAACTGCAACTTGAGGAAAAAAATGGTGGTGGAGATTGTGGCAACCTTTCCCTCCTTCCC
>Ga0099853_1000082_pt1 | contig 10621 bp, 9 predicted proteins | sample In2P11_FD_77060 | JGI IMG/M metagenome (GOLD analysis project Ga0099853, IMG submission 77060) | Clean room microbial communities from NASA Spacecraft Assembly Facility at Jet Propulsion Laboratory, Pasadena, California, USA -... ... | reverse complement strand
AGACGTTGTCGTTATCTGGACAGTGGGGATGGAATATGTAAAGCAAGATTCTGTGTCAGGTTGTTAGATAGTTGATGGTTACATACGTATAAAGACAGATATTTGCTGCTGTAGATATGGTCGTCGACGGAGACTCCAATTATTCGTAGCTGCACGAGTCAGCCGACGAGTGATAGACGAATTGCTGACTCGTTTGGTCTTAATACTTTTCTGTAGTGCAGAGACCAGTCCACGTTCGTTTGGTAGCATCAAACACAGACAGATATCATGCGGAACAGGTTGGTCACGCAGGTATGGGAGTATATTCGCTGTTCAGGTTCGTACTAATACAAATAGATCCGTCACACGAGTGACATCTGCTTCTTCTGTGCCATCCGGTTGTCTCGAGAGGCGGCTCCGACCCAGGCCCGAAGCCGTATCCCCAACAGGCCTTACAGCTCTTCGATACCGAGGCATGCACCGGCTGGAGCTGCTGTTGCTCAGAGACAAGACGACGATGAGGATGAATTCCCGATGTTAAGGCAGAATGCTGCCGCTGCATCGCCATGGACAAGCTCGAAACCGGTATCACGAAGGACATCTCTACCCCTTGCGTCCGCAGGTCCTCCAGTTCGAAAGACCGCTCCTCCGCGACAAGATCGAAGTCAAGGTGGGTTTCAAGCACAATTCCAACCTCGCTTTCGAATAAACGACCGGCCAGACAATGAGCGAGAGCAGTTTCGACCAAGAGATCGATTCGGTCAACGACCGCCTCGTAGGGGTAACGAGGTGAACAAGAAAGCAGAAGGTATTGAAGCTGGGGAGTTCAAAGTCAGGAATACAGCCGACACCGCCTGGCGAGATGGCAACGTGCCGCGGCGGCAAGAACGTGGAGCAAACTATACTCGAGGATCGGCTGAACAGTCAGACAGGTTACGCAATACGAGACCTGGCGGATACAGGCCATCATTTCTGACACAAGCACAAGATGAATCGCCCGTATCAACAGAAATGCAGGCGCAGACATCGCGGACTACATCTCGATTTGCGCCGCAACCGACTCTCGAGCCGCCAGCACAGCCTTCAGTGGCAGAGTATCGCCCTTTACACGTGTCAATTGAGCCAAGGTCTTCTCCTAAACAAGAACAGTTCGAAACGCGAGATAAAGCTTTTCCACAGTCAGGAGACTCTGAAGATATAGTTGAGGCCGCAGAACCGCGATGGAAGACTAAGTTTAGAAACAGTCGTTTCGCGGAGGATCTCGACACACCTGCAGAAAACACAGTTGTAAGAGATGCACCTACCACACGTCGTAATAGGAACCAAGTCCAGGCATTCGATTTTGAGATGCTGGAGGCCGAACAAGCGCTGAATGGAGAGAAACGGAGGAAGAAAAAGAAGGAGAAGAGAGTCGATGTAGCAATGTCAAAGCCTCATCTGCATATACCTGAGTTTATGAGTGTACAGCAACTAGCACAAGCAATGAAGATCAAGGCGGAAGAGCTGGTTCAGAAGCTTGAGGAAGAGGGCTTCGAGGGCGCTAGATACGATCATATGTTAGATGCTGAAACATCAACTATGTTCGCAGATATCTATGGTTTCGAGCCGATCATTGCTGAAGCAGAAATGCAGGATCTGGTAGCACGACCACCTTCGGAGGATGTTTCAGTGCTGCCAACCCGTCCGCCTATTGTTACAATCATGGGTCACGTTGATCACGGCAAGACTACAGTCTTGGATTGGCTCAGAAAATCTTCCGTTGCAGCTGGCGAGCATGGTGGCATTACCCAGCACATTGGTGCATTCTCAGTTACCATGCCTGGTTCAGAACGACAGATCACTTTCTTAGACACGCCCGGGCACGAAGCATTCTTGGATATGCGACGGAGAGGCGCGAACGTGACTGACATTGTGGTTCTTGTGGTAGCAGCAGACGATAGCGTCAAGCCCCAGACTGTCGAAGCTATCAAGCACGCGCTAGATGCTCAAGTCCAGATTATTGTCGCGATCAATAAAGTCGATAAGCACGATGCGAACGTCGAGCAAGTGAAGCAAGATTTGACAAGACACGATATTGTGGTCGAAGATTATGGCGGTGACTTCCAAGCCATAGCAGTTAGTGGCAAGACTGGCCAGGGTATGGAGGAACTGGAAGAGGCCATCATTACGCTTGCAGATGTGCTCGACCTTCGTGCTGAGCAAGATGGTCCTGCAGAAGGACAAATCATCGAAAGTAAAGTCACTAATGCTGGTCGTGTAGCTACAGTCCTGGTCAGACGGGGTGTACTCCGGGTCGGCGATTTCATGGTCGCAGGACCGACGTGGGGACGTGTTCGAACCCTGAGGAACGATGCTGGCGCCCTTGTCAAGGAAGCATATCCGGGTGATCCAGTTCAAGTGGATGGCTGGCGTGGCGAAGATCCTACAGCGGGCCTTGAAGTCTTGCAGGCAAACGACGAGCAGCAAGCAAAAGACGTGGTCGAGTTGAGGCTGGAACGAGCTGAAGTTGCTCGAGCAGCGTCCGATATAGCAACCATCAACGTGACTAGATCCCAGGAAGCTGAAGCTCGAGCTAAAGTGGTTGAATGGGAGCGCGAGAACAAGATCAACCGTCGTCGCCATGAAAATGAAGGATGGGTTGATGCCGCAGCCGAGTCTGGACCTAAGCAGGTTCATTTTGTGGTCAAAGCAGATGTGGCTGGTAGCGTCGAGGCTATTGTTGCAGCAGTCAGCGCAATTGGCAACAACGAAGTTCGAGCGAATGTCATTCACAGTGGCACTGGACCTCTTACAGAGTCTGATGTGCACATGCTAGCAACAAGCGGTGAGGTTGCATACGCCATCAACTTCAACCAAGCTGTTGAGCCTGCCATTTCATCACTTGCTCATGAAGCTAAACTCGAGATTCTGAACCACAACATTATCTACAAAGTCACCGATGTTGTCAAAGAGAAGGTCCAGGAAGCACTGCCATCAGTGATCACTCAGCGCGTCCTTGGTGAAGCCGAGGTTGGCAAGCTTTTCGAGATCAAAGTCAAGAAGGACACAATCAAGATCGCCGGCTGCAAAATCACCAATGGTACTATTAGTCGGGCGAACAAGGTACGCATACTCCGAAATGGAGAAGTGGTCTACACTGGCACGCTTGATTCACTCAAGAACGTGAAGAAGGACGTCACCGAAATGCGTAAGGGCACCGAATGCGGAATGGGCTTCAAGGACTTCGACAACGTTCAGGAAGGTGATCAGATACAGTGTTTCGAAGAGAAGGAAGAAAAGCGAAAGCTTTACTGATCGCGGCTCACAAGATTAGTGACCGGTTTTGAAACGCCTTGCATCAAGCTTTAAGGCTGCAGATTCTCCGAACCAATCATCGTGTCTCCATCCTTGGCTTAGCGCCGGCAAAACAAACATCAAACACCAACCATAATCAGCTGCCTGAACAATCCCAAACATGTCAGAATCAGTGTACGAATGCATGATAATGGTTTCAGATGGTTGTGTATTCTACAGGCAAGTATTCGACTACAATCTACAATGCACGGACCCAGGCAGGCGCGTTGCCACCAGATAGTCTCATACATATTCTTTTCAACTCTGCGCACAGCATCATCCTCACTGCAGTACGCGATTCTCGTCACAGCAGCAGCGAGCATTGTTGCGCAGTCCTTCCTTGAGTAGAATCTGTCTTTCCTTCTTTGAATCAGACTATCTAATAGCTTACGCGAGCTGGCTCGCTCAGTTTTTGCATTTACCAGTTTCGATACCAAAGTTCAGCATAGGAACTAATCGCTAATTCCACCAACACTATACTCGAATACACACTGTCAATAGACAAGCGAAATGTATCTACCAAGCGCAAGCTTACTACTATTTCTTGCTGTTTTGAGCACGGCTGGCCCAATTCACAACAGCAATAGAGACAGTATTGCACGAAGAGGGAACGACGGACACAGAAGATGGATGGTCGACACTGCTGAGATTGAAGTGGAAAGACTTGTCCAAAAGCGACAGCACGGAACAAATGTGGTGTCGCCGGAGCCAGCGCAGAGATCAACGACAATAACACCTATCCCCGGCAATCTGCAAGACTCAACATCAGTCATTTCATTAAGTGCAGAAAGCACGTCACAGTCTTCAAGTACAGGACCGGCTGTCGTGACCGTGAATATGGAAACGACAATGATGACCACCGTTCAAACAACCATGCGTGTAACAGCTGGATTTCCACCATCATCAATCTCACAAACTACAACGCAGGTTCAATCAGGATCACAAGGTCCATCATCAAGTGCAAGCCTTGTTCAAAGCACGAAGTCCTCCCAAAATACGTCCTTGGTCAGCAGCTCAAGTATATCCACTGTCGCCTCCTCTCTGGCGGCTAGTTTCTCCTCGACGAGCTCTGCTTCAACTACGGGGACCCCTAGCTCTTCGAACAGTTTATTCATTATACCATCAGCAAACTCCAGTACTGCCGGTGTTAGCGCAGTGACAATCGTCTTTGTGACCGCTTCTCCAACTTTCACGGGTCCAGTTGGCGGTTACACGACCCTCACTCCAAGTGTTAGCACGACAACCAGTGTGTCCAACAACTTACCCGGCGCACAGCAGAACCAGTCCAATTCCACAGTACTGCTAACAACTTCAGGTATTGGTAGCTCAACAAGCCTGCCTGTCGGATTGAGCTCGATTTCTGTTTCGAGTACACAGTCAACCGAAGTGGAGTCATCGATAGCTGCCAGCTTCTCATTTGGCTTCGCAAGCACAATTTCTGCAAGCACGATGCGGACGACAGAGACAATCTCAAGTCTAGGCCTAGGCTCAATACCAGTCTCCCGCGTTAATTCAACAAGCACAAGTCTAACAAGTGATGGCTTTACCCCAGGTCTCTCATCCATCCCCATATCGACGTTGACTTCTTCATCGGTTCTTACAGCCACCATGTCGACGTCGACAACAAGCGCTCCGCTCATTTCGTCGAGCTTCTCTACATCTGTTACTGATTCAGCGACGGTTCCCACTTCAGAAGTGTCTATATCGCAAACAATCGTCGTTCCGCCGCCTTCAGATATCACAACCTCTACCTCTACCTCTGCATCCAGTTTCGTGACTTCAACCTCTGGTAATCCAACCTTAACCATAACCGGCCAAGCGCCTACGGCTGAGTCGTCCGCCCGTATCAGCACCGCAACATCCTCGATTTTCGATGGATTGACTGTTATCCCGATCGATACTAGCAGTACATCGAGTGCGCCGAAATCAGCTGTCGTCTTTGATTCCCAAACGACAACAACCACGGCCTCGACTTCCATGCTGGCGGCGTTGGACAGTAGCCGTAGTAGCAGCCGCAGCTCAACCATAGCCCCTGTATCAGGTGATGTTCCCACTCAATCTGTGACGGCGCTAGGACCAACCAACTCAGCTATTGCTGTAGCTTTATTGTCTTCTCTCCCCTCATCGTCAACATCTTCGTCCGCAGGTTTGACAGTTTCGCCTGTGGCACCTGCCGGATCTTCTTCAGAGACCTCAGTTTCGATTGTCACACCCCCAGCGTCGACATCCACATCGCAGTCCCAATCAGTCTCGACATCACGGGCATCGAGTCTAGAACCAACAAGCACTGTAACAATCCACACCACAGCCACAACCATGACTATTGTGGTCAACTCTTCAGGCGTGCCGTTCCCTGGACAGTCGACCTCTCCAGCGGCGTCCTCCACAACATCTAGCTCTCCTGTTGCGGCAAGTTCAGGAGCATCCTCACAGCAAGCAACATCTGAAAGCTCCCCACCGTCGCAGTTCCACAGACATCACCAAGCCACAGTTACGCAAACAGAAGTGAGCACACAAATGCAGTTTGCAACAGTCACCATGAGTGGTGCCACGGTTACGGTAACGAAGTCTGCGGCCCCTGAGAAAGAGACAGTGAGTGTAACGGTCACGGCAACAGCAGCGGCAGAAACTGTTGCGGAGACAGTTAGTGTTAGCTTTACGGTCACGCAGAGTGCTGTGGTAACAAGTGTGCAGACGGTGGGGGTGGTTACGAAAACTGAAAGTGTGGTTTTGACTGCTGCTTGATGACGAAGATAATATATTCTGAGATGAGAAGCATGGGAGACAATAGGAAAGGAGTAAAGTGAAGAAAGATAGTGGTGTCTCACGACGTTAGGCCAAGTTGATGACGGGCAAGCAGCATAGTATTCCCGAGATTCCTTCCTGTTCACTATATGTGAATAGATACTGAACAACATGAGCCCATAAACAGACTTCTGCTCTCTGACCTTGTCTGAAAATCCGCTTGAAAGCATACTCCGAATTATCGTTATTAAGAGCCTTCGTGACGCCAGCGATTTCGGGAATACTTGAACCCGATGACTCGTATCATGTCAGCTATGGCATCCTGCTGTTTAGTGTTTTTGAACCTTATAGGGCCCGAGATATCACATTGCATATTTCGCCAGACATGTTCATCATCTCTCTGCTGGAAGAAAGCAGGCATCAACAACTCCTGTAAACACTCCGGCACTGCTTTTGCATAAGCAATGTCAGCATCTGACAGTGGCAGGCCTTTGTGCCTTCTTAACTTCCAATTCCAGCGATAAATAGAGCCAACAATAGATAATTTGACCGCATACCTTTTGCCAACTCTCCAGTAACCTGCAGGGAAGTTCAAAGACAAGTCGAGCTCCTTGTTTATGCCTTTCAGGTCTTCGATAAACTGTGTGGCCTTTCTGGCATCCTGTTCACAATAACGTAATGCTCGGAAACATAAATAATATGCTACAGAAGGATCACTTAGGCCTTTGCGAAGGTGCTCAACAATTGCGTCAGATGGAAGGTTTGGCATTCGTAGAATGTATTTTTGGTCGGTGTGTTTTAATACGTATTGTCGCCGAAGATGTGGATCAGCCATGGCCTCTGAACCATGGTATATTATGAATTCGAGAGCTTCCCGATTCCCAATTGTCTGAGCATGAGCCACTACTCCTCGTTTGATGCTACCTAAGGAGTTCCATGACGATGGTAACCGTGTATCAAGCCAGATGTGCAAAAAAGCGGCTAAAGCACGAGAAGACATTCTGCATGAAAGTGCTTGCACGATTTCGTTACAGTTTTTGGGTTTTGGAAGCTCGCGGTCACTGACACCAGTCTCCATCAACATTGTCAAAACGTCGTCCGGCACCGCTTCGATCCAGGCTTGCAGAAAGCCTTTGTCGCCTGCATATTCCCAAAAAGAAAGTATAAGCTGCCAGCAGGTCAATTCTCGAAGATGAAGTCTCGACGAAATTGCGAAGTGAAGCATAGATCGGATCACAGGTCGAAGCAGAGATCGCCGCTCGGTCGTAAACACACCAGGAGTTAGGCAGACAACATTGGCAATGATGTTGTATGACAAGCATGATACACCACACTCAGACAACAATGGTGTGAGTCGGGCAGCATCATGTGTTGCCAGGGTAAAGATTCGACTCACTAGAGCATCAGCAAGATCACTCGGGGGAGACTGCAAAGAATCAAATGCAGCCACGAAGGTGATGACCGCATCAACACCAGCCGATTCCAAATTGACCAGAACCGGCCAGCCCTGGAGTCCGTTCGGATGCCCTGGCCAAGCGAAGCGAGAATAGTGCGCAGAGTCTGCACCAAGCTGCACTAGCTGCTTTACGACGTTCGTATGACCTTTGCAGGAAGCCGCGAACAAAGCTTGTGAAATTGAAGATCTCGAAAGACAAGGCTTTAAGGCTTCGTGAGGTTCGTTCCCGAAGTAATTCCAAAAGCCGTCGGGGGCGTCCTGGTCTACGAGGATTGTCAAGAGATTTAGTGAACGAGTGGGATCGTGGTATGCTGAACGAGCGACATCTATCGGCGGCAGTCGACGGCATGCGACTACATCCGCCGATGCTTCGAACACCAGATAATTAACAACTTCGAGGTGGTGAGTTTCAGCCGCCCAAGCTAAAGGTGTTCTCCCATCCTCATCAATTATGTCAACATAACTTAGGGATTTCAGCTGCGCCACGATAGCTACCTTTCCAAGTGCTGCAGCCATATGAATCAGGTGTGCTGATGTCCCAGGACAAGCTCTCCGAAAGATCGACTGTAACAAGTATGGCTTGTCTCGTCCAATATGCTCAATCATGACGCGTAGCATTGGTGTATGGCCTTCCAGCACAGCATGTTGTAGCAGGCCTTGGTAGAAATCACTGCTGATTGTTGTGTTTTCGAGCCAAGGAAAAAGCTCTGGCTCGAAGGAGAGGCAATGTCTCTGAAAATGGCTATAGAGAGCTGAGTCTGGTGTAATTTCCAGTGTATGTAAGAGCCAGAAGTTGATGAACTAATCGTGCATTTGAAGTTCTGTGGCCTTGATCGTGCGAACCGGTACCGGGACAGTCCTGATGTAACCCGGCGAAGTTGTGCGTTTTGCAAATATCCGAGAAACAAAACCTGTCTTTCCAGCAAAAGGCACGCCATTGAGAAAGCTTTGCGAGACATTCCCCGGTACGCCGATTTGCTGCCGCAAAGCAAGCTGTTTGCGCGACTGAAGAAAGTCAAAATATGAAAAGCATAACTTAGCACACCATAAGTTATCAGTTAGCAAGTCAATCTTGAACTCGACCAAATCGAGAGGTAGTCGATTGACGTCCTGCAGAAAAGCTTTGACTGATGCGTGAGTAAATTGAATTCGGCTCTTTGACAGATCTGTGGTTAGCAGGTTTCCGCAATAATGCGTAAGTGGAGAGTTGATGATAGCTGACTCTCGAACCTGAAGGTTTTCGGAATCTAGACTGACTGCCTCTTGAGCTTGTCGATGTGTCAACGGCCGTTTTGATGCTGCAACCCATCTAAATGCTTTTGCGGCAAGGACGCGATGACGCTGGTTCTCATGGCTTTGAATTCGTCTCAGACACTTTGCATACGTAGCATCAATCCCGTCAGGACGGTCATCGATGAGTGCTCTAATGCCGTCTTCGGTCAAATTTGTATCGGAATTCCAGATGCTCAGAACTTGTAAATGAATCCATAGGAACCTGTTGTGCAGAAATCGTCAGTGAGCTATCATAATTATCGTTCATTCACACTAACATCTTATCACCATTTTCCTTGAGCTTTTGCTTGATGTCTGCAATCAAGGTCGCATCCTCTGTAATCGTCCTGCTCAGCTGCTGTTCCTCAACCTGAGCTTCGACAAACTTTGCAATATCGTCCGACAGATGGCTCAAGCTGAAGCGGATCTCAAACATATTCTCTATTGTTCGCAGTGACTTACTGGCCTCAATGCCCCTACCCAGCACTTCACGTGAGAACAACGCCAGTTTTGAATAATGAGGATTGTCACAGGCAAATGTCGTCCGTAGAAAAGCAAACAAACCTTGGATCTGGGATTCTTCCATATCGTCAAACCCATCGATGAGATAGAGCATCTGAGGCGACAGATCAATGACTTTCCGAAGTACCAAGACCAGTTGACTAGTCGACAAGGGAAGCACCTGTTTTCTGAATGCATCTTGGATCTCTTGGTCTAGTTGATGTGGCAATGCGTTTGTGATCGTCCTCATTGAGAGCAGCTGCTTCAGAAATGCACGCAATAAATCATCGAGGGAGCTTGCAGATGCAAAACCTGTGTCAAAAAAGTAATGCACACAGCCATACCCGGGAGGCAAGTTGAGCTGTTCCAGATGGTCAACCACAGTGGCACTGTACGGTCAGTTTCTCCAGTCCATAAATTGAAGCAGTTCATGGAAAGAGTTGCATGTGCAAAGGGCGCCGAGGAGGTACATAAGCCATGCGAATTCTTTGATCTTATCGGAGGAGGGGGTGTCGGAGGGTACGCCACTCCCTGCACTATTGACTTGGTTAACAGGGTGGCAGGCTTATTGCCTTGATGCTCGGCCGGCTCGAGCTGAGCATTAGTACTTGCATATCAAGGTTTTCAACGTTGATAGAGCAGGTATCAGATACGCCATCAACTTCTTACAGTCGAGATGATCGCAATCGCGTCGGTACCCCTGTCGAACGTGCTCATCATGATGAGCAGACTATGCACAATGTGTGCACGACCGTACTACAAGGTTGTGCTTTGAAGAGTGAGCTTTTCGAAGTTACTTCTGCCGTATCGTGCAAAGTGTAAGTAGGGAGACCAACTTGCTGTGCGCTCCTCTGATCTTCTACAGCTTCATGGATTTTCGAGAACCTGAAGCAAATTGTTCGAGACAGTTGCGGTCCTACTGGAGCCTCGCGAACCAAGACCGCGTGACGCTTAATCAAGCTGTGCAAGCCGTGGTTTGTGCTTCGACTCTTGCAAGGGCCACTGAAGCTTCTGCAAAACACGCTGTTGCGACCACTTCCCTAGATACCATGTGGAATGAAGCACAAACAATACTGGTCGATAGTGATCAAAACCTTGAAGATCATCTCGACTTCTTCATGACCATTGGTCAGATCACAACAAACCAGGGTCCACAAGATGGTTTTGTGCAAGCTTTAGGAGAACGGTTTTGCCAGCTGAACATAGCTAGTGCTCAGGATCACTTCACCGAGTCCGCCGAAACGGGGTGCTCTACTCGATATGTGAACATGGCTGCTCAGCATCCTGGTCAGTATGACCTGCACATTTACTGTCTTGCGGCAAGCTCGCTAACTT
>Ga0099853_1000081_pt1 | contig 10647 bp, 3 predicted proteins | sample In2P11_FD_77060 | JGI IMG/M metagenome (GOLD analysis project Ga0099853, IMG submission 77060) | Clean room microbial communities from NASA Spacecraft Assembly Facility at Jet Propulsion Laboratory, Pasadena, California, USA -... ... | reverse complement strand
TGTGTTAGGCGCCCGTTGGGAACAGGTTCCCCCAAGAGCCTATTTTGGGGCTAAAAGCCCATGTTTTGGGGAAAAAGGCCCAAATTTTGTAATAAAGATGGAAAGTCTCCGCATTTTGTGGTCGCGGAGCGCAAAGAGGTCAAAGGGTTGTCCACCCTTGTTTTGTGAAGTATCATGTTGACTGTAAAGATCTACCCATGGTTCGCGAACCATGGGATTGTATAAAAAGGGAGTCTTAGAAGAGTCTAAGAGAAGAGTAGTAATGGCAAGAAGAATTTTGGGTAAGAATTTCTAAGTGTTCTCGAGTCTTAGCGTAGGCAGAGGCTCTGCAGCTGAGTGTGCAGAGGCCTAGGGTGGAAGTCCGCAGCTGAGTGCATGGACCCCTGCAACTATGTGCGTAGGGTGGATAGAGTTTGTACTGAACTTGAGATATCAATAAAGAGAATTATTCTACAATCACTGTGTATTTTGTCTCTGTTTAATGCATCTGATTATATTATGTTATGATCTGGGTTTACATTACAATGCTTATTTGATGTGCGAATGTATTTGACTATATATGTTAATGCTTATTTGATGTGCGAATGTATTTGACTATATATGTTAATTGAACGCAAGAAAGAGTAAATGATTACGCAAAAGTAATTGCAAATGCATGGTATATTAGGTAACACTTAAGATAACTTGGGAACTTATACTGTAACACAGTCATAGAGGCGCGTAAGTGCCTGGACCTCAGTTTAGGGCTGCGTAAAGACCATTCGAGTACCTTCGCAAAGGTACTGAAGGATGGAAGAGAAGGAACATCGATAAGCCTTAAAGGCTTATCAATTTGTACGAAGGTAGGATCAGGAAGTATAAACTGACATCGCAACCATCTCAGGGTGAGGAAACTTGGTTGTTGCATCTTCCCATACTGCTTCGGGTGAGATTTTAGTCTGCGCTCCACGGGCTAATGCCAAAAGGGCCAGTAGTGTAGGGATTTGCTTGGCTAACTAATGATGAACCTGGGTCAGGGCCCATCAAATCAACAGGCAATGGATGACGAAGTGTCTTGGCTGGTGACAAGCAAAAAATAAATAAATTGCTATGGTTTTTTTTCTTATCTCCTTTAGAAGTCAACCCATCACTTAGCCCTTTCTTTGCCCTTAGTTTTCCCTTACGAACTAGGGTAAGATTTATTTCCTCCTCAAACTTCTTCTTTTGGTGACCACACTGAGTCCCTTCTCTGATCTCTTCTTGTATGATTTTTTCTGAGATTCTTTCCTAAGTAGCAAGGTGCTCTCAACCCACAATGCATTTCATAAGCACATCCCACTGCTTTATAAAGTCATTCAAGGCTATAATCACTAGTTCTATTTCAGGGATTATCCCCCCCTACAATTGCCATCTCATCTTGTAGGTAAGTGATCCCGGTCAAGTAGGAAGCTATGCCCTAACCTTTGGACATTATTATGCTATGTGACTAGTCCCTTAGTACCAATTTTCAACTCTGGTAGTTCCTTCGGTACAACTTGGTGAGTGCATCCGACATTTCTTAAGTTGTCTTCTTCTCATACAACTATGGAATCTAGTGGTCTTTAAACCCATCCACAATAATCCTTCATGCCCTCACTTCTTTCACTTCGTGAAGGTCTAGCAAAATTGGATCTGAAACTGGTGGAACTACTATGGTGTTGCTAAAGTTCTATAATTTGTCCTCCTTGAGAATGATGTGATTCGAACCATCCACTAAAGATAGTTCAAGGACCCTTCTATTGTGTCTTCATATTGAATGTTGGTAGCCATGGAGGATTAAACCCTTGAATCACTTCTTTGGTGAAGCCTTGAAATCCTTTGAGCTGGTACCTATGTTAAACACCCTTGGTTTCATTCCCAAAGACTATTGCTCTGATACCATGCTATATTTCTTGCACCTAAGTTAAATTTTATGCCCGATAAAATTATACCTAGAATAAAAATAAAAATTAACTTTGGGATCTGAATTTTATGATACCAAATACACTGGGCTCCTAACTCAACATGCACATCAAAAATAAAATATCCAAAAAACTAAGCACATAAATTATGTTTGACATAATTTTACCTTGAAAACTCCAATTTGGGGAAAACTGGCGAAGTTTGAGCTTCTATTTAGCTTGGAAATTCCAATTATAGTAAGCGTGCACTTCATAAAATTACAAAAACAAAAAATACTTAGTAATTTCCCTATCATGGCCTGGCTTGTGCAGCCTATTCAACCTAGAAAATATTGTTGCACATCTTTAAGAAATGTGACCCAACTATTTTAGTCTATATGAATGTGGTAATTTCAATATATACAACCATGAGAATTTCGACCTATACGACCCCGGTAATTTCAGCCTATACAACCATAAGAATTTTGGCCCATACGACCTTGGGAATTTCAGCCTATTTGTTGCCCCTAAAACTTGACATGTTCATTATCTTTTCTTGTTGTCACTTTAACCTTCTGTTTCTCAGTGAAAAGTCTAGTCAATTGTGCCAAATCGGTATGCCTCTCCAACAACCTATTTCTCTCTTTATGATTTCTGACATAATCTTCAAAGTGATGGAGGGATGAGATTGCATCTCCACACTTGAGACCTACAATCACGATATAATATTTCTTTGACTTTTTAACTTTATAAAAGTTTGCCAATAAAGTAAAATGTTTAATTAGTGACTTTGCACCTAAATTCCAAACTTAGGAAATAATTAAATAATTTTGTTGTGAAAGAATTTTGGTGATTTGTTACATGTCATGGACTAATGCATAATCACCTACCAAGCTGTAATTTCAACAATTCATGTAAGGATACAAAATTTTTGGCAATAAACACACATTTTTAAATTGATTATCATCATTTTCACCAATTTAACTTGAAAAGTTTTAGTGAAGACATACCAATAAAAAAATTCATAACTCTTTCTCATAGTAATTGTTAAAAAAAAACAAAAACAAAACCCAAAAAAACCAACCTTCATCAATTTCACAGTTATAACAACAACATGGAAAAACATTAGGTGTAAGTCAACACATAAAACAATAAAGGTGCTAACACATAAATCAACAAAGGTGCTAGTGCATTTAATAATGGAATGATGTGAGTAAATTTTTTAAGATTAGAAAATAATTTTTTGAAATTTCAACCAATAACTTATAAATAAAAAATGGGCCTTTAATCATTAAACATATTCAAATTAATATTACCATGCTTTATAAATCATATTTTTATAATATTTCAAACTATCTCTATCATAACATGTTTTTTATTTCTTTATTTTACATTAATAAATTTCTCTTACAAAATTAAAGCTTAATAAAAAATTAACCAAGATTATGGGTTAACAAAATATATTAATCATATCCAAATCATTGTTGTGAAACTTCACTAAAATTCTTAAATGATATTTTTTATTTTACATTAATAAATTTCTGTTACAAAATTTAAACTTAATAAAAAATTAATCAAGATTATGGGTTAACAAAATATATTAATCACATCCAAATCATTGTTATGAAACTTCATCGAAATTCTTAAATGTTAAGATTAAGACTTAATAAAAAATTAACCAAGATTATGGGTTAACAAAATATATTAATCACATCCAAATCATTGTTGTGAAACTTCATTGAAATTATTAAATGTTCAGATTAAGATTTGATGTACATTCCTACACCATCGCATTGTCACATGTATTTTGCCTTGTCACACTTATTTGTCAATCAATGCTTCTTGAATTTTTGAGGTTTTTTTTTGCCACTTTCATGTATATATAACAAAAGATTTTAGAATTTTTTTTTTATTTTTTATTTTTTTACAATTTTTTTTAATTATTAAAACAATTTTATAATTTTTGAAAAATGTATGTTATTTTTTAATTGGCTTAGAGCATTTTGATGGAACATGATAGGCTTGGTGGAGTGCCTTCTTATTTCCCTATTTGTCAATGTCTAACAAATCATTTAAAATGAAAAAAAAACTAGTTCTGTAATTCATCATTTTGTTGGTGAGTGCTCTACCCTGATTTTGTTACACTTCTCTACCTAATTATGCCAGAACTTATGTGATTCCTTGTCCCTTAAAGAGGTGAGGGGGTGAACAAATATGTGGAGGAAGTTTTCATTGTGCTGTATTATGGAAGATGCACAACGAAATCTTCTTCTACACCTTCACACTCCACACAATAAAAGCTTCCAATGAAAAGTAAATCAAATGGTAAAAGATGATATCAGCAAATTCCAATAACAAGCGACCCCAAAATTATTAGTGTGGTCGTTAATTGCAAATTTGATCCAACAATGGAGGTGCCATATTCTCATTTCCTTGGACAACTTTTATTCCCATACCCAAGTGAGGCGATGAAGATCAAAACATTCGCAGCTAAATGAGGGACAATGGGGATTATTTTAGAGTTCCCAAAACTGCCAAACCCCAAAATAGATGCAGTTCACTGGATCGTTGGTTTGCTAATCAATGGCACCTGATTAATTTTCTATTGAAATTCTTTTCTATTCCCTGATCTATGTAATGACTTGATTATAGATAAATCTACCGCCTGAGTGATTATATTTCATAAGATTGTTTGAATTCCATACATTGATGTGTGGTTGTTGGATATACTCTTGGTGTTATAGTGGCAACAACGAGGGTTGATCCGGGGTCCAAGCAATTACCTCATTGATTCTTCAAGGAGTAGACTGTCTCGGCTCTCTTGCTAAATCATAAGAATTTAGTATATCTGGCTTGCAGGTTGTTGGATATACTCTTGGTGTTATAATGGCAACAACGAGGGTTGATCCGGAGTCCAAGCAATTACCTCATTGATTCACCATGTGGTAAAAAAAAAATGAGCTATACTATTGGTGTTATAGTGGCAACAACGAGGGCTGATCCAGGGTCCAAGCAATTACCTCATTGATCCTGGGTTCAAGGGATTCACCATACGGTAAAAAAAAATTAGCTCTCTGATTAGTCCAAGCAATTACCGATTCACCACGTGGTAAAAAAAATTAGCTCTCTGATTTGCAGGTTGTTGGATATACTCTTGGTGTTATAGTGACATCAACGAGCGTTGATCCTGAATCTCCTTTAATTAATCCAAACAATTGCCAATTCACTATGTGGATAAAAAAACGATTATTCGAATCCCTCCTACTTTCTTATTATTCGAACTTATGTTTATACTTCATTAGTCAAGAGTGTAATGACTTGCGCATCCCACTTGAGTTAGAAGGTATTTCAAGTCATAGAGTGATACTTCTCTTGACCGAAATCATAGGAAAGAGCATCCCATTTATCTACATGGGGTTCCTTGGAAAAGCGAACGAAGAGCTCTGTTCAAATAGAGCTAGGCTCAGAGAGATGAAAGCGAACAAGGGAAAATCGGAGACCGAGTTCGGAAGTACAGAGAATGGTGATTTCTCCGCACTTTTCTACATTCCAGCCTAATGAACTTCTTTCGCACTCTGAAGACTCTGCAACTACAATACGCATAATGAACTTCCTATGCACTTCGGAAGACTCTGCACCGAAAAGACGGCCTATGTGTTTAAGATGTTATTTGAATGAGCCATGGAAATAACCAAAGGGTGCATAGGGCAGTGTGTATAAATGAACAAGGACAACAACACTTACGTGGCTGTAACTATCCTCAATATGTTCTTCCAAGACTCGGGCATAACGTAAATTTGCATGTTCCGTTGGCTATCTTTGACTATTAGGAATATTGTAATCACTGGGATATCATTTGGTAAGCGGAAATGGAATGAAATGGGCATGAAATCGGTTGATATATTCTCTATTCATCTTTTCTCTAACCAAGCATCCCATTGTTCTCTTAATCGGAGTTGTTACTCTCAAACTAATAACCTTATAGATATTTTGTTGAACATCACATGAAGATCATAAATGAAATGAGGAAGCATGTAGTTTGTTATTCACTCGAATGAGGTTCGAAATCGGAGTAGGATCTACTTCCCATCTTTCCAAGTATAAGAAGGACTACTGGGTATTTGAGATTAGAGTGGTTTTGTAATACTTTATTTCGATATTAGCTTTCCTCTCTATTGGCCAATCCATGCAATGACTTGCGTATAAATAAACCTAGGGCCCAAGTGATTCTATTTCATAGGATTGTTCGAATGACTCTTGCTTTCTTATTCTTTGAGTTTATGTTTATTCTTCATTTAGTCAAGAGTGCAATGGCTTGCGACTCCCATTTTATTTAGAAAGTATTTCAAGCCATGTGTGATAGTGCCCTTTACCGAAATCATAGGAAAGAACATCCCGTTTATGTAGGCTGGGTTTTTGCGGAAAAGCGAACAAAGGTCCATTGAAGAGCTCTATTCAGATAGAGCCAGGCTAAGGTTCGGAGAGAGGAAAGAAAAATAGGAAAAATCAGAGATCCAGTGTAGAAAAAATGCAGAGAAATGCAGAAAATAGTGATTTTTTTTCCTTAATTCTTTACATTTTTACCCAATAAACTTCTTCCACATTTTAAAGACTCATTAACTCTACAGTACACACTACAATACACACAATAAGCTTCCTCTACACTCTAAAAGACTTTGCACCTCCGCACCAAAGGGATATCTTAAGGGTTTACAATATCATTTGAATGAACCATGGAAAGCACCAAAGGGTGCATATGGTAGTGTGTATGAATTAACGAGGACAACAACATTTACTTGGATGTAACCATCCTCAATATGTTATTTGTGGGTCCTCGACACTCAATTGCCTCGAAACTAAACATATCGATCATTGTTTTCTTTATATTGCTTCTTCTCTTTTCACACCAATACTAGTTTCTATCTACAACTTTCTATCACTGTTTGGTTTTGTTCTCCACTGATTTTCATTCACTTCCATATACAATATAAATATCACAGCTAGCATCAAACTCCACTAACGAGTTGCTAATCCTTTCCATCGCTAATAGTGTATATTTACTAATAAATAAATGAATGCATTTGAGTAGAAAATGGCACCTCCGCCATCTGCCCAATACTTCTAAACTATTTTAAATCTATTAACTTCCAAACTATTTTAAACCCATTAACTCTTTTATGTAATATAAATAATAAATGTATATTTATTTTAAAATAGTTTGGAAATATAGCATGGAGGTCGTTTTCATTGTGCCGTAGTCACCAACACATTCCACACAATGAAAGCTATATCCACGACTATAATACTTGTCTTATGGTCCAAGCTTGTTGACTTTCCAAGTTTTTTTCCATTTGCATGTACATATCCGATTTTTTTGGGATTTTCTTTTTATTTATGATTTTTCTTAAATTATTGAAACAATTTTTGAATTTTTGAAAAATGTTTTTTTCATTTTTTAGTTGGCCTAAGAACTTTGATGGGACACAATAGCCATCGTGGAGTGTCCTTTTTCCCTATATGTCAGTGTCTGACAAATCATTTTAAAATAAAAAAGACTAATTTTGTAAGTGGCCTTCATGTCGATGAATGCTATGAAACTAATATTGACTATGTTATGCCTAACACTACTACTCTTCCCAATGATGCCAGAGATGATGTGGTGCCATGTTACTTATGTAAGTGAGGAGATTTGGGGGCGAGGCCGGGCAAGCTAAACAAATATGTGAAGGAAGCTTTCATTGTGTGGAGTGCGAAGGGAGCACAATGAAAGCTTCCTCTACACCTCCACACTCCACACAGTGCAAGCTTCCAATGATAGGTGGATCAAATGATAAAGGATAATTTCAACAAATTTCAGTGATAAGTGACCCCCGAAAATTATTAGTGGGGTCATCAATTTTGAAGTTGATCCAACAATGAAGGTGCTATATTCTTATTTACCTGGATAGATTTTATTCCCATACCCAAGTGAGGTGATGAAGATCAAGACATTTGCAGTGAAATGAGGGACAATGGGGATTATTTCAGAGTTCCCATAGCTTCCAAACCTCGAAATAGATGCAGTTCACTAGATCATTGGTTTACTGCTTAAAGACACTTGATTAATTTCCTATTGTATTTCTTCTCTATTCCTCGAACGGTGTAATGATTTATGTATAGATAATCCTATTGCCCAAGTGATTCTATTTCATAAGATTTTTCAAATGGATCTTGCTTTATTACTTTCAACTTTATGTTTATTCTTCATTTAGTTAAGAGTGTAATCAATTTCACCTCCCACTTGAGTTAGAAAGTATTTCAATCCATGAGTGATATTTCTATTGACCAAAATCATAGGAAAGTGCATCCCATTTATTGACAATGGTTTTTTTTGAAAAAGCAAGCAGATGTCCATTGAAGATTTCCGTTCAAAAAAAGTTAGGCTAAGGCTTAGAAAGATTAAAGTAAATGAGGAAAAATCACAGACCGAGTGTAAAAATGCGGAGAATGGTGATTTCTTCACACTTCTCCACACTCCCATACATTGAACTTCCTCCACACTCTGAAGACTCCTTAATACACACAATGAACTTCCTCCACACTCTAGAAGGTTATGTACCTCCACACCAAAGGGACATCCTAAGTGTTTAAAATGTTATTTGAATGAGCCATGGAAGGCACCAAAGGGCACATATGGCAGTGTATATGAATGAACAGGGACAACAACATTTATGTGGCTATAGCTATCTTCAATATGTTCTGCTAAGACTTAGGCAAAACGTAAATTTTCATCTCCCGCCAACTATATTTGAGTATTAGGAATATTGTAATCACGAGGATATCGGTTCATAAGTGAAAATGGAATGAAATGGGCATGAAATCGATTGATAAATTCTCTATTCACATGTTCTCTAACTAGGCATCCCATTGTTCACTTAATCATAGTTGTTACTCTCAAGCTAATAACCTTATAAATCTTCTATTTTGAATCAAAAACATCATGTGAAGATTGGAAGTGAAATGAGGAAGCATGTAGTTTTTTTTTTCACTTCAAATGAGTTTGAAATCACTGAGTATAAGGGGTAAGATCCACTTCTCATCTTCGAAGTATAGGAAGGACTACTAGGTATTTGATATTAGAGCAATTTTATAATACTTTATTTCCATATCGACTTTCTTCTCTATTCCTCAATCTATGTAATAACTTGCATATAGATAAGCCTATTTCCTGAGTGATTCTATTTCATAAGATTGTATGAATGACTCTTTCTTTCTTATTATTTAAATTTATGTTTATTCTCCATTTAGTTAAGATTGTAATGACTTGTGCCTCCCACTTGAGTTAGAAAGTATTTCAATCCATGAGTGATATTGCTCTTGACCAGAATCATAGGAATAAACATCCCATTTATCTACATTGTTCTTTTTTGGAAAAGCGAATAGATTTCTGCTAAAGAGATTTTTTCAAATAGAGCTAGGCTAAGGCTCAAAGAGATGAAAGTGAAGGAGGAAAAATCAGAGACTGAGTGCAGAAGTGCGGAGAATGTTGGTTTCTTTGCACTTCTTCGCACTCCCTCACAATGAACTTCCTCCACGCTGTGGAAGACTCCACACCTCCATGCCAAAGGGACATCGTAAGCATTTTAAATGTTATTTGAATGAGCCATGGAAAGCACTAAATGGCGCATATGGTAGTGTGTATGAATGAACAAGGACAACAACATCTACATTTCTGTAACAATCCTCAATATGTTCTATGTAGGTCCTTGATACTCAACTCCCTCGAAAATGAACATCTCGATCATCATTTTCTTTATATTGTTTTTGCTCTTCTCACACCAATACTAGTTTTTTTCTATGGATTTCTATTAATGTTTAGGGTTTTTCTCCAATGCTTTTATTTCACTTTTGTATACAATGTAAATATCACAAAAAGAATCAAACTCCACTAAGGAGTTTCTAGTCCTTTTGATTGCTGGTAAGGTATATTTACTAATAAATAAATGAATGCATTTGAGTCGAAAATGGCATAATGGAAGGCACCTTTGCACTCTACACAATACTTCCAAACTATTTAAAACCCATTAACTCTTTTGTATAATATAAATAATAAACCAATAGTTATCTTAAAGTAGTTTGGAAGTATTGTGCGGAGGTGACTTTCATTGTCCGAAGTGCGAAGTCACCTCCACATCTTTCATAATGAAAGCCACCTACGCACTCCACACAATAATCTTCAAAATTCCTTCAAAGAAGCTAAAATTTTGCAATCAAACTTACCAAATATATCAATTGATTTGTGAAAGCAAATAGAAATGCAATGAAAACAACTGGTAATGCCAATTCATAAATAGAGTCAATAGTTAGAGTTGCAAATGCAAAAGGTGGAATGTTATGACTAGACAATTAATAATTTAGGACCAAGCCAATGGAAACATACAAAATGCATCCTATATTTCATTGAGGGGCTTGGATTTAGCTTAACGGCTTATGTAGTTTGGGTTGGTTGTTCGGTTTTGGCCATTTGGACTAATTATTAAGCTAAAGCTCCTCCACTAATATAAAAAAAGACTAGAATCCAAAATAAAACTTGTTAAGCCTTTATTCATAGTCAATTCTACTATGGTTTAAGAAATCTCAAAGGAGCGTCGAATTCAAGCATCATTGCTTTGGCTTCGAAAACCAGGGAATGGACAAGTGTAATTAAATCACCATTCTCTGCACTCTCACACTTCCACACTTAGTCAAAAAATAAATATTTGAACGATTA
>Ga0099853_1000079_pt1 | contig 10697 bp, 4 predicted proteins | sample In2P11_FD_77060 | JGI IMG/M metagenome (GOLD analysis project Ga0099853, IMG submission 77060) | Clean room microbial communities from NASA Spacecraft Assembly Facility at Jet Propulsion Laboratory, Pasadena, California, USA -... ... | reverse complement strand
TCATAGACTTAGTTAAATAAATAAATATGGAAATTATCTTTTCATAGTAGCTGCATCTTCCCATGTAGAAGATTACTCAGAGTATTTATCCCAATGGACTAGACATTCATTAATTTCCCTATTTATTTATTTAACTAAGTCTATGAAAAATTTATAAGTTTATCTTTGTATGTAAGAATACAGGGGACTGTGTTCGTTTTAAGGGGGGGTGTATGTCACGAACCACCTAAAGACACTATTTAACCTCGAGTACCATCAAGGATTTGAATGAATTATGTTTGCATAATACTATGGTAATGAAAAGTTTGATATAGGAATATGTATCATTTGTGACAATTTGATGTTGGCTTTGAGATGTTTTGACATGGGTCACAAAGTGGAGAAGCGACCCAAAGACCCTACGAACCAAAGGTGAATTGGTGATGGGAATGGAAGGGTAAGAGGAGGAAATGATTGTCATTGATTCGCTGACATACCCTATGACCATCGTAAATCATGTAGATGCATGTAGAATAATTCTTTTGATTGTTGATTTCCTGATGAAAATATGTTCGCAAAAATATTTGGATTAACCTTACTCTATAGGAGAAGGTAACTATTGCAGGCAAAGATGTGTTTTTCCTTGTTTGGTATTTTTAAAATTCAAATTTTGAAATGGAAGAAAAAAGGGGATATACTTTTAGTTAAATTTGAAAATTATTATAAGGTTAGAAAAATAAATTTAATAGGGTAAAAGTTGAATATGAGTATCCATATTATTGCCACATAGGGCTAATAGTAAAAATACTATTAGATAAAGACTAAGTTCTCCTTGTGGTATTACATGATATTTAATAGCTAGGAAAATAATAGAATAATTACCCTACTTAGTTTTGTATTTTTGTGTTAGGTGTGGAAAAGAGTTTCCACTAAATTGTCAACTAATGAAAAAGATTCCAAAGTATTAAAAGCCATTACCATCAGTTCTAAATTTAAGCAAACTTAACCCAAAATTATTGAGCATGTGATTAGATTTCCATTTGGACATATTTTAGCCCTTTTATCTATAAATAAAGGAGTAGAGCATTGGAAAAATACAAACAATAATTACCTATCTATCTTTTGCTATTTTTATTTTATTTTGGTTATTCTCAAGCTTGGTGTAGAGTTATGTGAAGAAAAGAAGTCTCTCTTTCCTCTTCAAGTCAAGGTGCATTCTTTTAAAAAAAAAATTCCTAATTAAGGTAGTCCTATTTTGAGATATTTAATATGATATTTATCATAATATTTGGTAAATCTTCATAGAATTAATGGTTGTTAGAAGTGTTGAACCATTTGCAAAGACATAGTGGTTCTTTTATTTAAAGATTATTAATATGTCTTTTTCTTTAAAAAGTAAAGAAGTGGGATTTTCTTTTCTTATTCTCTTTTTATTTATATGTAGGAGTGAAATATTTAACATACAAATTGTATTATGATATTTTATAGAGACTAGTCAAATATTTCTCCTTATGCTTTTAGTTAGAATTTAATGAATTTATTTTCACATAAATTTTATTAAATTCTTAATATGATATTTATTATAATGTTTGATAAAGTTTCATATAATTAATTAGATATTGAAGTGTTATAGCATTTGAAGATTCATAATGGTTATTTTATTTAAAGGTTGGTACCTTGTCTTTTTCTTTAAAAAGTAAAGGAGTGGGATTTTCTTTTGTTATTTTCCCTTTATTTAGATGTAAGGGTGGAAAATTTCATGTACAAATTGTATTATGTATTTTATGATATTTTAAGGAGATTAGTCAAATATTTCTTCTTGTGCCTTTAACTAAAGTCTAATGAATTTATTTTGACATGAATTTTATTAAATTCTTAGTATGATATCATAATATTTGATAAAGTTTCATATAATTAATTGTTGATAGAAGTGTTGTACCCTTTGAAGAGACATAGTGATTATTTCATTTAAAAGTCGGTACCATGTCTTTTTATTTAAAAAGTAAAGGAGTGGGATTTTCTTTTGTTATTATCCCTTTATTTAGATATAGGGGTGGAAAATTTTACGTACAAATTGTATTATGTATTTTATGATATTTTAAGGAGACTAGTCAAATATTTCTCCTTATCCCTTTAGCTAGAGATTAATGAATTTATTTTGACATGAATTTTATTAAGTTCTAATATGATGTTAAGTAAAGAAATATTATTAAATTCATGTGAAAGTAGGGAAAGATGAAGTAATAAAAATATGTTTTCTTATTCTTATCTAAGTTTCTCAATTAAACTAATTAGTATCTAATGAGCTGATAAGTATGTTTAATATTTTTAATAAGTAATTCAATAACCCTTTAGAATCTTGTATTAAATAAACTATAGTTTTACGATTATGATATTGGTATAATTTTTAGTAAAATAATTCAAATAGTACCAATTTCATTAATTAATTATTAAGGTATCTAAGACCACCTTGTGAATGATTTAATTATTTAAGATGGATTAATTATAGGGTAAATAAATAATAGATTAATGTACATTGACCATGGAAAAGAGATAATTTCTTCTAAGGTCTATAGTTAAATTTATTTGCATAATGGTCAAGTTTTAAAATGGTTTTCCTAATCCTCCTCCCTCCTAGTACTCGATCAACCACCAAGCTCCAAAGGGATGTTCAATGTTCATTGCATGAAGATTAATAGAGATATTCGATGGTTGATACAATGGTCAAAACCATATGATATGAACAAATTTGAATTACAAATTCATTGGATATGAAATAGTATAATTTTTCAAAAAGATCTCATTAGTGATTAAATAAGTTAGATTATATTTTAATTACCTTTGTATAATGCATGATCTCTATTTGTAATAAATTATGAAAGCTTTGAAGTTTATGAAAGTAAATTTCATTCATACATTTCATAGATGGATTATATTAGGTATTAAATTATTGTACATTACTTTTTATTTATATAATTTTTAGAAAAATATTATTATTGTGATTTAATGAGCTTTCTTTTAATCATGGTTATCAAATACTACAATTACTATTGATTAGATGGATTACTAAGAGTAGGAATTACTATTTCTTTCATGAAAAGGATTAATGGGTAATACAAATTGATGAACTAAATTATTTTAACAAAACTTATAAAGAAGTAGATTGATTATAAAATAATTCTAATTTAGAATTAGGGTTCCAAAAGATAATTTAGGAGCATTTGGGATATTTTAGGGACTCTTGGGATCAAATTGGATATCAATGGAACCCCATAAGATAAATGGAATTATTCAAGACTCTTTTTGGATGAATGCAAGAAAAAAGGCGAAGAACCTTCACCAAGTAAACCTACCTTGCTAGAAAACAAATAAAAGGAATATTCTTTTCATGAGGACAACTTATCACCGCATTACTTTTGTAGCAATAGTGGCTAGATCCTTCCTTATGACTTGTTACTTTATGTATTAAAGAGATCTTTTAAAAAGTGGATCCATATACATGATACAATGTGTATGGGATAAACAAGAAAACATGTTACTTCCTAAGTAAGCCTATAATCGAAATTATCGATAAAAATGAATGGTGTTAAACCTTAGAACTTGTCTTGTACCACTTCATTATCAAAAATATTTATTTATGATCAGTAAGACATAGGTGGTTCTTTTGTCAACATATCTAAAAATAGATTAGACTAAACAACCACTCGAGGATATTGTTTAATATCCATGGCTCCCCAAGTTATGGGCACGGGAATGCCGAACCACATGGTGGGACTAGCTTATAGTTATGGGTAGGTTAGTACTCATATCCCCTAGTAGGTGAGTCAGGTGGGGATAGTAATAAAAAAAACTACTATTACCGGGTGAGGGTAACTAGTATTCATATCACTTGCAATTAGTAGATAGGGGTATGATGATTGTTCCATAGGTGATGCTACCCATTCATAAGGAAGCTTTCCTAGGACAAGTTAACTGCTCCTATTAGATAGACAGTTATCATTAGGATATGATGACTAACTTAGTGGAAGTGCAATCTCTCAGGTGTTATGGGCCCTTAGTAGAAAACCACTACATCATAATCAAAAAGCCTATTGCACATGGGACATGGAATAGTAATGGTGAGGTTACTTTTGAGGCATCTTTTCAACAAAGTGAGTGTTGAAAAGTGAACACCAAAAAAATTTATCAGGGTTAGTTAAATAGAGTTCTTAGCCAATCTTTCCATATGAGTGCTAAACTAGCTAGCAACATATCAAGCTCATGTGGGATCACCTGGTTCATTCCTAGATAATTTGAGTGTTACATCTATAAAAAAAAAAGGTCAAAAATTTAAGGTTTTAGTTTATGATAATTAGTGGATACATTACAGATTTATGTTCCTAACATTTTCTCCAAGATTGTTGAAAGGGTTTGAAAGTTAGGGTTTGAAAGATATTCAAGGGTTACATGCTTTTGAAGCATCTCTCACTACTAAAAGCTTAATATATCCATGCTACAATCCTTGTGGTAATATTCTTGTGGAAAATCTCACTTTACATTTCAAATATACTTATATACTCAAGGTTTTTCTAGGGTTTAGAGACACTTCAACCATGGAAAAGATTGGATATATCTACCTTTGTATCCTACATTAAATTTGTATGCATTTAGTATATTTTCTTTGGCTAAATTCATCTTAAATTATATTTCCATAATATAAACTTTAATTTCAATCCATACAACCATTATTACATGGTTTAAATTTGCATTTAATCTTATAGGTATCCTTGGATCTCATAAATCCAAGGATCTTTAAAGATCTTTCAATTTCATAGGGTTTGAATCACTAGATTTCACATTTGTCCATCTACACATGTAAAAGATCCATCTAAATTATTTGTTTCCACCATACAAATCATGTAAAGATCATTTAGGCATAATCATTTTCACAAAAGGTATTATATATTTTGTTGTCTTCATTGATTTGGAGACTAGGGGGCTCAGATTTTCATTTGGAGTGAGGAAACTCACTCCAAGCTCATTTAGGTTCCTTAAAGGGCCTAAATTGGAGGTATCCCTACCCACATTAGATGCATTTAGGACTTGTTATCATTCTTGCAATTATTTTAATCATTCTTTATAGTTTTAGCCATACCTTTACCATAATTCTTGTCAAATTTTAATTAAGAAAAGTAGAGTTATGTATACTTCAAGTTCTTATTTATGCACTTTAGTCCATAATAAGTATAAATTTTGGGGTACATGAACTTCCTAAGGTGCATCATAGGTGGTTCCATTTTTCACTCCTCTAGCTTCATATGAAGTTGTAGAATGGAATGAATGTATTATAAAGAAAATTTAATCCACCTATGGAGAATTAAATGCAAAAGGAAACAATACTATGTGGATATATAGGGAATCCTACACACTCTCCAATGAAGGTGGTTTAAAATACACTAACAAACCCTAAGAACACATGTAATTCAACTCTCTTGAATCTCCAATCTAATTATTTTCTTCAATATTAAGATCTTTTCCTCATTAAAATTTTATTTCCTTGTACCATTAGGAACCTACATAATAAATAAATTATTAATCACTTAATTTTTGTGTACCTTATTAGTATAATTATTAATTTTGTAACATGTTTTTATCAACATCAACATTGAGCTAACCATTTACAAGTCATCACTTACTTATGATTATTAGCTACCACTTAAGAATATGGTTAGGACATGCATTCATCGATTAGTGACAAGACTTATGACTAGTAGCTAAGCCTTTAAAAATATTTCAAAGGTAAAATAAAAAATAACTAGGATTTAGAGAAATAATGAAATAAAATAAAAACCCTAATCAAAATATTTCAAATGAATATAAGGTAAGGTTAAAATTATTTAAATAAAATATAAACCATAATACTTTATAGTGCCATAAAAGATTATGATCATGTATTCGAAATGGATTCCATGTATTTAGAATAACTAATAAATTCAAAATTCTTTCTAAAGAATATTAAGATTTATGAAAGAATTTTTATGAAATATTTTAAAAGGTTTTTGAAAGATAATAAAAACTCAAAGTGTCTATGATAGAATAAACCCATTCAAGTGTATCCAAATATAAAATGTAACCTATTCAAAATAGAAAAATAAATTAAATAAATCATATAAATCAAAACATACTACAATAAATACATGAATCAAAATACTATGGTAAGTATATGAGGAAAATTAAATATAGTGGAAGAATTACAAATTAAAGTTAAAATTTATTCTAGAAAGAATTTTAACTCTCACTTGTCTTGTAATATTCATAAAACTACTAGTCTTAAACATAGTTGTCCTCTATCACCTACCCTATTTGGATTACATATTAATGAACTTGAAAAATTAATCACAAATACATTAGGCCAAAAGTGGATTATTTACTACATGGTTCCATTATCTCCATTTAACTATCTGCAAATAGCATTACTCTATTGGCTTATACATCAATTGGGTTGCAATGTCATATTATTGATACTTTGAGTGCATTTTCTAATATACATAGTCTTGAAGTTAATATTAAAAAGATTAAAGTCATCTCATTTAATATGAAAAATAATTATGCTTCCAAAATCCATCTTAATTTCCAAGGTAAACCTCTTGAGATAATCACTTTGTACACCTATTTGGGTGTTCATTTCATAGGTCCTAATTTTAGATTGATACCATATTATTAGAAAAAATTGAATAAGTTCTATAGTACAACTATATTTTTAGAGAGATTATATTTTCAGCTATAGTTTTAAGATAATATGTAAATGTTCAATCTCTTCCACTCACTTGTTTCTCCAACTCTACTTTATAGATGTGAGGTTAGGGATCTAGTTTGAGGTACTCTTGTTGGGTTCATATTGAAATAATTTTGTTCAACATATTTTCAATATCCATTCAATCCATTAATGTAATTTTTTAAGAAATTATTTTATTAGTTTTGGTACTCAAATTCCATTACTCTCATGAAATACATAGACTTGGAAATCAATAGAATTCTTCCCTCTTAGTGTTCATGATGGGACCTATAGTCGCTTTACTAGAAATATCAACAAAAGGATAAGGAAGGAAATATATTTGGTTTACTTGAGATCAAATTGGATTCATGACCTAAAAGAACCACTTTCATGGGTCAAACTTGTAAAAAGACCTTATCACACATGGAAAATTATCGAGAAGTTCTTTTAAGATCAGTATAACTCTTTTGTCAATCTGCAACTTCTTTCAACTTTCATCGAATGGACTTGAGCTGCTCCTCCATTTGCTTCAGTAATTTTGGTTGGATCATCACCTGATCCTCCTGATTATCCCATGTTAAAGGAGTTTTGTACCTCCTTCCATATAGTGCTTCAAAAGGAGCCATTCCTAAAGATGAATGATAGCCATTATTGTATGCGAACTCAACCAAATAAAGATAATCTTCCCATTTGGTCTTTTGTTCCATGCAATACATTCTAAGCATGTCCTTAAGGACTTTATTCACATGTTCTATCTGTCTGTCTATTTCTATATGATAAGCTAAGCTCATATTTAACTTTGTACCCAATGCCTTATGTAATGATTTCCAAAATACTGAAGTGAATTTAGAATTCCTATATGAGATTGTATATGCATACATAGCCCAACACTCCAATGGCCTCTTGACAAGTATTGTGCTTTTTGTTTCTAAAGAAACATGCCTTGCCAATTTCTTCCTTTCTATTCTATAAATTCCAAGGAGTTTTGATGAAAATACTCTAACTATAGCAAGCTTCGGATGTGACATCAGTAAGGTATAGGCAGGTAATGTTTTGATCTAAGATCGAACCCAGGAGAAAGTGATGTTAGCAGATGGTGTTGAAAGTTCTATGATAGCTGAGTTGAGTGCTCTAGGGCATGAAAGGTGCTAACATCACCAAGGTAAAGGGAATCCCATCTTGGCTAAAGATCGAGCATCGAAGATGATGACATCATAAGCAAGGTAAAAAACTCTTCGGTATCACTTGTATACTTTACAAGAGTGCAAGAGATAAGTGACATCAGCAAGGCAACTCGAGAGTTCCACTGAGTTTTATTTCAAGACCTTTTGGAGTCTAGATAATCATGACATCAGCAAGATATATCTATGGTTTTTAGACATAAATCCATAGGAGTCAAAGGGTCCACCAAGGACATAATGATAAAGCAATGTTTTGTAAACAAAAGGAAAGGAGGATGACATCAGTTGGGGAAAAAAGATTTTTAACTAGAATGTTGAGGTTTATGACATCATGGATAGCTAGAGACTTCTATGCTCAAGCAAAACCCTAACAAAAAACTCTAGAACATAAGCTAGAGACTAAGAAGGTTCCAAAGTGAATACTTATAGATGAAAAATCTTTGAAATTCCCAGAAACAAGCATAGAATCCTTTGAAAGTGTGATACATGTTCAAGTAATGCTCGTAAGGTGCAGATATCATAATTCATAGGTAGTTATAGTTTAAAAGTTTTAGTTTCAATAATAATATGCCATGTGGCATAAGTACTTGTTGTTTAAAGAAGGCCAAAATCTTTAAGGCCATTTTGTAACTATCATGTTTCAGTTATTTTGTAACTGGTTTAGTTCAGTATAAGTATGATTGAAGATAATGGAAAATGGATGAAAGCCTTAGTATTGCCCTTTAGATTTATTTTATGAGACCTTTTATTTTATCAGTAATATAATACCATCTTGACCTTTCTTATCCAACACTTATGATTGTTATTCTTAATTTGGTTATATTGTGGTAAGTAATGAATATTTCCAGAATTATGATTGTGAGCTATTGGTATAATTATGTCTGCTTATATGGTAGAGTAGAGCTAAGGAACAATTAAGAGAGCAAGAATTTGCATTGTGCCTACTACACTAGATTCTTATCAAGGTTTCACATCCTGTGAAAGCTTGCACTAAACTAGTGATATCCCTTTACTTTGTTCTCTTGTTACCCTAGCCTTTTACTTAATTCCTTGCACTCTATCCCTGTGTTTCTTTCCTATTACTTGTTCTTATAGTCTATGCCCAATAGATAAGGAACTAGCCTTCTCCAGAGATTAGGTTATTGCATTAGCCTGTTCATGATATACTTTGGTTGAAATCATTTGAGGCACATCATTACACAATTTCCATAAATAATATATCTTTTTGGCACATCCGATGGGATGTGAAGAATTTCGTTGGTGACTCTACTAAAAGCATTGGTGATGGTATGTATCAAAGTGGATTCTTTACAATCATTGTTTGTGCTTTTGAACCTGTATTTTTCTTTTCTACCGTTAGATTTTATATGGACTAAATCCAAATCCAAGGTAGCGAAAGAAGCCCTAGATTTTAGAACACTTAATGCTCCTAAAAGAAAGACCTTGATCAAGTCTAAATATTTGAGTAGCATTAATAACCTGGAATCTTCTCCAAAGCTAATACATTTCAATCTTCATACTAAAACTATTTTTCTAAGAATGGCCAACCCAGTTCAGAATATTTACCTTGCATGGGACAATGGAGTACCAATAGCTTTAGCTGTGTTACATGATAGCCTAGCAAATGTCTTTAAAACCTTAGCTGAGTTTGATACCACTTCAGAGAAAATAGCTTATGAGCACTGTGTAGATGTGGCCAATTTGGCTAAAATCCATAATATCCAACATGAAGATGTCATGGTGAGACTGCTGGCTTAGTCATTCAAAGGCAAGGTCCTTGATTGGTATAAAGGCCTTGCTAGTGGATCCATAACTTCTTGGGCTCAGTTGGAAGAGCCCTTCATCCTATAATTTAACGAAGTAGGAGACCCTTTCACTCTATTAACTCAATTCACTTCTATCAAAAGATATGAATAAAACATTCCAAACTTCAATATTAGATTTCAAAATTCTTGGATGAGAGTTCTAGTGTCGATCCAGCCCTAACAATCTCAAGCCTTGATGTATTATTTGAGAGCCTTTCCCCATATCTCTCTTTGTATATTCAAAATTTTGAAGTATCCACTTTTCTGGAGGTCTATAGACAAGCAGTGTTTGCTAAAGCTTATCTTATTTTAGTAGAAAAACTACCAAGCTGCATGCCAATTCCATATTTTCTAATGCTAGCTCAAATTCAATTATTAAGACCTCATGAAATTTGTATGGCCCCACCTCTGGTTATTATTCCTACCCTAGTTCAATAATTTCCATTAGCCTTGCCTACCCTAAGAGCTCCTCTTTCCTTACCTACTCCACCTCATCTTGGTGTAAATCAAGTGACTCCATCACCAAATGAGATACAAGAATTGAAGGTTTTGTGTAGAAACATGGCAAATCAAATTACCCAAGTAGACAAAAGAATGCTACAAGGTATCCATACTCGAATGTAGATAAAACTCAAAATTAGCATGTGCTAGTAGAAAATACGGATCAAGCTTCTTCTTCTAGATAAGTTATAGGCTTGTGTTTGGCTTGCAATGATGCTCATGAACAAGCAACTTGCCCTATTTATCAATACAAGGAGTATTTATCAAGGAACAAGGGTATCCCTCCACTTGGTGTAGCTAATAATATAAGCCAGAATGTGAATATGATGAACTTTGCACTGGTAGATGTAGGCATATTTACCATAGAAATAAGGTCCACAAAGATTAAGTGATTAATAATTTATTTATTATGTAGGTTCCTAATGGTACAAGGAAATAAAATTTTAATGAGGAAAAGATCTTAATATTGAAGAAAAT
>Ga0099853_1000077_pt1 | contig 10803 bp, 9 predicted proteins | sample In2P11_FD_77060 | JGI IMG/M metagenome (GOLD analysis project Ga0099853, IMG submission 77060) | Clean room microbial communities from NASA Spacecraft Assembly Facility at Jet Propulsion Laboratory, Pasadena, California, USA -... ... | reverse complement strand
AGTTGAACCCAAAAAAGTATAAAGGTTGGATCAAAATGCATTAAGGAAGAAAAAGAAATGCTACTTCATATTTACCATGATTTTTCCAAGGTAATTGCATGGACTTATGATGATCTAAAGACTTATGACAAGAATATGATCCAACATACCATTGAGCTCATGCCAAATGCCAAGCCATATAGGAAAAAGTAGATACCTGTAAACCCCAGGATAGAAGAAGCTATGAAACAAGAAATGCTTAATCTCATGTATGTGAAAATAATTTATCCTATCAAGCACTCTACTTGGGTAGCTAATTTATTCCTAGTAAGAAAGAAGAATGGAGAAATCAAACTATGTGTGGATTTTAGGAATCTAAATCAAGTGTCCCTAAAAGATAACTATTCTCTTTCTCCTATGGAACAAATCTTGAAAATAGTAGTTGAAGCATGTTGCTTCTCTATGATTGATGACTTTTTAGGATTCAATCAAATCTAGGTAAACGATGAGGATCAATATAAAACTACATTTAAAACTAACTAGGGAACATTTGCATATTAGAGAATGCCTTTTAATATCTCCAATGTTGGGGCTATATTTCATAGAGTTATGGACCATTCCTTTGGTGAGTTAATTAACAAGATAATCCTAATTTATTTAAATGATATTACTGTATTTTCTAAAAATAGAAAGGATCACATATACCACCTCATGTAAGTTTTTGATAAATGCATGCAATTTAGGATTTCCATTAATCCCTAGAAATTCAATTTTATGGTTGACTAAAGAAAATTGCTTGGTCACATTGTTTCAAAAGAAGGGTTGGTAATTGATCCTGATAGAGTCAAAGCTATTGAGGCATTACCTTTTCCCTCAAATAAGAAGGCCATGCAGTCCTTCCTTGGTCAAATTAATTTTATGAAAAATTTTATTAGTGATTTTTCTAATATTGTTTGTCTAATCACTACAATGTTAATTAAATAAGCTCAATTCTCTTGGTAAAATGAAGAAAAAATAGCTTTTCATAACATCAAGTGAGCAATAATAGAAGATCCAGTTCTAAAAAAATCTAGATTTTTCAATAGATTTTATTATGTATGCTTATGGAGCTGAGAAAAGTATTGCAGCCATACCCACACAAAAGGATCACCAAAGAGAAGAATATCGTATATCCTTTCATATTCAAACAATGCATCAACATCATAAAAAGGTATTCATTCATTGAAAAGCAAGTGTTTTCTATTATGAGAGAGTTGAAAAAATTCAATCATTGTGTGTTTCAAAATAAAATCCTTGTATATACCATTCACCCAAATGTAAGAAACTATGTTATCTAAGGATAATTAGGTGAAGGAAAAGCTATTTGGATAGCAAGCATAATGGAGTATGATGTTGAGATAAAACCAATCAAGCTTATCATAGGAAGAGCTCTTTGTGAAAATATATCAAAGGCAGCACACATGATTGGTTTTAATGAAGATGAAGAGCATGTTAATGAGGAGAGTGGTTAGATTAAGAAATATATTATTTATTTTAAAATTGGATGATGCCCTAAATATTTTGATAGGTTTTAGAGAAGAAGATTCCGGCTGTAGGCATTGAAATTCATAGTGATTGATGACTATCTCTATAGGAAAAATTTTGATGAAACCCTGTTGAGATGTGTAACTCAAGAAGAAGCTTAGAGAGTTTTGTATGAGTTTTATTATGGATTATCTAGAGGACACTATAGTGGTCCTACTATAGTAGCAATGATATTACAAGTGGGCTATTATTGGCCCCCTATGTTCCAATACTCCTTCAAGATAGCCTAGTAATTTGACAAGTGTAGCAGGTATGTAGGACAAAGAACAGGCTTCCATGCCTCTAAAACCTTTGTTCATTGAAGAACCTTTCCAACAATGGGGTTTAGACTTCATTGGCATAATTAATCCAAACTCTTTAGTAGGTCACAAGTTTATCTTGATTGCAACAGATTACTTTACAAGATTATCATAATCCATACCATGCAAAAATGCAGATCAGGAGGTAGTAATAGAGATGATAAAGAGATTGATCACTCATTTTGGTATCCCATATACCATTGTATCAAATAATGTATCTAAATTCATCAAGGCTAATTTATTAAATTATTTTGCTAAGTACGGGATCTATTAGCTATTCTCTTCAAATTATTACCCACAAAGGAATGAGTTGGCTGAATCGATAAACAAAAAGTTAACCCAAATTATTAAAAGAACTATTTAAGGGAATCCTAGGCAGTGGCATACAAAGTTAGACTATGCATTATGGGCTGATAGAATCAGTATCAATTTATTTATCAAAACATCACCCTAGGCATTAGTTTATGGTAAGAGACCAGTGTTGCCTATTCATCTTGAGTTTCCTACAATGAAAGTCCTATAGGAGTTGTAAGATTATGACTTCGAGCCATTGCAAGTTAGATTCAATAAATTGATCAAACTAAAAGAAGATAGAAATAAATTTTATCAGGCTTTCCATCATAGACAAAATATTATTAAAAAGTAGTTTGAAAAAAAGAAGTCTTCTTAGGTGAAGTTTAAGGTTAGAGATATAGTCCTAAAATAGGACGAGGAAATAGCAAAGCCCGTGAGGCACCAAAAATTTGATTCCTTATGGAGTGGTCCTTATATCATCATTGAAGCCTTATAGAAAAATGTGTTCATACTATATAATATTTATGGGTCTTGGGAGATGCCTATACCAGTGAACAAAATCCATCTCAAATATTACCAGGTAATCAGGTGATTTCGTAACACCTTCCTAGCTTGTACAATGTAAATAGTCTTGTTTATTAATTTTATTTCTTTCAAAACAAATGTTTATATTGTGTTAACCACTAGTACAATTTTGAAGGAGTTAGATATTCATTAATGGTTGCATTTACTAGGCATGGTGGTGGTTAAATCTGACGATTGAAAATGTCTTGTCAAAATATTGGCATTTAAAGCAAGATTTTCTTGAAAAAAATTCTAACCTATACCTTACTTTACAATTTAAAATTAGCATGGTTGAATTTAATTCCATCCCACTTGTCAAGTCTAAAATAGCACTTCATGCAACCCCAACATTCTCAATGCATTAATGATCATTAAAAGGTGAGAGCCAAAAACCTCAAACAAATAAAATACAATTCTAACTCTATCATTCCTTAGGGAATTTCAGAGCTTGAACCTTTAAGCATTTGTAGAGCATTATACTATTTTCAATATCTCTCAGTGACAAGTGGTGAGTGAATTGGAGGCCCAATTTGTGCTATAGTCAAGCAACGAGCTTAATGTTTATCTGAGTTGCAAATAAACTACTAAGCATAATGGCTAAACCGGAGCAATCTATGATCATTTCATGGGAGGGAGCCAAAGAGCTAACAAAGATCCATGAAGAATACTTGGATAATACCCCTAGATTAAATTGGACTAAGAGGAGAGTGCTTAGTCATATGGATAACTAGCACATAGACATAGAAAGGCCATTGTTATAACACACGAGGCCCAAAGTGGTAGGGAAGGGTAAAATGAATATTCTAGGAAATAATGTTATGCTTGACTAGGGGTTGGCATATTTTGTGCCATATGAGTCTTTTACCTTCCCAGAGCTACTTATAGCCATTTCCTTAAGGCACATCCCATAGGGATACATCATAAGGGAATATAAGGAGTAGAAAAAGGATGAGGAAGAATTTGAATATCAATTGGATACCTTATTGGATTATTCCCCTAATGCCATTGTTAATGCACTTGCAGTTTCAAATGATTAGAGCTTTCATATCAAAAAGCAAGTTGATCTCAAAAATGAAAAGTGAGATTTTTATCAATATGAGGATGATATGATCAATTGGCTCAATGAAAGGTACGATAGAAATACCACTAAGCTGCATCAGAGCTATTATGTTGCAAATTTTACCAAATCCCAAGATAGATAGGTCCTACAAGCTCTAGTAGTGATTCTTAGGCAAGTGAACCAAATAGAAGTTGATGAGGCCATGGTAAGGATGGCTTATAACATTTTTGAAGGTTTGGTTTGTTATGACTTTGCTACCTTTTTTACTAATGAAATTAGAAATAATTTATTTAGTATTGACAAGGGATATTTTAGGCATTCATCTTATTTATGGTCATTAATAATCCACCAAAACCTGCAATTTTTTATTGATTTAGGACTAGATTTGATATAATCCCTTATGTACATCAAAAAAAGTAGAGATATATCATTCCCAAATAATTTAGAAACTATTTTTCAAAACTATTATATTATCAATAATATAGATTATAAACTATTTCACTGTTGATAATATAATAATTTAAAAACTAATGTTTATACCAAATGTCTATAAAAAATTAAAACAATGAATGTATAAATTTAAAACACTGATTATATAAATTTAAAATAGCAAACTCCAACAAAAAAAAAAATTAGCTAACGCATTTAAATATATTTATTTGAAGACACAAAAAAATGTATTTAAAACAAAGAATGTATTTAAATATATTAAATTATATACAAATAATATAGTTATGTCAGCATATTATTAAATTTATATTTAAAATAAATAATAGATTCTATTGTTGATGACGGACATACAAATAGAGCGACATTTTGGCTCCTCACCCCCTTGGCTGCCATTGTAGGTATGCCTCTCGGTGTAATTATCAATAGTTTCAACCACTACTTCCATAGGTTTTGCATCAATTGACATGAGCTAGGACTTACCAAATTTTATCGCTCTTATTATGAGTTCATGGAGATTTTTTTCCCCTCATGAAGATTCTCATGGGGAGAACTGTCCATAAAATGCACCATACTATCCAGGATGAGCTCAAAGGCAAAAACAAGGTTGGAGATTGGTACTTTCTGAAGGACAGGATACTAATTTTAAGGTATGGATATTTTGAGACTACCTTTTTGTTACCCAAATTTGTTACTCTATAGCCGTATTCTTTAGAAATGGGTAGGCAAATTTGTGCAATAGAAATCAAATATGGGTCAGATGGTAATTTCAAACCCATAATTAAGATATCAGTTATGGCAGGTAGTTTTACATTGTTAGAAATAGGCTATACATAAGAGTTATCTAATTTTTTGATTCAAAATTTTAAATTAGAAAAATTAGAGCACCCTTTGATGTATGACCCCAAAGGGGAATTTATAGTAATTATAAAAGCAAATAAGAAATGTATGACATTCGATCATGAAGCCTAGCCCCATATTGAGTATTTTACAAATTATACTAAGCAAGAAGCTGAGGCCTTCCCAGAGTTGAAATTCAATAATTTGGATAAGGCATGGATGGCCCTTGAGGGAATAAAAAAATATAGACTATGGAAAAATAGGAGGCAAGAGTTTGCCTTGGCCTTGGCTATCATTTCCCAATTGCAAGATGAGTTGGGATGAGGCCCCAATAAAATTGAATATTTTACAAAGTACATATTTGAATATACCATCAAGGTAGTACATGTTGAAAATAAACCTTTTGGCGAGTTCATGAATGATCATTACTGGCATGCCCAATATATGAAAGACTTGCTGCTAGAGAAGGGGCAACCTTAGCCACCCAATTTTCAAGGAAGGATATCACAATATGATCATCCATTGGCATAGCAAGAAGAAGAGCTTAAGGACCCTAAGAGAAGAAAACTTGAAGAAGGTTCCAACTCACAACAACCTCTAAATAAGAAAAAGGATAGCCCTATGGAAACATTGGTTACTTTCAAGAATTCTTCCCTAAAGAAATAAAAAATAATTAAGTTAATAGTCAAAGAACCAATCGATGAGCAACAGATCCTGGAGAAAGCACAAAAGCCTCCAACAAAACAAATAGTGGCTAAGAGCACCTGGTTCCCATCCCCACTGATACAAGAAGAAGATCAAGAGCCAACCATGGGAGATATGAAACTTTTAGATGTTGAGACCCACAAACCCCAAAGCACAGATACAGTAGTATTTCAAGATGCACAAGAAGAGCCTAAGGATGAAGTACAACAAGGAGAGGGAATGTGCTTGGAATAGGTGGAACAGTAGTAGCAGGTGGAGAAATGGGAAGATATGGAGATGATGATGATGATCCCAATAAGAATAAAGACTTTAGCCTAATAAACAAGGTAGAAGAGAAAGAACAAGCCACTACTAAAGAAGAAGAAGAATAAGAACCTATTGTAGAAATAGCAAAAGATATATCTACTCCAAAAACACTCGTATCAGCTTCTAAAGAAGGTACATCTCATGATTATTTAATTCCTTATTTAACTACCTCAGGTGAGGAAATACAAAGTATTTTTTCTGCTCAAGTAGTAGAGCACATTGGGAAACATTCACTAATAAACCCCATATACTCTTGAAGCAACAAGGAAGATTATTGAGTAGAGTTATAGATACGAGGGATATTAAAATTGTACAGATGCCCTTCAAGGATGGGCAGTTAGATAAAACCCCTACCGCCATTGTGGATGTAAATATGTAAAGTGCCTTGATAGTAGATTAGTCTAGGTTTTTGGTAAATACATACCTGTAAGCAGAAAAAATTTTCCAATCTATGGAGAATAAAATATAGGAATTAAATAAAAAGATTGAGCAGCTTAAGGGAGACTGCTCGTAAAAAGACAAAATATGGTCAGATTATAGAATTAGAATAAAGAATTGATTGAAAAGTTGGCCAAGCAAAAAGTTGAGCATGATAAGAGCCTGTGGTAAGCTAATACATAGCTAGAGAAATTAAAGAAATAAATTGAAGAGCTAAAGGATCAAACTAGTGCAATAGATAGGGATAAAGCTCATAAAATAGAAGAAGAGCTTAAAAAGACTGTAGTGGCCAATAAAATTTTAAATGATGAAAAAGTAAAGCTACTACAAATTATTAAAAATTTAAAGAAAAATTTGGTGGATAAGATTGGAGAAAGAATGGTCAACTTGTCTAAGATGTATTCTTTAAGAAATTAAGCATAACAAGTTGTACTTTACTATGATGCTCAAACTACACTACAACATTTGGCCCTAGCATCCTCGAGAGAAAAGATTAAGGAAATGAGGAGTTGGCTTAGGGTCATAACAAAAAATGATTTGGCCACTGTAACTCCAAGGATGAGATAAAAAACTTTGAGAAGAATAGAAGATATTTACATTTAAAGGATTTAGCATTAGCCCTGGACCTGGAGAGAGATCAAATAAAGGTTGATATAATCTTTGTAAATATGTATTTTAATTCTTTAATTAAATTGAAAGCTCCCAAATTATGGGAGGAGTCAAATGTACAAAGTAGTTCCGATCGATGGGTGGAAAATAATAAATCATTTTTGGAGAAATATTTAGCAATAAACTTATTTGGAAATCAACTCTCAAATTTGCAAGTGATGAATGAGCGAGCTCAGAAGGCAGTTGCAAGATTTTTGAATGCTAGCAGATTGGAAAATGTTTTGATGGGTTTTAAGAAAAATATTGTACAACTTCAAGCATGCTCATTCTTATCAAAGGTAGATGATAAGGATTTATAGGATTTGTACAAGAAAAGTCTACATCTATTACCAATAGAATTAGTACCATAGGAATAAGCCCCTCTAAAGGCTATACTTGGGCAAGCAAGTGGAAGTGGTAGTTAAGGGTTTTACTCTCCAGCAGGCTGAAGACCCCAAAGAGTTTCCAAAAGATTATTAATCTTGCAAGATTACACTCTAGAGGGGTGATACTATTTATATTAATTATTCTTTCATTCATTCATTCCTTTTACTAATAAAACCCCTTCTATAATTCCCATTTATTATTCCATTTTCTTTCTCATTTATAAATACTTGTATAGATTCAGTCCTTAGTATAGATGGTACATACTTGGTCTTTTTCTCAAGAGTCTTTTGTATATATGCATTTAGCTATGGCTTAGTATTATTTAAAGTATTTCTAGGATATGTTCACATTATCAGGTCCTAGTCAGTGAAATGTCACTCAAAACTACCATTTTGTTACAAGGTGGTTGTTGTTTGTATAAAGTCATATGATTTATAGTCGAGCTATGCTATAAATTATGTGCTAAGAAGAATCCATTATGTAAAAATTGGCAAAGCCTTTATGGGAAGTATTCTATAAAGTTCATGTATTTGTTTAGATCTAGTATGCACCCTATTGCAAGTTAGATTACTTATGTTTTAGTCTAGTGTAGTTCGAGTATTATTTTTAGTTCTTGTATATAAGTGTTAATTCATATTTAAGTAATGTTTGGGCCCTATCTGAATCTTGTTACTTAAGTTTTGATCTTGTATAGCTTGGGGGTTATGTTTGAGCCCTATTGTACATAGTGGTCAGCTTAGGTTAAGTCATGTAGTGGGAAATGTTATCACAAGAGTCAAGTGAAGTAGGGTCATGAAAATCTAGTGGAAAAATCATACTTTTCAAAGGAAATCAACAAACTCCAAATCGCTTAGTTAGAAGGTGATCTTTAGAGTTATTCAAGGTAGAAGATGTTCACAACTCTATATTCAATAAACCTTGCCAATTTTGAGTGATGACATCACATGTTTTAGAAGAAATCAATGAGTGATAAATTCCATAGGTATTCAGTAATCCCTGCCAAAGCATAATAAGACCCTCTAGGGACATGTAAGGGCTATAAGAGGAAGTGAACACCTGGATCCACTTAATCAAGAGTTTGTGATCTCTGAGACACTTCCAATGTGTCGACTACAACTCATTTCCACATGGAAGTAGTATTTCACTCTCTAGTTTGAATGATACATCTTCCTTCACCCTTACAATGATCATAACCCAGAGCTATAGAACAAAAATATTTATTGGTTGTAGAGAGTTAGGTGGTTTTTGACTATGGATACAAATTGATTGTACTTATCAAGATGGTAAACCATACCTCATAAATGTAGGATCGGTTATAGATTTACCATGATCAAAGATAAAAGTGATGGATTACGGATGGATTGGTACAAAGAGTGAAGGTTTGCAGATTCCCAAGCATCGATGTTGAATCGGGACCATGTCGTATAATTAGTTACAATTGTATATTATCATGTATGTGTTGTAAAAATTTAAATTTATGTTGTTCTTAATCAAAGAGGTAATTGTAGTATTTAATGATGGACAACCACCCATTGTAAATAGAACATTATAAATAGTGGACTATTAGAAGTCCAAAAGGTCAGATATTTTAGCAAAGTTTCCCATTACAAAAGGTGTTTTCATATATGATAATGCAATACTATGGTATTTTTCCCTCTACATTTTATGCTTATTATCTTTTTTGGTAATTATTATGTATGAAGTTGAAATTGTGGTTTTGTATTGTGATTATGATACCTCAAGAGTGAGGTAGTCGATATATTCTTAGTCTTGGCTATGGATTACCACCTATGCAATGATTCCTGGGCTAATTAGTTTAGTTTTTTTCATGTAATTTAGTTTCCTTGTTCAATAGTTTAGGTTTTGATCTCTTTCCTATTTCTATTGACCTCTTTTATCTCTTTCCTATTACTTTTAACCTTTTTCATAGATAGGAACCAACCTATAACCTAAAGATTAAGCAAAAAAATACCATGAGTGCATTTTCCACCACTTTATTTTCATTCAAGAACCCTGCTATAATCAGGTAATGGATAACTATACCAGACCAAACCCTTAGGTTAAATTATCCTGATCAACAACAGTTTAGTTCATTTTTGGCATGCTCGATGGGACACCAGCAAAGATGCAAATCATTTAGGCATGAATAGGCTATATGGATATGTTTAGTAGGCTATCACCATTGTTATTTAAATTTTATAAGGTTTATTAGACCTTATTGATGACTTTGTTATCATACCAGTAATTTTTTCAAACCCTAGCACCTCCAATTCATAGATTTACTAGAAATAGTGCTAGAAATTATTCCCAATAGCCTAGATTTTTAGAGCTATCACTTCCACAAAGGAAGACTAGATGAAAGCCTTTATAAACTCTATCTCCAAAAATTCCTCTAATAGTTGTTCCATTATCAGCTTTATTTGACTCTATCCAACAAAATCCTCCAATCCATACAGATTTAGTGGATTAGGTCTAACTTCAAACCACCATGTCAAGTAATCTTGATCAGAAAGTGGTCCTTCAAGTTCCTTATCCCCTCATCATTTTAATTGCTCCCCAATCCATGGTATTGGGGAGGTTTTAACTCCTCCTCCCACTTGGGAAGTGTCTCATACAAGTTAAGTTCATGTACCTGTTATTTTATAGAATTACACTCTAGAGGGGTAATATTCTTTATATTCATTATTCTTTCATTCATTCTTTCTTTTTTCCAATAAAACCCATTCTATAATTCTAGTTTGTTATTCCCTTTTCTTTCTCATTTGTAAATACTCATATAGATTCAGTCCTTAGTATAGATGGTACATAGTCTTTTTCTCAAGAGTCTTTTGTATATATGAATTTAGCTATGGCTTGGTCTTGTTTAAGGTATTTCTGGGATATGTTCATATTTTTGAGTCCTAGTCAGTGAAATATCTCTCAAAACCACCATTTTATTACATAGAAGGTGTACTTTGTACAAATTCATATAATTCATACTTGGGTTATGTTTATAAATTATATGCTAAGAAGAATCCATTCTGTAAAAATTAGTTAAGTCTTTTACGGAAAGTGTTCTGTAAAGTTCATTTATTTTTTTAAGTCTAGTTTGGATGATGTTGCAAGTCAAATTATTTATGTTTTGTTCTAGCATATTCCAAGTATTATTTCTGGTTCTTGTATATAAGTGTTAATTTGTGGTTAAGTAATGTTCAAGCCTTATCTTGAATCTTGTTACTTAAGTTCTGGTCCTATATAGTTTAGGGATTATTT
>Ga0099853_1000076_pt1 | contig 10849 bp, 10 predicted proteins | sample In2P11_FD_77060 | JGI IMG/M metagenome (GOLD analysis project Ga0099853, IMG submission 77060) | Clean room microbial communities from NASA Spacecraft Assembly Facility at Jet Propulsion Laboratory, Pasadena, California, USA -... ... | reverse complement strand
GTACCCGACTGATGCGGCGAAAAGTTCTTTGAATAACAAGAAACCATCAAAGCTAACTGGCGTGGATGAAGATGCTGAAGACATAATCAACCAGATCGCGCTTGCGCCAGATCTCCACGGTGGTTACCACAAGAGGAGGAAGGCTGTAGAGGCTGATTTCTGCCCTCCCCCTGTGGCTGGCTATACTACAACTTTCGACCCCAAGTCAATAACACGACCGAAAACGTTGAGAAGCCAGACGCTGCCGTTCACGTTATTTACCAGACAGCCTGAGCCAAACCTTAAGACCTCAAAGTCAACGAGGGACTCACAATCTCTGGAGCCATTCTATGCCGCAGTCGATGCTCGTTCAACAGGAAATATTTCTGCTACAAGTCTACCCCTCTCCGTGAACGGCAGATCGAGCCGCACAAGGACCCCATTCAGGAGGGCTTTCTCCTCCAAGCTGAGCGAACAGCATTCTGCGATGCAGGACACACAGGTTGTGTCTCACAAAGTCAACGATGCAAGCTCTGGCAGCCAATTTATGATGGAGTCACATCAAGCAGATGAACTTCCTCGTCGCTTCTCAGCCTTTGTAAGTCACAAGAAACCGTCTATTGACCTAGATGATGCTCGACCAGATGCTCGAACCATTTCTCCATTGAATCCTTCCACACGAAGTGATTTGAGCGAGAATTTGATTCCGTCGAGGCGATCATCTTTACGTAGCAGCGGAAAAAGGGGTTCGACAAGCAGCAAGGATTTGAAGAGCTTGAACATTGATGATGACCTGATTGAAGAGAACGATACAACGGTACAGCGCATTAGGGAATTGCAACAAGCTCGAGAGAAGCGACATAACGAATGGAGGAAGGAGGCTCGGAAGTCAGAAAAGGCTGCTAAACGTGCTTCCTTACCAAACTCGAGCACTGTGCAGCATACGAGTTCTATTCGAAATTCGTGGCATTCGAGAGTGACAATCGCACCTGAACCGGAAAAGCCCCCTGATCCTTCTATTCGCATCAATGGCGGTGATCTTACCACCACACCGGCTTCGGTCCACGCGACAGATGATGAGCCCCTCACACCAGTTGAGGAGAACGGGCAATTAGCAGAATTGAAACGGAACGTGTCGCTCTCCACATCCACAACCTCATCGTTGTCTAGCATGGAGAAGCATAGAAAGAGATTATCCGAGAGCATTAAAGGATCATCATCCCTGCGGCGAAGCATTCCTGATGACGGGAAAGCTGTAGCAGATGAGGTTGAAGCTTTTCTTAGCTCTCCGCGATTGACGCAAAAGATTCGCCATCCCCGTAATGGGCGTACTATTACCTTTTCCGAAGTTGGCGACCCCGAGGGTTTCGTTGTGATCTGCTGCGTAGGAATGGGCGTTACCAGGTATATTTCCTCCTTCTACGACGACATTGCAAAAGCACAGAAACTGCGAATCATTACCCTGGACAGACCCGGAGTCGGTGAAACTACTTCCATGCCAGAGGAAAGAAACACGCCTCTTGCTTGGGTAGATGATGTTGCTGTTATCTGTTCAAGCCTAGGCATTGAAAAGTTTTCGCTCCTTGCGCACTCAGCAGGAGCTATCTATGCATTAGCTACAGCTCTCAAAATGCCTCAGTATGTTCGTGGACGCATACATCTACTGGCTCCATGGATACCGCCATCACAGCTAGTCGTGTCAGGAAACGGACAAATCAAAGCCGTAGCCCTTCCAACCAGCCATAAACTGCTTAGCCTTTTACCAGCATCATTCATGAAGGCTGCAAACACAAGGTTCTTGAGTGCTACAAATGCAATCATTGAGCCGGTCAGCCGAAAGCCACGGAAGAAGAATGAAATAAATGCTCATGATCTGGCCTTAGACGATCCCTCGATCGAAGAGGCAATTTCTCCTTCTGCGACTGACATGTCAGATAGCAGTTCAGTGCTGCAGATTTCACAAGTCAGTTTCCAAAAACCTCGAGACGTGCCATATCATCAGGCAACTACTCAATTGCGCAATCCTTCGTTGTCAACAGCACTTAGTCCGGGACTGCGGTCACAATCGTTGTCACCATCTCCATCCTCTGGGATGCCCGTCACCCCACGCCAGGTGATGACTCCCTATGCACGAGAGAAGCTCTACAACACTACTCTGATCCGCAGAACGTGGTCTCTTGCCACTCTTAATGCCAATCCTGCTGCTGACCTGATCACGTGCTTGGAGCGCCGCCGTCCCATCGGCTTCAGATACACGGACATCACACGAAGCACTGTGATCCACCATGGTGCTGATGACAATCGTGTCCCACTTGAGAACGTCCGTTGGTTGAGCAATATCATGAAGAGATGTGAACTAAGAGTCCTTGAAGCTGAAGGACACGGATTGATGGCGAGTGCAACAGTCATGAGCAACGTGCTGGCTGAAATTGGCAAAGAATGGGAAGAATGGAGTGCTATCGCAAAGATGAAAGAGAAGGAAAGATTACGTCAAGAACAATACGATCAAGAACGAGCAAAAGCGCTGCAAAAAGAAAAGAGAAATTATACAAGACGGTGATCAGTATCTTCTACACATTCGAACGGATGCACCGTCAATTGCACACTCTTAACCAAGGAGGCGGCAAGCTTTTCAACATTTATTGAATGATTTTCATGGGCGACAAAAAACTCACTTCCTGGTACCCAGCAAATACCTTCAGAGCGACCGAAACAAATGGGCGTACAGAATAAAGCCATTCCAGAGGAAGAAAAACACAATAGGAGATACCACACCATACCACAGTACGAACACGTCCAACGCAAATAGCGATGCAACGGATTGAAGCGAAAGGAAAGGAGAGGAAAGAAAACGTGACACGAAATTACGAATAGATACCACCTCCAGCAAGTATATGTACACTGTAAGTAGACCCCGTGTTCCACGAGCTCAAGCTCCCGTTTGTGCGGAACACGTTTATATTTAATAGATACGTATATATATATATATATATATATATATCAATCATTCTTTCAAAAGTGTAAACGACAAATTTTCCTGAGCTATTACAATACCTTGGGTCTGGAATTTGGTTTCCGTTTGCTGCGTGCGCTATGTTGTGTCTGTGTCTGTTGCTGAGGGGGTTTGACAATGGAGTGAGGTGAGAGGAGAGGAGAGGAGACGAGGGAGGTAGGGGAAAGGAATGAAGATAATGGATAAGATAATGCTGACACTGGATAGTAGATACGTGGTAGTAGATGCTGTGCGGATGTTGAGGTGAAGCGATAAGAACGAGGTACTGCTATAATAGGACGAAATTGCATTGTATTGCATGTCATTCATCATCCCTCTCTTGCCCGTCTACCCAGCGTAGTTCATCAACCACCTTGCTCGCTTCCATATAAGTAAGTCACCTATCCCACCATATCCCCATCAATATCATAACCTGCCTACCACAGCCACAGCCACAGCCATCGCATCATATGTACTCTACCTCAAAGGTTTGCCCTCCTCCCCTCCTTAATCCCCTTCATATCCCCCACAATGCTTTCCGGCACATCAACAACCTTATCCCTAATATAATCCGCGAACCCCTTCCCCAAAGCATCAAGCAATCTACAACTACTCACCCCGCGTCCAAGCGGCCCATAAATAACAAAATGCACAGCCAACAAATTCACAAACTCACACCTCTCGATATAGAAATTCGATCGCCAGTCATCGCCCATGAGTTCTTGCATTTTAGACCGCGTTAGGAACGATTGGAGCCATGGATAGTGAGAAGGAGAACGGACGAAGAGACCTATGTTTATGTTTGCGCCTTTGTCGCCGGAGCGCGCGAGGACGACGTCGCCTAGACGGACGCGTGTTGTGGGGCCGAAACTTGAGAGGGGGGTTGGGGAAGCGGTTTCGTAGTTTTGGCGAGGGGACAGGGGGTGGTATTTTGGGGGGTGGCCGGCGGGGAGGGTTTTGGCGGTTGTGCCGTCGGATGCGAGGAGGGCTATGCCTTCGTTTATGGAGTCTTGGGCTTTTAGGGCGGGGTAGAAGGCTAGGTACGAGCGTGGTAGGGCTGTGCGTCTGTCGAGGGAGAGATGCATGCCTGAGTAGTGTTGCATAGCGATCTCGGAGAACGTTTTTAGGAGGGCGTAGATGGTTGACTGTAATGAGTGTTAGTAGTGTGTTTTTGGAATGGAGAGTGTGGCGTGTGTCATGCTTACTTCTGAATCAGCTTGGACGAAGACTCTGAGATATGTGGTGCTTTCGAATTGGGACTTTGGATTTGGTGCTGGCGTGCCTAGCTCTTGGAAGTCTAGTAGTTGGAATTTATCTAATAGTCCCTTCTGCTGAAGTGCGAATTTGAGCTGCTTCTGCACCAAGGCATACTTCGCTTTCGTGGCGTAGCCCGTTGCGTTGATGAGCAGCTGTGATTCGTAGCCACCATTGTAGAAAATAGCGAGCTTGGTGGTGGGTGGAGGGGGTAGGCCTTTGACGCTGGAAAGCTTGACACGATTCCTCCCGACTTGCTCGATTTTGAGATCCTTGGTCTCGGCTGTCACATCTGAGTTGAGATAGATGCTACCTTGGAGTTCGTACAAGAATTGACACGTTACGTTGTCAACGTTGACCAGACCATTCGTGTTCTCGTGCTTAGTGATAACGGATGTGCCGTCGGCAGCTACCTCAGCAATTCCGTATGTCAAATCCACAAAGTTGTCGAGGTCGTACTCGTCAAAACCTGAGAAGTTCGAACCAGTTGCATACGCAGAGCATTCGATGAGATGACCAGCGATGAGTGTTCCAGCAAGCTGATCATAGTCCTGGTCAGTCCAGTTATGCCACCACCATGCGGCGCCGATGACGGGCGATGCGTCGGCTACTCTACCACAGATTATGATGTCGGCACCGTGCTCGAGTCCTGCATCTGTCAGTCGAAATAATTCATGGGCAAAAACAGATCACTAGCCTTTGACGATGCCACGTGCTCCAAGGTAGACATTTGCCGAGACTATGGGTTTGCCCTTAGTGTCAAGTAATGCTGTTGCATTTTCCATGAGAGAGATTTTGTCGTTTTCCTCGTCGAGATGTTGAGGTAGCTTGCCTGTCTTCTCTAGTTCGGCTTTGACCTCTTCAACGAAGTTGTCTCCGTAAACATAAGCGACCTTGAGGTCATACCCCCTTTCCGTCACCAGTGCTTGTGCTTTCCGAGCCTTATCAGTCCAGGTTAGCCACACGAACAATCTTCTCTTCATGATACAGACTTACCAGGCCTCCGGGATTCAGCGCTCCACCGTTAATGATCAGCTTGATCTTCTTTTCATTCAACACATCCAAAGTTTCAGCTATGCCGTCCCACGCAGTTGGCTCCCAACCATCATGCTTTCCTAGAGCCATGTTTTCTGCATTCTCTGCGAGGTTCATCTCGGCTAGATAGTCTCCGGTAATGAAGTCAATTGGCCCTAGTGTGGCTTGTCGTTTCATTTGATACCCTGGATCACCCCTAGCTCCTGAGCAATTGGCGATCCGTACAGGTCGTGAGCCTCTGTCGTGCCATTGACCACCTGCGTCGCCCATGTTGATAGTCTGGTTGGACTTCTTTGTGAACTCGTTAGATGTCACAAGATTGGATAGCCAGCAGCTAGGGATGAACTCAAGTGTCACGATGCTATTCAGGCTCTTTCCAGCTTCGGTTGTATAGTGTAGATACTGGAGCTGTGATAAGTATCATTCCTGATGTCGTTTGACGAGGTGTTCCCATCATGTCGACCTGTATTTCTGACTCGCATTGCATGACTTGAACATACCCATCTACTGTAGATTAAAGACCGAGGCTTGCAAGGATAGACTCCACAGAGAGTATGGAGGAACAAACCCCACCAAGCAAGCATCTCCGCATGCTATTCCGCAACGTCGAATTGGGACAGTATCACAACCGAGTCTTCTACGCTGACTCATCTGATCCCGAGGTAGAAACGTGGTGAAGCGATTCCCTGGTGGAGAGATTGTCCCAAGTAGTACTTTGTGCTTGAGCCTTCGAAGATCATATCACAATCCTGTGTTACAGTTGGTTCGCAATAACTTCATTTCTGTACAGCATCAAACCAACCAATCTCTCATTGAAGATGGGCAGTGTTGGCGCCACAGATCAATACTCTGTGCCATCTGAAGCACGCAAAGTCTTACATGAAGGCATCCTTCAGAACCCGAAGCTCACATCGCTGCTTCCCAAGGGCACAGCGGATTTTGCTGAGCGTATCACTTTCACCGGTAATGAAAAGCCCTCAATCCCCATCAATTGGCGGTTTGCCGAGTCTGCTGCTGCTCTGAAAGGTCTTGAAGCATGCATCGTCGCACAATTGGTCAAACGCAAGTACGGTGTCGACATTTCCAGTGCAAGCATCAACGCCGACCATGCCTCGCTATTCTTCATGTCAACTCTTATTTGGTCATTCGCTGGTGACAGCCCGCAAATGGGACTCCCCAAGTCAAGCGAGAAAATAGACAAATACTTCCCTAATTACGACCTCCACAAAATGCAGAGTAGTCTGCACCGGTCGGCGACTACCAATATCTACCAGACCAAAGACGGCAAATACTTTCACCTTCATGGGAGTATGAACCCTGAGCCAAGTCTTGATAGTATTGGATTGCCGCACGATAGTCCTAGTAAAGATTGGAAGGAAGCAACGAAGCCCTTTATTGAGAAGCTGAGCCAGACTGAAAGCGCCGACATGCAAAAGCTTGCTAGTGACAAATTCAAGCAGGCAGGTGTCATCTGCGAGTCTGTCGAGTCATTCCGGCAAACCGAGCATGGAAAGGCAAATGCCCATGTGGCACTCTTTGAAATCCATGATGCCCCGAATTCTAAGCAGCCCGCATCCTGGTGGCCTGATGTGCCTCAGACGTCGGCGCAGCGCCCATTAGCAGGGCTCAAAGTGGTCGATCTCACTCGAGTGATTGCAGCGCCGGCTGTCACAAGAGGTTTGGCCGAGCTGGGGGCGTCGGTCATGCGCGTCACTTCGAAGAACCTATGCGACTACTCCGGACTGCATTGCGATCTCAACTGGGGTAAATGGAATTGCAGTCTCGACTTGAAGACTGAGGAAGGGAAGAAACAACTTGCGGAACTGATCAAGGAGGCGGATGTCGTTGTCCAAGGTTATCGACCCGACGTACTCGATAAGTACGGATTCAGTCAGCAGGGCATCATCGATCTGGTGAAAGACCGACCACGAGGTATAATCTCAGCTCGTGAAAACTGCTATGGCTGGAATGGACCATGGTATTACCGCAGTGGGTGGCAACAGATTTCCGACGCATGCATTGGAATTTCTGAAGGATTCGGACGCGCGATGGGTTTGGAGAATGGTGAGGCGGTCACGCCAGTATTTCCAAATAGTGATTACATGACCGGCATCGCTGGCACGGCTGGTATCCTCACGGCGCTCATGAAACGAGCTGAACAGGGAGGCAGCTACAAAGTCGATCTCAGTCTCAACTACTACAACCAATGGTTGGCTGACAGTTGTGGTGAGTATCCAAAAGAGATCTGGCAGGACGTCTGGCAGCGCAATGGCAAGCAGGTATTCCGGTAAGATGGATATGGTGCAGGTGTTTGCTTTGAGCCGTACTAACATGTGCTGCAGATGTACCGACAACATGCATCAGACTATACCGGCATTCATAAAAATGATCAAGGAAAACAGTGACGATATTGTTTTCAATCCCAAATTTTTCGAGGAGCGCGAATCCAAAGCGATTGATGCGAAAATCAAAACGGTGAAGCCAATCGTGAACTATCCCGGTAATGAGGTTCAGTTGGGCTTCAATGTTGGAACGAGAGGCAATGGCAAGGATGCGCCGAAATGGCCTTCAGATCTGATGACTGAAGTCGTGGCTTGATGGTAGTAATGTGGACGGCTGGTTGCCACATCATGCCGATGCTTCGGCGATAGTTTATGTCTGTCTCTTTTATGCTCAGCGTCCATAGCACCCCCTCGACACGGCTTGATAGGGTACAAGATGTATGGCCTGCATGTGACTCTTTCTGAATCTAAGTCATTAGACATAGGTCTCTGCGACTGTTGTGCTCGAAAGCTCGCAATTCGACCGTGGGTGCTGCAGTTTGTTGAACACCTGCGCAGTAACGGCTGGGTGTTCAAGAGTACAACACAATCGTCGTTGAATTCGTGGGAATAGCTAGCGTGGCCGCAAGCGAAACACGACGCGACATTGAAGCCGCCAGTCTTGCGGGTGTGTACCCTGTACGGAGTAGCGGTCGGCACATTGCCATTAAGCAAGAGTGCAACTTTGAAATTGATCACTCACTCTCCGCACCCACCCAATTCCAACCGGACGAATGTTCTATTTCAGGCATACAGTACTGTAAATCGACTCCATAGTAGCCAGAGTCATAGGGAGTCATAAGGGAGCTACTGTATGACTGTAAGTACGAAGGTGCCGAATGCCGAGTGCGAAACTCTGTTGGGCACTAACAAAGTTCTGTTCGATTTATAATATCGTTTTCTCTACATCATTTCATTCTACACATTGTTGCTCTGACTGTGATTTTCCGACACGGATCTTCTTAATCACAGAGCGACATTCGATAATTCATCCAAGAGTTGTAGAGGAAACGGACAAGCACGACATGATTGCAGAAACACCGTTTCAGCCAACACGATCGGCGCAAAGCAGCCAGAATACATTACAAGCAAACGACATGTCTTCATCACTACAGAACCACGAAAAGTCACTCGACACATCTACACCGTATGACCGCTCTCAAGATGAAGCCTCCCCGGATACAGCAAAGATCGAACCAAATGAACAGGCTGCACCCGAATCGCCACCCGCCCAGCCACAGAAGCCGCCTGGTATGCCTTCTCCTCCTCCCAATGGCGGACTTGTAGCCTGGTTGCAAGTTCTCGGTGGATTCATGTTGTTCTTCAATACCTGGGGTATTCTGAACACTTTCGGTGTCTACCAAAACTACTACGCATCCGGCGCCCTTTTCACCGAGACGTCCAGTAATATCTCCTGGATTGGCTCCGTCCAAGCATATATGGTGCTAGTCGTTGGCTTTTTCAGTGGTCCCATCTACGACCGCGGTTATCTACGTGCGCTGCTGCTTGTTGGCAGCTTCGGTGTCGTCTTCGGCCACATGATGCTCTCCCTCTGCACCGAGTTTTGGCAGGTCCTCCTCTCTCAAGGTTTCTGCGTTGGCATCGGTGCGGGCTGTCTCTTTATTCCTGGAGTCGCTATCCTGCCAACATACTTCAGCACCAAAATCGGTCTCGCAATCGGTCTTGCCGCAGCTGGCAGCTCAATGGGTGGTGTCATCTACCCCATCGCCTTCTACAAACTCATCGACCAAGTCGGTTTCGGCTGGGCCACGCGAATAATTGGCTTCATCGCCCTTGCCACCCTGATCGTCCCCCTCTCCGTTATGAAAATGCGCTTCAAGCCAGCCAAGGCACGAGCACTGATTGACTTTAGTGCCTTCACAGATGCACCATTCATACTCTTCGTCCTCGCCACAACCATTGGCTACATCGGTCTCTATGTCATGTTCTTCTACATCTCGTACTTTGCTGGTGAGCGTCATATCACAAACGCTGCTATGTCTTTCTACATCGTCCCTATCTTCAACGCCGCATCGACCTTTGGTCGAACGCTCCCGAACGCTCTATCCGACAAAACCGGAGCCCTAAACCTCATCATCCCAGGAGCCATCATCGTCGGAATACTAGAATTGTGTATGCTGGCCGTCACGACCGAAGCTGGAATTATCGTCATCGCAGTCCTGTTCGGATTCTTCAGTGGTGTTTACATTGCCCTGCCTCCTGTGTGTTTCGTTGCTTTGACCGATGACAAACGTCTAATCGGAACAAGAATCGGTATGGGATTTAGTATTTTTGGATTTGGTGTCCTATGCGGTGGTCCAGCAGCTGGTGCGATTCTAGGAACGAATGAAGGACATTTGAACTGGACCGGTCTTTGGTCGTATGCTGGTGTGACGGTGCTCATCAGTGGTGCTTTGTTCTTGGCGATAAGAATTTGGAGAGTGGGCACAGGGTTGAAGAGGAAGATCTAAATTCCATTGTTGATTGTTTTGGTCCTTAGGCAATGAAATGTGTATATTTTAATGATATCCAGAGTGGTATGGATGCGCGTATCTTGAAAATAAGAACGTCGCGATAGATTGGGAGTCTCTTTCGTTGTGGGAAGCACATGTAGACATTGTACTTTCGAAAGCCTATCTCGAGAACACACAGAAAGCCTTGCCAACACATAAAGCTATAACACAACTCAATGGTACTACCTGTGTGGACATGAAATAGCACTTCGATATATAACTATACACATGGACACCACTCCCATATCTCCCGCACTTCGTTCCTTGACGACCACTACCGTGTGTTTCCTGCTCTTTGTATCTCACTTCTGCTTGGAACTTGGTTGCCAAGGCCTCATTCCAGCAGGTGGATTGAATATGTGAGTTTGTAAACTTCTCTCTCGACCTATTTAAAGCAGCGCTGTACAAAGTCACATCTAATCTCAGCTTTACCATTTTTTAAACCACTAAGCTTAGAGGATGTGGCGAAGCTCAAGGTTGTGGATTTGCAGACCCACCAGACCAGTCCTCCATCTCTCCCCACGTCCGGTTGATGCTGGTGGAGAAGGAAGTTGGAGCAACATCCGATAAAATGGTATGGAATACCGATGGTACAACGCATAAATAAGACCACAGCTTCGACTCGTCAGTACACAGACACAGGGTATTGATCACACCGGGCCAGCTCATCAACGGAGAGGGGGACGATCAGGGTGGCAAGGGCGATGAAGCCAATTATTCGCGTGGCCCAGCCGAAACCGACTTGGTCGATGAGT
>Ga0099853_1000075_pt1 | contig 10871 bp, 9 predicted proteins | sample In2P11_FD_77060 | JGI IMG/M metagenome (GOLD analysis project Ga0099853, IMG submission 77060) | Clean room microbial communities from NASA Spacecraft Assembly Facility at Jet Propulsion Laboratory, Pasadena, California, USA -... ... | reverse complement strand
CTAGAATAGTGAGAATAATTGTGTTATAGTCTAGAATGTAGAAAGACTTATATTTTAAAAAATCACCAAGTTGTGTGCTGACCATACTCCCCATAGGACTAGAAAGGGAAGTGTATTATAGAGTTTTAGTTCCTTTCTTTCAAACCAGACCTTCAAAGTTTAAATAGGCTTCAACATAGCCCTACATCATAGAATTTCTTATTCTAATAGTCATGTCCCTACATATCTACTTAATTCATTCAATATATATATATATATCACTACAAAACAAATATTTTAGACCTCAATACACCCTTCATCCTACCATATGGAAAATAACTACTAAGGTAAGTGCTAAGAATCAACAGCATCCCTAGTGCTAATATTCATCTTCTTTTCTTCTCTAGGGTTTACCTCACAAACTCTAGGTCTTCCTCTATTGCATCACACAATCACTAAGAACTACCTATGATAATTATATAGATGGAATAATGAGTACAATGTAGAAAAATACATTCTCTTCCCTCTATACAAAGTAGGTGAGGGAGGCAAAAGTGGTAAAGTGGACTAATTACATGAGAAATTTAATTTAATGCACAAGATAAAGTCTCCAAGTGAATTTTTCTATATCCAAGGTATACAAGTCAAGAGACTAATCCTCAGGTGGTGCACTCTATAAGATTGGTTGCAAGTGTCAAGTGCTCTTCATCACAAGGCTTATTTATTTCCTATACAATCATCCCATGCTACTCAACACGTGTATCTTGGGTCCATAATTAACCCCATGTAGTGTGATCTCAACCCAAGCATCTATAATCAATCTCATGTAATCTGGTTTGTTGTCTAGAGGTTATGTATTACATGGTCTTGCATCTCTCCTTTGGCCTAGGGTTTTTGGAAAATCACTTGATAAAGCCATCATTGGATATTGATTTCTAAGGACTTGATCATAGTGAAATGTTGGTGATTTATAAGGGTCTTATGATCGATGGGAGCACAAAATAACTCAAGCTACACATAAACAAACAACTCAACACAAGAAATGAAAATTGACATATTAAGATAACAATATCCAACTAAGTTAATGAAAGTCAACTAACGATACCTTATTCTCCATCTAGATAACAAAATCAAACCATTTTTTTTTTTGTATCATATCAAATTCCAATTGTGATGGATAATGGCCACATTGTTGCTCCTGTCAAAACATGACAAATGGACTAGTTAAAATAATTAATATCTTATCATTTACCTTTTGTACAAAATTAAACGAAATATAATTGCAGACATTGAATATACTTGAAAATTTTCATGTTAGGGCTTCTAAACCTATTTTGACACTGTGATGTGTGGCATGATATTTGGAAAGCCTAGCCTTTGAGGCATTGTCTTGAAATATACAATAAAAATATAAAAATCGTTTAATGAATTTGAAATAAACTTATGTCTAAATTTAAATACTTATTTTCTCATTTTCTCTCCTCGTTGGGTTTCCTCTATTCATTTGCTCTATCATATGTGTTCACACTCTCTTTCCATACTTTCATGCTTACATCAATTGGCCTTCTTCTTTCCCTTAGCTCAGGAGGAATTTGTTTTATATTTTTCGTTTGGTTGCAACATAATCTCTTACAGTTTTGAGTCATTTGTTTTCTTACTTGCTTTACTAACCAACCTATCCCAAATTCAGTCTGCATGTCATGGATGACTGCCTTTTGAAGGTGCATGGGTATCTTCAATAATGGAATATGTAGATTCTCTTTGAAGCATTGAAGGCATGATTCCTTCAACCTATGATTGAACATTTTCTCGACATCTGTCATTCTGATATTCCCAGAGACAACATCATATTCTACCTCGGGTTCATATGTATCAATGCAAGATTCATAACATGTACTAGTGGTCGAAGAAATCTATGTCCCAAGAGTAGGTGGGACATTAGACGTCTATGTTCCATGTTCCACATTCTTAGAGGTTATTGTGATTGATTTTTTCCTAGATCTTTGGCTCGGTCTAGGAGTTGATGGGGAATCAATCGATTCCTTTTGATAGGGTTGCTTTGGTTGGTATGTTTCATTGCCTTTAGTATGTTCTTCCATGTATTTGGAAAGCATGGACAAATCCATACCTTCTAGTTTTTTCATAACTTCTACCCCCAATATATAAGCCATTTTCTCTATCAGTTTTTCACTGTCATGTCCCTATATATGTATAATAAAAAATTTATTTTAAATTTAGAAATAAAAAATAAACCCTAATTTATTATTTTATAATTTTGAAACAAAAAACTAGAAAACACACTTCAAACAAGCAATGCAAACATGTACAAATATATAAATTGAGTATGAAATGCCTCATTCTTGCAAGAATCAGATTCATTTGCTTGTTTCCCTCTACTATTGCTTTATATTCTTTGGCATCCTAGGGAGAATTTCTTTCCTCCAAACTGTGGAAAATCCCTTCTCTTTTCTCCCTTCCATCTAACTATTTGAAACAATAGTAGTGTGAAATGGATGGACAAGGGTTTGATTTTTGTCTCTGGTAGGGGGTGAATGAGATGTAAAAATTTATTTCGTGATTGCTTGATCCAGGTCTAGGTGTGACGAAGGACCCTTCCAAGACCTTTTACTTTCATGATGTGTTAAATTTCATTTTTAAAAGAACATTAATGAATACATCTGCATGTTGTAAAGAAGAAGAACATGTCAATCATCAACAACATAAAAACAAAAGCGTTGATAACGAAGTTCATCCAGGAGGGACTACGTCTCCAGGCCTCAGTGTCAAGATGGTGTAGGCTGTTGCATGAAGTGCTGTCAATATTAATGATGTACATAAAAGGTGATGTCGTTATCATACTAGGAAAATGCCCTCACGCAGGAGTGGTGCCAAAAGATGTTCCACTACAGGAACTCTTAGTCAAAAGACTCCTATCGATATGACACAAACTCGTGCACGATGATAATGAGCATCCCACCGACATGGCATAAAAGGGATCTCAATGCAAACATACATGGCGACACATGAGTATCCCATCAACATACAACAAAGGGATCTCAAAACACAACATGACAAATTATGACAATAAGTACATCACATAGATGATTCTGCATCACATCAAGAAAGAATCATGAACATGAGTAAGAAACATGATCCCACATCAAACATCAAGTAAGGACATGTGCAACACAATGCATAGCAAAATAAGTACATGAACATTGCATATACCTCACAACCAAGGGCCATCTGAAGAAGTAGATGTCAAATTGTTGAAGCTGTTCGTTCCATCGATCTCACAACATCAATTGCATGGAAATGGTTGCTCACACATGAATGTTGACACCTGCATTCCATTTAGAAAAGTGGCTGAAGAATAGAATGATCAAATGAGAAATCTGAATGCACCATCAGATTTGTGGCATTGAATAGTGCAAAATCGATTGTCCAATTTTTGAATTTTAAGAAGTTGAGAATTTGGGGCTCAAGGAATCTTTTAGATTCCCCTTAGATTCCTCAAAGATTTTGTCCATGGGTGGACTGGAAATCTGCAACTCCAAAGGTGAATCTAACTTCACCATTGCGATCCTTGTGGAAAACAATGAAAAATGATTGTAAACTTGACTATATTATGACATGGAGAAAGATTACCTCCTTAGGAAAATTGCAAGGATCATGGTTCCGCTCCCTGTTTTACAGCAATCATGGTTCCACCCTCATACTGAAAATGACCAAAAAATTCATAAATATGATGGTGAAACAGATAACGGCATTGCATTCATGGCATCGAGAAGTGCTGAAACCATATAAAATTTGTCAAAATCTGACAAATTGAAATTTCACCCCTCCTCCAAAATGTTGCCTCGAACTATGTGCCAAGATTCTACCTCCGCTGTCTCGAAATTCGTGCCCACTCTTGGTTCCTTCATGGCCCCCTAGGTGCACTGGAAAAATGAGGTTTATTTAAATGACCTGTGGTAGATTAACCAATGTAGGCAGTTAGGAGGATTGGTATAATGGGTAAATGGTTGAGGAGGGGTCGGGGGATCAAATCCCGCCCCTCCTTTTTTTAACATATATTTTCTTTCAAACTGGATCGAATTATGAATGGGGGTTAGGTCTGCATTGGGTGGCCTACCCTATACCCTCCATAATTGGACATTAAATAGGGGTTGTTTTATATTAATGTTTTGGAGCGCATTGGGTTATTAATGGTGTAGGGAGGTGGTACACTGGTTGTACATGGTTCAATGTGGTTACCACATGGGGCCTCCCGATGGGGGATAACCCATGTGGTCTGGGTGGGTTCAATCCCCTCCGGCCTCACCTTAATTCCCTTAATTCATTTTTGTATTTAGTGTTATGGAGAGGCGTGGGTGGTGGGGGTGGTGGCTCACCACTGCCCTTTTTATATTTTTTTTCATTTTTTTTTAATACAAGAAAATCATTTTTGAAAATTCTGAAATTTGGCTAAAGGAGTTTTTTTAGGCCACAATTTCTCCCAGAATCTGGCCAAAGTTGGCCGAAATTTGGTGGCCAGGTTTTATCCAAATTGTGGCCTCCTTAAGCGTGTCTAGTCAGTGAAAAGTCAACCCAAATTTAACTTCTTCTATCTTCCTCATCTGGACTCAGATTGATAAATCATTCACACCATTGCGATCAGGATGATGAGATCTATAATCTAAACTTGGTTTGAGAAAATTCTGAGCACTCTGGGTTTTGAGCTTCCATCAGTCCTCTTTGTCCTATGTGTCTCTCTGGAGTCACCTAGATCACTGCTAGAGGCCTAATCACACCCACAAATCAATTTATTTATTTTTATTGAAATCCATAATAGGGAAGGAGAGGTTTGTCAATATCTCTTCCTGCAATCAACAGAGATCTAATCGATTAGTTATTTTCTTTCATAGACGTAACGCAGTGCTCCAACCGTGGTATGCTCCAACTCCATGCAGAACTTCAAATCTCCCTCAATTTTCAATTGGTGAGTATGAAAATAGAAAGATGGTGAATGTATTACATTTTTTGGATGAATAGTTTGTATACACAATAGTTTATCCATTGTGCACACGAATTATTGATTGACGGTTTTTTTTTCTTTTCGATTTGGCCTAATTTGTATTCATTATCATCTTTTCACTTTGCAATGTCAATGTGGGAGGCTTTCACATTATTGTCATTTTTTTATGAGGTTTGAATACCAATATTGGATGTGAAATGTTCATAGGCGCATGGGATAATTTGAAATCTTGGTTGATGTAAAGTCCTATAAATGGTGTTTGACCCAATGAAGGGTGTTTTATGTCATATTTTCCTAGCCCACTAATGAAATTGGTGTCATTTCAAACTTTCTAATTTTATTTAATATCCAATGAATCATAATGTAACAATACACTAGTTATAGTAACATACACACATTTCAACTTTAAAGGTTGTGTTGCTTAGTGATTATGTATACATGTGACACAAACATTTTCTGTCTTGCCACTCACTCTTCACTCCTTTATAGGGTGGATGGTGGTGTTGAAAATATATCTCATCCACAAGTTAACATTTACTAATTATTATATTATATATTGAGTTCATTTAGAAGACTTAAAAATCAAATTTTAAATTACTATATCTCTAACATATAGGGTCAAAGTAAGTTTTTTAAATATACAAAAACACTGACATTTGGTGGTTTAAAATTATGGATGAAGAGCTTGGATTAAGTTAAATAAAAATATGAAAAAAAAATTATTCCATTTCTTGTCATAATCCTCATCTAATATTTATAAAAGTTGTGTCATGTCACCATATTGGGAGTAGAAATTATCAAAAAGGGTATATATTGAAAATAAGAGGAATTTTAGTTAAAAAGGTGTAGTAGAAACCAATTGAGCTTAAATTATTTGTGTGTTTAGCCAATTGGATGGAGCAATAATGAAGTGCATAGATGTTATGTGACTTATTCCATTGTTGTGTATTACAAGATCTAGAGGAGGCTATGGACAAAGCACGTGGATGATGTAGACTTACTAACTCAACGAGAGGAAAGTGGGAGGTCATAGAATCAGATATGGAATCTACAGATGTAATTAAGTTAAGAATAAAAAGAAACCTCAATCAAAGGAGGATGGTGTTTATGAAATCTCAATGTTACAACATAGACGAGATAAAGTGATATAAAATATGTTGTTTTTTTTTTCAAAACATGACATTGATATGTAAAATATATGAGTAAAGTGAGGTTTTGTGTGAGATAGCATTTAGTTGAAATGATATAATTGGTGTACTAAACATAATTGACTATGTTATGTATTATATGGGCAACACGAGGCCATGGAAATGGATCATGTCATATCAAACAAGGATACAATGGATGTTGCAGGACATCGGGTAATCAAATTTTGACTTAACTTAGGAAACATTTTGTGATACATCCATCCTTTTTCATAGCATTATTAGAATTTATGGTTTATTATCAAATATTGAAATAAATTAATAAGTGTTGTTGATATTTCATATGGGGATTGGAACAAGTGCACAACCTAAGCATTCAACTAGCAAAAGAAAAAAAAAATATGCACGTGGGCATGGACCTAAAATTGTTAAATCAAGAAGAACACAGTGGGTGGAAGAGGATATGACAATGGATCCTCCAAACACAACAAATAATTTCATTGAAGAAGAGGTTGGTCAATACTATAGTACATTGGATGGGATTTATTAGGCGAAATTTGATTATATTTCTTTGAATTGATACATTATCTAATTCTTGACAAACATTAAATAATGGTTGTGTTCATCGATAGGTATAAGATGATGATGAAATAATGACTACTAATACTCAAGATGATCCAACTTGGAAATTAATATTTGGACGGGATCATCTAAACCATCCTTTAAACCATACCAGGGCTAAAAGAGCATATTTAAAGAGAACTCTACCACCTAAGAAATTTGAATAGCTGATGAGATTAGCACACACTAATGACATGCCACCTAGCCTTAATGATGATGATCATGATAGTGAAAATGAAGAGCCTGAATAAGGATTAAATTATATTCTTACATGTTTCTTTGTGGATGGAAACAATGATGACAATAATAAGCATATGGTTGACAGTAATGATGAAAACAGGGGTAATTACCACCAACGTAATGCTGATAATAAAAACCTAAAAGACCCCATCAAGCAAGCAACAAAGACACCTGTTTTAAAATCGAGTGCAAGTAGAACCTCAAAATTGGCATGCACATTAATATTATTAGAAATCAAATCACTATTTGGTTGGTCAGACAAAGCATTCACCACCCTACTGAAGTGAATTGAAATATATTTCCTATAATGCATTGTCAATTCGTGTACGTAATTCGTAAGCATTAATCAACTTCTTTTATATTTATTTAAGGGTATTTTAAAACCATATATTGTATATGAATAGTCATAATATAGATTGACATATCAAACATGTTCATCATAAGTCAAACATTAAATTGATCTAATCTTTGGAAATCTTATAGGGCACTAAAAACTAAAATATTTCCTGAAGAAAATGTGTTGCCATCAACTAGCAGAGAGATGCATCTGTTGTTGGTTTAGTTGGGGATTGAATATAAGAAAATTCATTCATGTAAAAATGTTTTCATTTTATATAGAGATGAATATCAAGACAAGGTAAAATGCCATGTATGCAAAGATAAGAGATATTGTGCATATGTAGAAGGTCCTACAGTTCCAAAGAAGGTTTTACGTCACATGCCAATTATACCTAGACTTCAATGAATGTTTCATTGAAATTTACTTGCACAATTGATGGACTGGAATGTGAATAATAGGAGTAAATATGGATTCATGTGAATTCTGACAGACTCCAAAGCATTGAAACACATATAGTAAAAATGGCCAAGAAAAATTGGAGATGAACCTTGTAGTATCAGGTTTAGTCTTGCAATTGATGGAGTGTGCCCATTCTCTTTCATGAGCTCAAATTATAGTGTTTGGCTAGTCGTATTGATAGTATACAATATTCCCCCATGGATGAGTGTTAGAAAGGAACACCTTATGCTGACTCTCATTATTCTAGGAAAACATCAAGTTAAAAACATGGATGTTTATCTAATGTCTTTTATTGATGAGATAGAACTGCTATGGAAAGACATAAGAATGTATAACATATTGTGTCCTCATAAAATAGGTCCTTCATTTTGTATGGTGTGCTATGTTGGACTATTCATGATTTCCGAGGACTTGGTTTTTTTTCTGGTATGATAAAAAAAGATTGCATATTTACACTCATAATTTATTGTCATCCCAACTTTTAAGCTTAGTTTTATACTATTATTTTGATGTTATTAACCTTACTTTTTGAATTGCAAGGTTTCAAACAAAGGGGATATTTTTATGTCTAAGATGTGCATAACAATTTCAAACGCGGTATCATAGAGATCTTCATAAAATTATTTATGCAAACACTATGGTTTTTCTACCACTAGATCATAGATTTAGAAGCCTCGATAAGAATCAATTTGATGGAAACGTTGAAAATAGAGGCCCTCCCATGATTATGGGTCTAGATGATTGGCTTAAGAAGTATGAAGATGTTGAATTGAAAGTTTGGCAATATTTTTTTTATGGCGGTGATTCTATTGAAGAATTAGAACAAGTTGTAATTAAAATGCCAGAAGGGATGAAAAGGAAATCCATATTTTATGAGCTCCCATATTGGAAGGATCTATTAATATCTCACCTATTAGATCCTAAGAAAAACTTCAAAAATGTTCCAGATTCAATTTTTCAACATATAGCAAGAAAACAAAAGGACACCTTATCTTTGAGGAGAGATATTTCTCTTTCTCGTACAAAATTTGATAGAAAACATTTGTGGCCAAAAAGGGAAAATGAAAAATATGCAGAAGCTCCATGGATTTTGAAAAATAAAGAGCTAGACCAACTAAAAAAATGTCATGCATTTAATAAGGACACCTACTGGCTATGAGTCACCATTAGATAAAACTTTTACAGTTGATGGACATATCATAGGATTTAAAACACATGATTTTCATAATTTTATGAAGGTATTATATATCATCATTTAACATTTATTGGTAAAGTTGATTAGGTACTAAATATATTATGATATTCTATTATGTGAAAAAAAAAAATAATGTTGACATTTGATAAAATGTCTTTGACAACATATCATGCCATTGGAAATTAGGGGTGATTCATGTCTTACTGTTAACTTAAGGAATGTCATAAGTCAATTGTCAGCGTTTGTAAGATATGTGGTATAGAATGCTCATGTGTGAGACATAGAGATATTGTATTGCATTTTAATTTTTTGCTAAAGGTTCATACTAATTTACTATTCTTATATTATATGGGTTACATCTAAGAATATCCACAAATGTGAAGTGCCAAAATGGAAGAAGGAAATTGTAGAAATTGTATGTGTATTTGAGAAGGATCTCCCTACAAGTTTCATGAACCTACAAGTCCATTTACTTATGCACCTAGTGGATGACATTGAATTAGCGGATGTCATATTTACAAGGTGGATGTTTTTCTTTGAGATAGTATGTGAAAACTCTAAAAATGTATGTCCAACAAAAGGCACATCCAGAGGGTTGCATGGCTAAAGGGTATGTATTGAATAAATAATTTTTATTCCTATGTGAATTCCTTGGTAAGGATTTCAAAGATGAGCCACGCTTCTGGGATGAAGAATGAGCATTATATATTATTGATGGAGAAAACCATAATCTAATGGTGTTCAAGTAGAAATTAGTAAGTAAACTCATGATCATTGTGGTTGTTTTTACTACAATCATTGATTTACTGTGTAATTTATTCGTCAAATTAACAACATGGCCTTTGGAGTTTGAAATAAGCATGTTGACATGTAATAGGTGTAGAAGAAAGAAATATACTCGACAAGTTCATCCTATACCACATGGACTTTATGAACAAATGGATTGATTTGTATGATAAAAGAGAGAAGAATTGTTAGAAGTAAGGAAACAATTTAAGAGATTGAACCCAAGCAATACTCCATTTCCTATTGATCTGCAAGGGGAATGGGGAAAATATTGCACACTAGGATGGGTTACTGAACAAATTCAAAATCAAATAGAAGATACAGGTATAGATTCAAACATAACAAAAGATGAAATCAACATGTCTAGAGGATGTGAAAGAAATGTACAATTGGAATTTTACAGAATGTTGTTTCCTTACAGTTTTGACACTATTAACTATTTTAACATTCATCATTTATTTTTTTTTAACCGAAATAAATGGTCTTTTACAAGAAAGTAAATATCCAACAATGTGGGCATATGGTCAGCATTATCATGTAAAATGTGTAGATGTAAAGAGACGATGCTTCAATTGTGGCATCATGGTTTACTTCAAGTAATCTAGTCAATTGAGCTCAAAAGATAAGAATATTATTGAATGGAATCTACAATATGTTGGGAAAATAAAAAAATAAAAAAATATTGAGTTGGATTACCACTCTTTTAAATGTTGTATTTTTAAGTGTAGATGGTATGAAACATTTAAGAGGACACAAAGACATGATACCCATAGTGGATTGTTTTCTATAGATTCTTCAAATTTCCTTGGAGGATAAGGAGCCTTATGTTCTACAAATCATTGTGATAAGGTATTTCTTTAACTCAAAGAAGAAGTGGTAGTGATCAATAATCTATTAATACATTTTTTATTGCAAATATATACATGGTATTATTAATTAATAAAATTGTTATAGCATACATATAATATATGTATGTACTCATTCATGTGCAGGTATATTTCTATGAAGATATTATGTACTCGACATGGATATTTTTCATACATTATGCTCCAAGATTAAAGCATGTATTTGATGATGCATCTAATGGAT
>Ga0099853_1000074_pt1 | contig 11040 bp, 14 predicted proteins | sample In2P11_FD_77060 | JGI IMG/M metagenome (GOLD analysis project Ga0099853, IMG submission 77060) | Clean room microbial communities from NASA Spacecraft Assembly Facility at Jet Propulsion Laboratory, Pasadena, California, USA -... ... | reverse complement strand
TGGCCTTTCTTTGGGAATGTCAGGCCAAATAGTGGTCTGCCTTTCCAGAGGTGATCATTTCGAGGTCTGATGAGATGTCGTATACCTGGAGTTCGAGGTGTGTACCTTCGCAGAGCTGCCTCACTTTTCGTCTGAACAGCTTTGTCCTGAGGTTGAGCAGCTGGCGCTTGCGAAGTGCTTTCTTCCTTGGTCCGACTCGGAGCTATGGGATCAATCACTTGCGCGTAGCTTCGTCGAATGGCTTGACTGAATGTCTGACATTGAATACATACCCGTCGAAAAGGTATTCGAGGTTGAAGCATCGCAGAGAGTATACTGTAACGCTCCAAGGATGAAGCGTTGCAGCTATTACTGATGGACGTGATCATGCGGCCAAAAGTTATTGTTCTTCAACTACGGACACCCCCAACTGCGGAGCCTCGTGCTGCAGCTCAGCCTTGCACTTCCTGGCCTGATATCCACTCACGTTAACAATGTCTAGGTATCCTTCATTTTGCCTGTCACCATGTTTACGCTGTGAAGGTCTCTGGACAAGCTATGCAGATTCCCAAGAATTGTGGCTCTGTGAGACTTCTCCGCCTTCCTCGATGACAATGATTGGAAGCATAGTATAGTTTCATGCCTACCTGCCATTTCTCGCATCCTGATCTGTACCTTGGCGTGAAGAATGTCGGCTCCGACAGCCAAGCCTGTTGATTTCTACATCGGCCGCCGGCTGTCATACGAAGGTTGGTTATGTACTATTCGCTGGATCGGAGGACTATCTGGTACTGAGGGCACCTGGATCGGTGTGGAATGGGACGATGTGTCTCGAGGAAAGCACGACGGTGTGCACCGAGGCGAGAGAATCTTCACTTGTCTCTCAAGATCCGGGACACCAGCATCCTTCGTCAAATCCACACGGAAATCGGATGCTGAACGCACTGTGCTAGAGGCAATCAGATTTAAATATGGTAGTAACTCTACTAATGAAACTGAGTCGGATATCGTTATCATTTCAGGTAAGGTTGCGGAAGAGGTAGGTTTTGGCAAGATTGCGCAAGAGCAGGCTCAATTGTCAGAGCTCAAGATTGTACTGATCGATCAACTCGTGGTAACTGGTGTTGGCCCTCGTGGCTCAAGCCCGGCCGTCATCTCTCAAATCCAGCAAGAACTCTCGGAGACATGCCCCAATATTGAAGAGCTTGACCTTGGATTCAATGTCATTGAGAGCTGGTGTGATATCTCAGATATATGCGTTGCACTACCCAAATTGCGCACGCTTAGAGCATGGTATGCAAATGGAATATTATCCCTACATTGTATCTTCGAACTTCTGCTTATTTCTGTCTTAGTGGTCTTCGTTTTACATCCTTCAACTACCCTGCAGATTCGAATTCATTCGCTCAAATCAAGTGGCTATATGTGGATGATTGTTTGATCACTGCTTCGGACATCCCCAATCTCCTCAGAGGCTTCACCAGTCTCAAAATGTGCAATATGTGTGGCAATCAATTCGACACATTTCCAACATCAACGAGCTTTCCGCAAATCTCGTCGGTCAAACTTCTGTACCTGGACAACAACGATTTTGCTGACCTGGACTGCATCATACCCATCATTCAGGCTTTCCCCAACATCGGCACCCTCTCGTTCGCAGCAAATCGCATCAGGAAATTAGGCCAACAGCTTTCATCTCTCAAGCAGATATTCCCTCATATCAACACGCTCAGTATTCCAGATAATCAAATCCCAGAATTCCAATTTCTCGAGTCACTCTCAATCCTGTTCCCTAATTTGGCCTCGCTACGAATCACAGGAAATCCCTTCTACACAATCGACACCAACGGTCCAGACCCTCAATCATCAGACAAGCTCTACTACCTAGGTCTCGCCCGTGTACCAACCCTCAAAACACTAAACTATGCTATCATAACCCAACGCGAGCGCGAGGAGGGTGAGATCTACTACCTCTCCCTCGCAGCCAAAGAGATACAAAATCTATTCACATCGTCACCACCACCATCCTCTGCCAACACCACTACACTCGCCAACCAAGCAAGACAACTACACCCACGATACCAAGCCCTCTGCCAAAAATACAGCCGCGAATCAGTCATCGACCAACTCCTATCTCTCCAAACCTCAACATCCTCCACCCCAGCCACAGCCTCCCACCAACCAGCCTACCCAGCAGGCTCCCTCGGCGCCCGCCTCGTAACAGCAACATTCTACATCCCCAGTTCCCACGTTTCCACCACCCCAACCATAACCCAGCAACTCCCACTATCCCTGCCGGGCTCCTATTTAATGGGCCATCTTCTCCACAATCCAACATTTGCGTCTTATCTTAAACCGTTGCAGTTCAACCTCATATATGAATCCACGGAGCTCGATCCCGTCGACACGACAGCTGAGTCATCGACGCGCAGTACTATGTACGCTCGCGGGCACAAGCTAAGCCAGCAAGAGAAAGAAACTATCTGGAAAGAGTGGGGTGATTGGGACGCTGACGCTGTGACTGAGGAGGTGCATGCTCGCCGGGAGATGAATGGGAATAGCCAGGGTAGTGGTGATGGTGACGATGTAGAGGGAAATGGAAGTGCTAAAGATGAGCATTGGACTGAAGATGGCTTTTTGATGAGGGATGGGAAGAAGTGGAAACATCGGGAGATTGAGATCTTGCATTCTGTTAGGAGGCCTTGGGGGGACTGGATTGATATTAAGAGCGGTGGGCCGGAGCGGGAGGTTAGAGTAAGGATTGAGCCTTTTGAACGTGCTAGGTGAGGAACATAAGCCAGCGCATATATTCTTGAGTGGAATGGAACACATCCCGATTCCGGAGATAATAGCCAATTTAGCCAGTTTCTAAAATCCCCGAATGAATGAAGGGATACACGGGAAGGCGTAAGGGCTTGCGTTTTCGTGGCGATAGGCATTGTGCTTTAACTTTTCCTTTTAGGTGAAGGGTTTGTCATGAACGATCATGCGAACAGAGGACGATGATACAAGTGGTCATGGTGATCGTTTTCTTCGGAGTGTTGAGGACTGGCTTACTTGCTCCGCGGGTATTGTCGGAGATGGTGGAAGAAGTGGGTAGACAAGGTATAGTTAAGTAGATGGTTAACGAATTTGGAGGGTGTATACGTGAAATGCGCTTGTGCGCTATTATCTATGCAGATTACTTTTCGCAGCTTGCTAGTGTCGCTGCAGTAGGTTATTTGTATGGTAAGGCGTTTTGACATTTTTGCTGAGCTGGCGAGTTCTCGCAGCATCGTAATCTCGTGTTAGACAGAGCCTGGGTTGACCGGTTGTTTGGGTGGTTTTTTGATGAATCGCCAGCGCCATTCTGCGTCTAGGTCTTGCTCGATTCGGAGCGTGCTTTCGGACTTGTTCTGGCTCACCGCTGTACTTGTTGAAGGTGTTTGATTTTTGTCGTTGTGTTCTTGGGTAACGTTGGTCGGTTGTTCAACCTCCACGGCAAAGTCTTTTTCGCTGATGTTTGAGTGACTGCTTTTCTCTTGATGTGTTGTCAAGTTAGGTTTTGTTGAATTGGTGCTTCCATCGCGAGATCGTGAAGGAATTGCCGACTTCGTTCTGTCGGTTCCTTTCCATGTGAATGCTTCCAGATTGAGTCCAGCTCTATGACACAGCTCTTCTATGACGATATCGCATTCACCTAGTAATTCAATATCGAATTGGACACCTGGCATATCACACATGTAGCCGCTAAAGCGATCCTTGTTGATCCAGATCTGAGGAATATGCGGCGGGAATTCTACGACCATTGTTTTCACAGGTCGAACCTTAAGTGACGTGCCCAGGACGAGCAGTAGGTCTGCTTTTGTTTTGTCTTCTTTCAATCTTGGGACGTAATATTCCGGAATCGACTCGCCGAAGAATGTGATGTCTGGCTTGTAGAGACCGGTTGGTGTTTTTGTGCCATCATCGGAATCGTGGTCTGAATCTCCTTCGTAGACATGTCGTTTCCTCTTCTTTGCCCGCTTCTTTGGACTGACTGTCTTGGTTTTTGACACATCAGCAGCTGCACACTTACAACGAGGGTATCCGTCTTCATACACGATGGGAAGATATTTCTTGGCCGATATCGTTTTCTCGCAAGAAAGGCATGTAGCAGAGTCCCAGGATCCGTGACATTGTACGATCTTGTCTGCCCTGACACCTGAAGCGTACTCGAGTCCGTCGATGTTTTGAGTATAGTTTGTCAAAAGCTTGTCTCTCGTATCGAGAAGAGCAAGGAAAGCATGAGTATTGCTGAACCTAGGTGCTGAATCACTGGAGGTTTTGTTGTACTTCGATATGATTGTCTGGTAGTCTCCGTTCTTGCCTCTAGCGTATTGAGGTAGTAGTGCCTTGACATTATCCCAGAACGCCTCGGAGTTGTGTTTGAAAAAATCCATGGAAAAGAATTCCTCGGGCTGGGAGATGCCAATGCTGGAGGACAGCCTGCTATAGAAGCCTAAACCAAGTCAACATTCATCTGTTCCCAGGCTGGATTGCTCACATACCGTCATCAGAGCGAAAATCTGGGATGTTCAGAGATGTGGAAATTCCTGCACCAGTAAGAACGACAACGTTCTTAGCATTCTTCAACAACTCCACAGCATGATCAATTGAGTAATATTGGGAAAGTCGTTTCCTTGTTTTGTCCTTGTCTCTAGGCCTTGGAATAGGTGACGCAGTAAGACGCCGAGGGATAACATCATCAGCATAAAGACGACCATTCCATATTCTGTCAATTCCCGGACTGGAACGTAGAGATGCTGGTGAAGCTGGTGACGCCGCTCTCGGTACTGAGAGATGATGGCTTCTCCTGCTGGCAGGTGGAGTTGAAGCCGAACGATTAGCATTGTCGGGAATGGCCAACCTCTTATTCCGTGGAGTGGTAGGGGTTGCCATAATGGCCAAGCCCACGACTTCCTCTACCACAGCAAGCACAAAGTGTACGCTCTGCGTGAGGAACTTCGAGGTGGTAGGCAGCAACAGCGTTAGTGATCACACTTCTCGTCGGTAGGTCGCTCCACGTTGTACCCAGTCTGTGTCACTCTCCACGACTTGTTCTGATGGTGTGCTGGTAGTAGACATTTCTATCCACGCAGAAGTTTCATCCAGCATGTCATTATCCAATCCGTCGGATCCGTCTGGTATCTTGTCGATATGCTTACTCAGTACTCGCCCATTTGAACATGGATGAAGTGTGCAATGTGGATAGTCTGTCACAGCCACACTTGGACCCTTTCAACTTGGCCTCATTGAGCACGTGATACGTGACCATTTACGGATCTTTTGTTAACGCGTCAAACGCGTCCTTCTCGCGTTCAACAAGTAAACGACTACATCCACATTCTCGTCGTCATTTTGGTTACTGCGATATTGTTGATGCTCAACTATGATGTAGGATACCGTCTCACAATTTTGGGAAGCTCACACCCTCATTCTGCTAGTAACGTTGCAAGAAGTCTCATCACGACTGAACGAAACATTGAACCCCCACTACTTTGTGCCGTGTAAGGCTGCGACACGCGCAAAGAAAGAGATCATCGTGGCAACAGGAAGGAAACAATGCGAGACATGACAACATGAAAGAGTTTCAACCACTCATGCCGAGTTCAGCACCTCCTCAGACACCAGGGCGTATATCGCTTTCTGATTTGATCGTCAATCCCGAAGATTTACTCAACCAGCTACCTAGTGCTACGCCTAACGAACAGGTTACGTGGAAACATGTACCTGGCTTACTCAACACCCCATCAAGCTCTGTGAGGACGACGCAACGTGGGACTAAGCGTTCGGTCAGCTCTTCTCCACGATCCTCACAATTGCAGCCATCTAAGCACTTCAAACACGATGCCGGGGTTCTTGACGCGAACGGCATGGGCCGACCAGTACAACGATCTCCAACGCGAGGTTCTCCTACTCATGACGATCCAGCCGCTGTTTTGTGGATGAACTATGCCGGGAAAATAGGGAAGGAACGCGCTTTACCTCCGCTTCTACCGTTCGACTTGTCACCACAAAGTCGGGATGCAGGCAAGAAAGATCCATTTCGTCGTACGGCAAGTTGTGGAATTGAATGGCCAACTTCAGATGCAAAAAGAAGGAGATTAGGACACCATGATCCGCATAGCACAACGAAGCAAATATTTGCTTCAAAGAGGAAAGAAATTCTGAAGCCCGAACTGCCACAACGATCGAGGGTAAGCATTCTGCTCGACAGTGTACAAAAGAACTTTACTGCACGTCAACGGGAGGTGGATGAACCTTCGAGCTCGTCTCCTTTACCTGAAAGGGTTCCACCAGACGTAGCAGTTGAGGAACCACGAGGCATTGCAGATCACAGGTCACCTTCGCCGAAGAAAAGACAGTCAGGCTCGCCGTTGAAGCAAGTTAGCCCCCAAAAGGTTGACAAGTTATCAGACTTCGAAGACCTCGATTTCGATGAAGATGATCTTGAGGATATCGAATACGCTCTCACTCAGGGACAAGCTCAGTTGAAAGTTCAAACCACGAGCCAGCCTCTTCCAGAGGTAAAGCAAGATGAGCCACCAATAATCCCTCGTCATTCGCAAGTACCACTACTCAAGCCACCGGCATCGGTATTGCAGCCAAAGGCAGCTACAACGCCGCGACAGCATGCCGAAGTCCAATTGAATATGACTGATTTTGACGAATTTAATGATGAAGACGACGACGATGTGTTCAACGATGAACTGCAGAAGCTAGCAGAGCAGGTTGACTCGCAGACAGTGACAGCACAAATACAACCTATCTTGAATAATGTGGCTCAAAGCAGAACGATAGCAACGAATGACGGCACATTTGATGAGGATTTTGATGATCGTTTGTGGGATGAAATTGGTGACAAAGCTCCTGATATTATGAGTTTCACTAAACAGGTGCGTGACAAGTGAACAAAGGATGGTGTATAGTACTGATAGATTTTTGTGTAGACCCAATCAGATCATAGAGCCATCAAGCGCTATCTAATCCTTGAAGTTTTTGAGAATGAATATCAAGCTTCCCCTGGCCGAAAGCGACCGCAGAAGACGCTTTCCATCAAAGACGAGAGATCGAAACACCTTCACATCCTTCTACTTCGCCAATCCTGGTACGAAACTCGGTGCATCAAAGGATCATTCATCCATTTGATTGGCGAGTTCGACAACAAGGGTGAATGCATTGTCGATGACGCTCAGAATATGGTAATCCTGCACCCTGATCATCTCATCTCATCCACTGTGGTAGGAGATGCCATTACATGCTTGCGAAGAGCGGTGTTGCAGGATCGTGTCAAAGCCACATCACCACCCGAGAAATCACAGACTTATGGACACATCCTTCATGAAGTCTTTGGTGAGGCAATGAAGCTGAACGACTGGGAAATCGAGACTTTCCAAGAGATAATCAGACGATTGCTACCATCTTACCTTGAGTCACTTTATGAAATTGGGGTTCAGATCGCAGACGCTACAGAACACCTCATGAGCAAGGTCTCGTTGCTTAAGGCATGGGCAGAAATGTTTGTAAGCGCAGAGTTTGTGCCAGAAGCCGTGATTAGAGATCGGAAGGGAGCATTCGTACCCACGGCCATCAACAAGCTACTCGAAGTTGAGGAACATGTGTGGTCTCCAATGTACGGCCTGAAAGGCAATATTGATGCTACAGTTCAAGCTCAAATGCATTTCCCTGCCGATGCTCATCCCAAAAATCTCGTCGTGCCACTTGAGTTAAAGACTGGTAAGAGAGACAACGTCGATGCTCACCGAGCACAAACTGCACTCTACACTTTGTTGCTTTCCGATCGATACGACGTTGAGGTCACCAGCGGCATTCTCTACTACATGGAGACATGTAAGACCTTCAGAATCGAAGGCATCAGGAATGAGATTCGACAGATGATAATATGGCGAAACCTCCTTGCGAGTTACGTTCATGATAAGCTCGAGCTTCCACAGATGATCAAGAAAGAGCATTTATGCAAAAGATGTTACGCTCAAACATCCTGCTTCACCTATCACAAACTTGTCGAGGGCGGTGATGGCAACACTAGCGGCATGAAAGAGATATTCGACGATGCTGTTGACCATCTACAACCACAGCATCAAGACTTCTTCAAGCGTTGGGACGATCTGTTGACGAAAGAGGAGCGAGACTGCATGAAGTATCGCCGTGAACTCTGGACAATGTTGAGCACTGAACGAGAACAAGTCGGGCGATGCTTCTCGAATGTAACAATCGAACCCGGGTCTGCCGTCGAGAATCTTGCGGGGCCAAAAATCAACCGCTATACTTATTCCTTTGTCAAGCACAAAGCTCAACCTGGTTTCTCATTCACAGAATCGCAGATAACGGCGGGGGAACCAATAGTGATTTCAGACGAGAAGGGACACTTTGCATTGGCGAACGGTTATGTTACAAGCGTCAGACCAAGAAGGATTACAGTTGCGGTCGATCGACGACTACAGAATGCAAGACGAAGAACGAACGGTTTCGATGTTCAACATAACCAATCCTTCATTGGTATTATGGAGGTCGGCCGTGCAGCTCCTTCAACACCTGCTGAAGATGACTCGCCAATGCTATACCGTCTCGACAAAGACGAGTTTTCCAATGGCATGGCTACAGTCCGCAACAATCTGATACGCGTTATGGAGAAGGACTTGTTTAGAGCTCGGGAGCTACGACAACTCATAATTGACCAGAAAGCTCCTACTTTCAAACACACTTCGACTGCCTATACCTTGTCAGGTCCAGCATCTCAAACGAATATCAATGTTGATCAACGTGCTGCGATCGAGAAAGTCATGTCTGCCAAAGACTATGCTCTTGTTCTTGGCATGCCTGGCACTGGCAAGACCACAACAATTGCCCACATTATCCGAGCACTGGTGTCGCAGGGTAAGTCTGTACTCTTGACGTCCTACACTCATACGGCGGTCGACAATATTCTCCTCAAGATCAAAGACGACAACATCCCTATTCTGCGTCTTGGAAGTGTTGGCAAAATTCATCCTGATGTTGCGAGCTTTGCTGATCTGAGTGGTGTTCCCAAGAAGACATTGGAAGAACTTGAACGATCTTGGTCGCAAAGCAAAGTCGTGGCTACAACATGTCTGAGCATCAACCATGGCATCTTCAATCATCGTGTCTTCGACTATTGTATTGTGGATGAAGCATCACAGATTACACTTCCTGTTTGTCTTGGTCCAATCCGATTTGCACACACGTTCATCCTCGTCGGTGACCATTACCAACTCCCACCACTTGTTCAAAATAAGGAAGCGCAGGAAGGCGGGTTAGATATCAGTCTTTTCAAGCTTCTGAGCGATGCACAGCCGAGCTCAGTGGTCAACTTGGAACACCAATACCGAATGGCAGAAGATATTATGCTTCTTAGCAACACATTAATCTACAATGGTCGCTTGAAGTGTGGTACAACAGCAGTCGCAAACCGAACTCTCGACATACCAAATCTCGAAGGCGCACTCGAGGCTCACCATCATCGCTCTACCTCTCCACCAACCCACTGCTCAGCCTCAAATGCCAACTGCTACATTCGAACCGTGCTCTCCCCTTGGTCTCGCTGCCTCTTCCTCAACACTGACACAATCACACACCCCGAACCAGCAGTCGAAGTCCTGACAGGCTCGAACTCCCGCATCACCAATCCAATCGAATCACTCATAATAGCACACCTCCTCACAACACTCATCCGCGCCGGTGTCCCCCCAAGATCAATCGGCATAATCACATTCTACCGCTCCCAACTCGCCCGTCTTAGACACGACGTCAAATCCATAGCCGGCACGACCGCAGCCAGCGAAGTCGAAATGCACACAGCCGACAAATACCAAGGCCGCGACAAAGAAGTCATCCTCCTATCCTGTGTTCGATCAAACCCAGCTAGAAGTGTAGGAGAACTTCTCAAGGACTGGAGACGTGTCAATGTAGCTATCACACGCGCTCGAAGTAAACTGGTAATAATCGGGAGTAAGAACACACTAAGTGGAAGCGGCGTCCCGGTCTTAGAAGGCTTGGTCAAAGTGATGAACGACAAGAAATGGATCCTCGATATGCCGGCCCATTTCACGAATGGACATCTCTTTGAGAGTGTCTTGACTCAGACGCAGCAGCAGCAGCAGCCACAACAACAGCCGGCTCAACAAACACATACCATCTTCCCGACGACGACGTCCAGGGAACCACTGCAACCTCTCAACAATCCCAGCGGACCACACAATCCACCCTCAAAGCTGCCCGCATATAAAAAACCTAACATCATCGCCACCACAACCAAAATAACATCAACGAGACAGCCATCAAAAACCGTGAACGGCACACGACCACCACTCGGTATAAGCAATATTCTGGATAAAAATCCCATCATGCAGAATGTCATGCATGAGATCACGACGACTACAACGACGGGTGGTGGTGGTGGTGTTGGTGGTGTGATGAAGGATGATAGCGAGTTTGGATTTGCGTTGGATGATTTCGAGGATGATGGGGATATGCTCATTGATTTCTAAGAGCAGAAGGGTCGGGATGATATGAGGCCGTTAGAGAATTGGGGGAGGGTGATAGTTGCACTGCATTGGATTGGATCGGATTCGATTGAGTAGAGTAGTTGGGTGCTTGGTTTTTTCGGATACTTAGGTAGGATTGGCGGGACAAACACGGTAGGACTTTTGGAAAGGGATGTTGGAGGTATGAACGAATCGTTTCGTTTATAATTCTCTACTTCACTGCCCTCTATAAAACAGGTATAAAAAGAGCCGCATGCTATGTTATGACGACACAACATACAGTAGATTTCACCAAAGTGAATCAACGAATTCGAAACACGTTACGCTTTGAAAGCCCCTTCCTTTTCCTTTGCTCTTGCCCTCGCTCTTTCCGTCTTCGTCCATCTCTATCTCTGCCTCTGCCTCTGCCTCATCTTGTTCATCTGTGCCATCTTCCTTCCTAGGCTTGGGCCCAGTCCTCTCCTTTTCATCATGTACACCAATCCCTTCCACCCCATCACCAGCACCAGCAGCA
>Ga0099853_1000073_pt1 | contig 11073 bp, 10 predicted proteins | sample In2P11_FD_77060 | JGI IMG/M metagenome (GOLD analysis project Ga0099853, IMG submission 77060) | Clean room microbial communities from NASA Spacecraft Assembly Facility at Jet Propulsion Laboratory, Pasadena, California, USA -... ... | reverse complement strand
ACATGGTTCGGGAAGTAGGAGAAGATGTGAAGTGGCGGGATAATTGGCTGGCTCTGCTAGTCGCCGTGTTTGAAGTGATAGGAATGAAATTGCTTGTTGGATTTCGGATGGGGAAGGTCAACGGTTTGGAAAGATGACCACAGGTTGTGAGTATGGAACGGTGACGATTGATATTCAACCGAGATAGCATTGAAAGGATTTTCTCACGCGAATTTATAGCTACTCGATGAGGGATATGGGACTTTGAGAATACATGTGCTTGCAGCGTCTCATAGATGTCACTCCCGCATCATACACATATGACGTTCAACATGCAGGGCAATGATGGAAGTGGGGTCGGGACTCATCTCCGCCGCAGCGGTAATAGTGAAATTTAACCTCTAGTTCGGGCAAGAGCTCGGAAATATCGTTTACGAAGACATGGTCCTCAACACATGTGCCGGAGAACTCCTTGAAGGGATGTTATCAGATGCGTCAGATGTGTCAGAACTGAGCCAGACCATTTAGCGCGATAGGCGCGGCTAATGACTAAGTGAGGTGGAGTCTTGTATCCTATCTAGTAGTTGAACCGCTTCCAGATCATATCATCGCAGCTCAGACCGCAACAGGTAGATCATGAAGTAGCCAATACCAGGCTCGACGGACGGAACGTCCTAGTCCTGAACAGCGGGAAGACGCCCATTCACATCCTTCCCATCTACGAAACCGAACACGAAGTCTCTCCCACTACCAGCAGTCTCCCAACCATGTCCTCCGACCCTCCCCTAGGCTACACAACCCCCAGCTTCCCAGCCCTCTACTGGCCCTTCGACGCCCACCCCGGCCCACCCCAATACCTCTACTCCCTAACCGACATCTGGCGCTTCACCCTCTACTGGACGCTCCTTACCATCCCCTGCGCCCACCTCGTCGTCTCCCTCTGGGCAGTCCTAATGCAACTATCCACCGCCAACGGTCGACACAGATATCTCCACCACACCGACGCTGGCAAGAACCTTTCACGAAAGAACCGAAAATTGCTGGGCGAGAAGCCATTCCAAGAGTGTTTGACGTGGGTGTGGTTAATTCCGGTGATATACCTTGTTATTGGTGGTCTTGAGGCGCTGATAGCGGGGAGTTTGGTTGGATTGTGTTTGGGCGCGGTGTATAATGCGGGTTACTTTGCGATGAGTACGTGGACGCCGTTTATTTGGGGGTTGGTGAATATGCTTGTTCTTATATTGGGGGGTTTCAGACTACAGGGTGGTTTGTGAAGGACATGACTAGAACGTCCAGAAATGAAGATATATGCCCAGCGAGTTGTGAATACCAATACCAATACCACAGCCTATCCAAATGATCTACAAAAACTTGGTCAAGCAATGCTCTTGTCACGCTCCCACGCAAACAGCACGTTCCGTTTGGTATTCCAGCAACAGCAACATCCACAACCCGATAACCCTTCATCGAAAACAAGCCTAAATCCACTCCTCTGACCAGTCCGTTTCCGCATATACAACACAGCAAACCAAGGAGTAAGACGGTAAGGATCACATTCTTCGTTTTCATTCACGACAGTATATTTCACAAGCAGCATAGGACAGGAAGTATATTCTGAACCTCATTGGTAATATTAACATTATCGTGGACTATCCCTAGAACACGAATGAGGTCGTGGTATGTTACAACAGGTCCCTACCTTGCTTGTAAAAGTGAAAAGGCAGAACAATGAACGATCATTTCCTCTCGTTCCTTTTTGCTCTCCTTTCCATCCCTTGTACACACCTGACTTGACTTGACTTGACCGGACCGACTGACCAATCTATGCACACACAATGGTAAAGAGCATATTCGTCTTAGTTCCGACACTTTTCGCAATCTACCTTCATTTCCTCCACATCAAAGTCCTCCAGCGCGAGACAAAAAGAGAAGTCTTTAGTGACCAGCAGCATACTGCGCAAATGGGTTCGGCGCAACTGTTGCGGTGCTGGTAACGGTAACGGTAGAAGAGAAAGTTGTGAGTACAGGGCTGGGAGTGATGGTTGAGAGGATGGAAGAGATGATGGTGTTGACAGCTGTGACTGGAACAGTGGTCCATACGCTGGTATACGTGCTGACAGTTGTGGTTACGATGCTCGTTGAGAGTGGAAGGGTGATACTGGCTGTGCTGGTTGTCAAGACGGTGGCAGTGCTCGTGCTGGTTGTGGTGGGCAGAGTTTGTGTGGCTAGTAACCTGTTAGATGCTATTCCTTGCTCTAACGAAGGGGATGGAAGATCTTAGATACAAGAGAAGGTGCATCGGAATACGTACTAGTCGTGCTTGGTGAGACAGTCGACGAGAAGTAGCTCGTGGCTGCTGGCGAATATGTTCGAGTAATAGTGAACCATACACGAGTCCAAGTTTGCGTAGTACTTGTAGTGATTGGAACCAGCGTAGAAGTGGAGGTCATCCTAAAGATTCGTTAATGTGGTGCCTTTGTTATTTTTCATATCAACTTACGTAGTCGTTGCCGACGTAGTCACAGCTGTAAGGGAGATTGTGGTCCAAATGGGGGTAACAGCTGTAGTACTAGACAAAGTTAGAAGGCGTGGTAGTGGGTGGTGATGTTCACCTACGTCGTTGTCCGAATGTACAATGGCTCTGTTATCATCGATTTTGAAGTTATCACTGTTGTCACTGTTGAAGTTGCTGTGGGTGTAGGGGCTACAGTCGTGGAAGTCACCAGAGTTTCGGTAGAAGTAGGAACAACAGTGGTTGTGGTGGTGGCACAGAAAACAGCTTGGGGTTCGCCGTAAACAGCAGCTCTTTTACCTCTGCGATAAGCAGTGGCATCAGATGAACCGTTGCTGTAACTACCACCATTCAGAGGTAACGTGTACGTGACCACGTAGGTGCTGGTAGAGATAGCCGAAATTGTTGAGGTCTGGGTGTTCAGCGTGGTGTACTGCGTGTTATAGACTGTCGAGTCCACGGAAATTGTGCCTGACGTCTTGGTTGAGGTCTGTGTGGTCCAGACCGTAGATGTTGAAGTGGACGTCGTGATCGGACTGCTTGTGACAGTGGTCGAGAACGAGCTTGTAATTGTTGTGGAAGCGCTTACGACGTTGGGCGTACTGGTCACGGTAACGATATTGAGCGGCGCGGTGAACAAGCTAGTAATGGTGGTTGTTGGCGTATGGGTAAAGTAGGCTACCGTATCAATGAACTTTGTGCTTGTACTGGTAAAGACCGGAGGCGTAGACGTCGCAGTCAACATGACGGTCTGCCAGCTTGTCGACACTGGAGGCGTGTAAGTTGTCGTGGTCGTGAAGTATTTATAACTGGTCGTCGTGACGGTTGCTGGAGCACCCCATGCTATCATTGTTGTCGATTTCGTATTCGTGGAAGTCGTGGTAACAGTGGTAACAGCTGGTGTGATAGTGGTGACCATAGTATCGGTGGAAGTACTCGTCGAGGTGGAAAATACGATAGAAGTTGTCGTGGTGTAAGTAGGGAGAGGGTTTGCCGCAGACTTTGCTGCAATGGAGGTTGAGCAGCTCTGCTGGGCACTTGCGGCTGGAATGATGGCGCCCACCAAGGCGGCAGCCAAATAAACGAAGGACTTCATAGTTGGAATTTTAAAGAGTGACTGAAAGCACGGAATGGCGCTGCGAGGTGAAAGAATGGACGGGAGAAGTCTCCCAACGAAGGTGAACGATGGCAGCTGGTAAAGAACGACGACGAGCTCGAGTATCGCAAAGGAAGAAACTTGAGTCAGGTCGAGAGTCGAGCGCACTCACCTCTTTTCTTCGACACATTCTGGTCATGCTGCAATCTCCACCATGGGCAGATGAAGCTAGAAAGAGTTCTGAGGCTTTCATGAGATCAACTGTAGAACTGCTGCCATTATGGATGCACTTATGCCTGATACAGGTCGAGGCAGCCCAGATTTGGCGGTCCTCCTGCGCCTAGTCGCCATGTGGCGTCCAGAAGCGGCGGCACACAATTAGTAGTGGGAGCGTATAAAGAAAACGTGTATCTGGTTCGGGAGCCGGACAATCCGCCGCGTCATTGGCACGACGCCGACCAGAGCATATGCTGGCACAACAATTACCTGAAGGTGTAGAACATCTGCAACCTCTCAGTATTTACGAGAAGAAGAGTTGTGCAAGGACGTGATTTTCTGTGTGCGTGGTTGAACGACATCCCAAGTGGGAGAGAAAACGTGACAGGGCAGGAAGGGGCGGCCTCCCTAATCCCAATCGATGCACTAACTAAATCACCTACGCCACGTCTCCCCGCTTTCACGATTAAATGTCGCCCGGGCTTTCAGCCTCATCAGCGAACTCCTTTTATAAGATGATCATGTCAGATGAACATCATAACCAACACATTGCTCGTTATGCGTGATGGCTCCAGCTTCGGGGGCGTGGTCCAAGTGATGTTAATCGTGGTAATCAATTCCCATTGATGTTCTTTTGCAACAAGTGGGCATACCTAGTAATCTGGGTTTCCTGTTACTTCACCACGGTGCAAGAGATTACAATGAAAGACACGATGCTTGCGAAAGGAAGCAACGATTATTTAGAGCTGCTGCTGTTTGGTACCTTTACCTCTCCACTGCTAGTATGTATCTGCCCTTTGCCAGGTGGCATTCCATGCTTCTCTTCGTCACTGCTAATAAAGCATTTGCCATCGAAAGTCCTAGCCGACAACCATACACATTATGTTATCTTAGGCGATTAGAGTTGCCCTTGCCAACTGTAAACATAAGAAAAAGCAAGGGGTATCACAAATGTCCCACCGAAATTACCAGTCTCAGTCGAAAATGCTCAATAATGTACGCCCAATACCTGGTACATACGCCATGCGCCCACGCAATGCTGAAATACAAGGAATTTGAGGTTGCACAGAAATCAGGGTGTAAATGCTCGAAATGTGCTCAGTGATGGTATTTTTTGGGTTCATTCTTCATGATGTCGTGGTCGTAAATTCGTCTATGCGAGTTGGTGATTCTCATCTTCTGTTCATACAGCAGGAGCGCCCGGGGTCCGTTGTCCCATGGATGCGAAGAGCCTTTCTGGTGGCACCCTGTTGATATTCATATTCTTATCCTGGTATGGGACATTCGGTACTGTGCTGTATCCTGCTCGTTTCCTTTGAATTCGGTTGAGAATCATCCCCGCAACGATGATTAAGAAGATTGTGCCCAAGGCTGCGCAGAGCGCGACCAGGATTGCGATGCCACGAGAATGGCCAAATTTGTCTGTTGGCATTGGTTAGAGTACGGTCCACGATAATATAGAAGGAGTACTTACGATTCACAATAGCTGGGTTGACCTTGGAGGAGAACAGGGTGCTAATGCTCCCTGGCTGCCCAGTCGAGTCCACAGACAACATAAACGGTGTTATGGTAGAACCATTGAACAATGCTGCAGATGCATGGCCAAAGCCGGTAATATTCAACGACCCCATCACAAGAAGGTCCATGTTATCGCTGTCGAAATAGCGCGACGATCCATGGTTTTTGCTAAGGCTCACAACTTGTATGCCAAGGATAGTGGTTCCTGCGTCGAACAATCCACTAGCAGGAATCAGGTTACCATCAGCTATTTTCACAAGATAGGTTGTGCCATTGGCCTGAGACGTTCCAGCTACCCAGAATTCGTTGTCTTCAGAAGTGCCGGCGAATGCGTTGACTGGTCCGGGGAGGGGTACACTTGCGAACACAGACCAGGATTGAGCTTTCGTGTCATATTGTGCCAAGCTGGTAGAGTTACCCGACACGCTCAGATTTCCTGCAGCGATGAGTTGACCATTTTCAACAAAGTGTAGAGCGGTGACCGTCCCGCTTAGGCCTCCTCCAGCTGAGCTCCAGAGATTCGAACTGGTGTCGTACACGCACACAGACGAACAGGCAAGCCCCTGGGCCGTTCGCTCAAATGACCCGCCAACGTAGACATTCGATGTGGCTGGCTGAGTGACGATGCTATTTACCATTGCGTCACCTCCTTCAAGAGCTGCAGGTTGCGGGGATCGATAACTACGGGTTGACATGTCGTAAAGGATAACCCCTTGTACCTGCGTGTTGTTGATCTTACCGGTAATCAGCCCTCCAGCGAAAAGGATATCATTTTGTAAAGCAAGAGCCATGAAGGTCGAATTGTCATGAATCCCAGAAGGTAGCCCGGAGACGCTGTTGCCGTGACTTCTATCAAGAAATGCCAAGTTCTGAACCGTACTCGTGTTCGTGCTAGCAGTGAAATGGCCACCAAGGATTGTATTGTCCCGACCATCGCTTGTGTCATATGCACCCGCAACAACACCAGTAATGTTCTGCTGAGATAACAATGCTCGCTTGCTGACGGACGAGGACACGGTAGGCGTCGTCGCCTCAATTTTTATAGGAAGTTGTTGAGGTCCAATACCGTTGTTCGACTGCTCGAGTCCGACGATGTCACTGAGAGATTGACCAAGGGACACCAGTGTGCCCGCTCCAAGCCACGTTTGATTCGGCAGCGTTGTGTAGCTGCATAACATGCCCGCAAGGAGCTGTTGTGCTAGGCCAGTGTTTTGTAGCCAATTGCTCTGCGATGGAACCCAAACAGCAAATCCATCAGCTGAGCGCTGGGCCGATGTACCAGTTGCGTGAATATGTGAAAAGGAACCGGTGAAACCAATGACCGTTTCCGGTTGGTTGTTCGTGGTGTTAAGTTGAAATGGCACAATTTCTGTTACAGGTCCATCGACTCCTGCACCAAGTGCTACCCAGACTTGATCGGCGTATCTGTAAGCAGCTACATTTTGCAAACCACTTGATCCATTTTGACTGGTGCCTGTGAAGCTCCCACCAACATACAAGGTATCATTCGATGAATAAAGGTCAGCAACTGGCGCATTGAGTCCTCCATTTGGCAGTGACTGAGCTGAATTATTCGCAAAGGACATAATGTTCTCGAATATGTCGTCTGAGAAGCTGCCAGCAGAATATATCGTATCACCATGCGTAGTCAGGGCACTGACTTGAGCATTAGCATTGAGCTTGGTTCCTGCATTATTTATAGCAGAATCTGTAAAGTTTGTATCAACCACCGCCGAATTTGGATCAAAATCGAAAAGACCTCTTAGACCTCCAGTAGAGGGGTTGCCACTAAACCGTACGCGTGAAGCCACAACGAGCTGCGTGGGCAGCCCTCCGGACGGTGTGATCGTAACAGCAGGTTCAAAGCTTCCCGAAGCAGGATCGATCTTCCCCTGGTACACCTGATCATATTTTTCGTAATCATTCGTTTGAGACAAAATTGTGCTGAATGTACTACCACCATCAGAGGTTAGGGTACCAGTGACGTTTACACTTCCTCGAGTAGAGCACGAACTATCCTGTATGCAACCTGGTGTGTACACCACCACAACAAAATTTCCACTCCCATCAATGTCGGGCTCAAATACGATTTTTGTTGTATTTACCGTGGTAGGACTGACGGCGATACTTAGGTAATCCGCGACACTGTCCCTCGAGGGAGTTTCGTACCATGGACCGGTTGTTGTGACCCTCGAAATTGATGTGCTCGAAGCCAGACAAGATGGTTCGTTGAATGATTCAATGGCGTAAACGAATGTATCAGTCTGAAAGATTTCTATGCCGTCTAATGCTCCGCCTTGACCGTACCAGGCGGACACGTCGATTCGAAAGCTGTTCATTCCAACACGGTTGACGAAGTAAAAGTCTTGGTAAGGTAGTGAAGAATTCTGTGCGAGTGGACACGTTGCATCGCAGTGTGCTTGATTCCCAGTCACGGGGTCGGTGTAAGTGAAGTTCATGATACCAGTATTTGGCAACGCAGTGAACCTCCAGGTTTTGACACCCTTTCCACTGACGTTAGCGTTCCGTAATCTGAGCACCGAAGGCTCGAATCCGTATCGCATAGAAGCTGTCCATGACCCAGCGGTGTTATCCTGGAGCTGCCAGGGTTGACTAGCCGAATTGTTGGATGTACAGACTATTTGACTTCCACTGGTAGTATTGGCAACAGATGTAATAGCGGCTGAATCCAGGTTGATGATCTCGCCCGGTCTTTGGCTATCGATGGTGGTACTCGATACATTCTTGAGACCGTTGAAAGAACCTCCGAAAACGATGTGACCATTGGGAGCCTTGATAATCGAAGTGACAGGAGCATCAAAGCCAGCGAAAGGAAGGTTGGCCCATGAACCAGAGGCTAGCCAGGCGATGGCATTGGCAGAATCAGCTGCTTCGAAAGCTCCTCCAACATACACAGTCTGGGTATCCGAATCACATAGAAGTGCGTTCACGGTGCCTTGTATGCCCGGTGCAGGAATGATGGCTGAGGTACGACCATCGATGAAAGCGATACTTTGGGCGCCGATCCCTCCTACACTTGTGAAGTTACCACCAATTACAACTCCCACTAGTGTGCCGTTCTTCAACGTGAATGTGCACATGTCCTCAATATTTGCGTCAGTAGCGGCGAGAACATCATACATGCCATTTGGCAGCTGATGAAGGACGGATTGCGTGCCATTTCCTTGTAAACCCTCTCTTTGATTGACGTAAGAATATAGGGAGATTGCGTCAAAGTCACCACCGACAGCCACCTGACCAAGGGAACTTATGTCGAGGTTGGATGATGGCACTGTTTGGTATGCGTGTATTTGGCTTAAAATTGATAGACAAAAGAGCCATATTCCAGGCCATGGCCTGTGAACCATCCTACAACCTCGCGCAGAGGTTATGGTCTCTTCCTCTTTATCGTTCCAGATTGACGGTATTGATGCTGATTCCTGCGATCCGAAGATTATATTCACATGCGGCGTTGTTGGACGCGTCCACAGAGGTGAGGACCTTCGAGGTCCTTCGAACCCAGGATTGGTGTTGAGTGCTACAGTATGTTCGACGATGGGTTCTAATGAGTGACAGTCGTTGATATGTGCATGTAGACATGGGTTTCTGTTCAATGTTGATGGACAACAATACTGAGATTAAGACGTGGTCGGTGCGCAGTCTGCGCTATGACAGGGAGAGGCTTGACAAAGCTCGCTGGTGATGGAGTCAACAGAGGAGTTGTCGAGGGAGTCAAGTGTCAAGACATTAGGATAGCGTTGCAAGTGGCGGAGAGAAGAGCCTATCAGAGAGTAACAGTGGAAGTAAAGAAGGTTTTGAGAAGTCTTTAAACAGCAAGATGGAGCGCATTAGGGACGGCAGCTTGTGTCAAACGGGTATAGCACATCTCCCTTCCCGGTGTTGTTGGATGCCCTCCACCAGCCATCACAGCGCAATCTCAGCATGTCCATTGGCTTAATCTGCAATGTTTTTCTGTTCTACGAATCAATGACGAGTTTCCGTTCACTTACCCGGAACTCGTACTCTTAACCTGGTGTTTCGTCTTGTGAAAGTCATCTCGGCTGTTCATCCATACATCTTCGAAGACGGATGTCGGCATACGAGGTGTTACGAAGCGTCTCAGCTACGAGCTGGAAACATCAAGCGCGCCTCGATTTCCTGTCTGCGACGACGATGGTATCGAACTCACGGACATGGTAACTTGCTTTTGTGGGAGCCGGGTACCAAACTTCATGCAGCTTTCCATGCTGGTTCGAAACACAATCACATGGCCACTGCCAAAAAGTTGTTGTGAGTAGCATCGCCGGCGCCCTCCACAGTTCGAGAATGGATGATCGTTAGAAACACCTTGTGATGGCGTGTTTTCAGTCCACGATTGATACTGCTGTGTGGCTTTTGCTTGTACCACAAAGATGCGCTGGATGCTGGTACACCCTAACGCTGACCTCAATTGAGCATGGCCACTTTCTCAAGTTGTGACATGTACCGTACAGTAGGGCCTCTGAGCTCTTAGCGTCCTGGAACCCTGCGCTGTTTCGCAGTGTTGACTACTTCCTAGAGCTATGGGTAATAGTAGCAACGATTGATTGAATTACGGCAGCGCAAGTCCAGTCAGTCAACAGTGTGACTTGTTCTACTTGAAGGCTCATGACATGACTACCTTGACCTGTGCTTGTGTTGAAAGATGTCTTTCGAAGCATTAGGCAAGGTATGAAGTGTTTGTGCCACTATCGCTGGCTTCGCTGTTGGCAGGACCGAGCACCAGTATGTTCGACACACTTGACGACTGTCATTAGGAAAATGAAAGGAAGAGAATTTTAATGAACAACCATTTTTATAATTAGTAAGCATAATGAAGACCTTCGTTCTCCTTGTAAGGTGGTTGTGCCAGCAAATAGTGTAACATTGCGCAAAAGTACTCATTACTGTCAAGTGTGCAGTTTTATTCGTGCTGACAGTGACGCTGAAGAGTAACTCATTTCCGTCTTCTGCGCTTGACCCTCTCACTACTCGAGATTGTTGTCTCATCGAGTTCGACCACTCTCTTCACGTTTTTATCCTCCGGCTCGGCCTTTACCACGCTTTGTGTCACTGTGATGGCGGCAAGGTCTGGCGCCGCCCCTTCTTCCTCTTTCTTAACAATTGCTGTCGCCTCAAGACGCTCTGCAAAAACTTTCAAGTCCGCGGTGAAGAGCACGCTGTGAGCCCATCCTGCTTCCTTTCCCCAGACCTTGCGAAAATGGTTGGCAATGGCATCATACGTGGCTTTCGTGAGGCTGCTATGTTTCCCCTTGCCAAGTTTGTAGTCTCTCTGGGCGATCTGCCATACATGCGTGTCGATAGGAACAGCTTCACCCCAACCTAAACCCATTAGACACACACAGTCAGCAACCTTAGGGCCAACGCCTTGAAGCTCGAGGAGTCTGCTGTGAGCCTCGCGATATCCATCTCGTCCTTCAGGTTTCATCTCTTCCACCACTCCAGGAGCTTGACCATAAATCGGGTTCTCAGGGTTTTGAAGCGAATTCAGCCAAGCATGTCCTCTGTCGTTCGCAATCATCCGTGCAGTCTTTGCGATGTACTTGGCACGATACCCAAACCCCAGCTCCCGCAGATGACCTTCGACTGCGTCTCCAGTGAGTGCATCTGGGGACGGAAAATCATGGTACCGACGATCGTCAAATGTCGCAATATATGTTCCATAGTGAGTGCACAGCTTGTCCACCATCTGCGATATCCTTATGATATTGTT
>Ga0099853_1000072_pt1 | contig 11075 bp, 13 predicted proteins | sample In2P11_FD_77060 | JGI IMG/M metagenome (GOLD analysis project Ga0099853, IMG submission 77060) | Clean room microbial communities from NASA Spacecraft Assembly Facility at Jet Propulsion Laboratory, Pasadena, California, USA -... ... | reverse complement strand
ATCTCTCGCGTTAATAATCCTTCTTTGTAGATCAGACTAGTTGAGATAGTGCTTTGCTTGAAACATTATTGCTATTTTTCACTTACTGGATGGATGATATGTACATCTGAATGTTAATATGAACTTCAATTTTAATTCCATAATATACTTGAAATGCCTCAAAAGCTGCTGTGTTTTGTTAAAAAACTTCGCTTTTTTAGTTGTGGTTATATTTTGTTGGCATGGACTATCATCATGCTCGTTTAGGGTTCAGATCAAATACTTTCTGTGATTAAAAAATATTGGAATAAAATTTCTCTAGTTTTTAAAGTTATATTGTTTAAGACTGGGAAGGGTGGGATACCTATCTGGATTCGAATAAGGAGATTAGTTTTTAACATACTATTTTATTTATTATCCAGGATATTGTTTACTGAGAGGAGGAGAAAACAGCTGGGTGAGTTTTGAAGGAAGCCCACGCCACTGCTAATTTGCATTGCTGTTGTTTGTTTATGTGAAAGTTTGTATAAGAGATTAAGTAACAGTGGTCTGAAAAGAAGAGGACCAAAATCTGTTGAAGTTTGTTTTAATGTTTTTCCTGCTACTGTTATTATTTTACAGTATGTGAAAAACCAGAAAGCAGGTGTTGTGGACTTAAAAGGCTGATTGAGAAGTTAAATGATCACTAGCTGCAACAGTGATTTTTATGCATGAACCTGATATTCATATTAATGAGAATTTGATGAAGATTTGAAGCTGCTTGAAGATTATGAGGATTTATTAAGTCCTTGCAAAATAATGGACACCATGTTTGAAGGCTTGGAGGTTCCAAGATTTGATGGAGACAATTATGTTCAATGGAGCATAATAATGAAAACAATTTTGATGGTTAAAGATCTTTGGGAGTTCATTGAAGATGGGTACGAAGAACCCATCACTTGGAGCTTGTTTGATGGTGAAGAAAAGAAGATAAAGAAAGAGAAGCAATATCAAAATTGTTTGGCCCTCATGGACATAAGAAAAGGTATGAAAGAAAATGTTTTTCCTCTCGTAACAAGTTGTAAATCAGCTTCTATTGCATGGAAAGTTTTGAAAGATGTTTTTGATGTTAGTGAATATGAAGGTTGTGTGAGCAAAGGGAAGCCTTGTTCTTTTGGTTAAGACTCATGGGAAGAGCCATATATGCTTGAAGAGTCTTATGGAGACTCATGTGAAGAGCCTTATTTTAAAGATCCTTTTGAAAGACTTTTTGAAGACATGTTTTATGAAGAAGGCATGCATGATGATGAATTCTTCCTTGAAGAGGAAGATATGTATGAAGAAGAGCCTAGTGTGAGGCCTTGTGAAACTCTCATGGAAGAGAGTAATGTAAAACCTCTTGTGAAAATGGCAAGTTTTAAAGACATTCACATTGATCACAAGGAGGATCAATGTCTCATGGAGGAGACATATGATGAAAAATGCCTCATGGAGAAGGCATGTGATGAAGAAAGTCTCATGGAAGAGACATATGAAAATAGGACATGGCAAAATGATGGAGAAGAAGAACAATCACTTATGAAAGGGTGTTATGTTGACAACAAGGAGCATTGTTGGCTCCCCTTATGATGAATACCACTCACATGGAGTGGAGAAAAATGAAGAGTGCTCCATGAAGGAGGCACATGATGAGTCTTATAAAGACAATATGGGATGATAATCCAAAAGAGGCTATTGATAATGACGAAATGGAGGCTATAAGCTCCATGTTTGAAGATCATGATATGGTGTGTGAAGAGAAAAGCACACAAGATTATCTCATTTGGGAGGTGGAAGATGTTGGAAATTATAATGCATTATTGTGTAATATCTCTCTTTAATGTAAATCCACTTAATGCTTAGAGTATATCTAGATACCTTAAAGCATTAAGGGAATAAATATGGAAAAAGCTTTAACCTTACTCTTGGGTAAAAGGGTGGTTAAAGAGTGGGTTTCATCTTATAAATAGAGGGGTACCCCCCCTCTCATTGTACTTGTAGAAGCATGAAGATGCTAGTCTTGTAGAGTTATAGGAATGCTCTTGTAGGAGCTTTGTAGAAAAATTCTTGTAGAGAAATTCTTGAGAATTTGTAGGAGAGTTCTCTTGTGATAAGTAATAGAAGAGATGATTCAAAGTGGATGTACTCCCAAGAGTTGGAGGAACCACTATATATTGTGTGTTCTAATTTGTGTGAATGATTTGTTCTTAGTTAGATTTGTGGGAGAAGCTATAAGAGATCTTGGTTTATGGAATCCTTCAATTCCATCAAAAGATGAGAAAGCAAATGAAATCAAAGAAGGAAAAGAAATCACCATTGGAGGTGATAGATATTTTTATACTAATGGTTTGTTTAAATGTGTTGAAAACAGGTTTGAGGAAGAAGAATGCCTTGAAAAGACATCATTGAAGACCATGATGGAAATGGAGATCTCAAGTCACTTGGACTCAAATGGAGAAAAAGAAAATAATGTGTTATGTAAAACCATTGTGAGGAAAGAAAATTTGTGTAAGGAGCAACTTAAGGTTGCATATGTCATTAGCCAATGTTTGGCTATCTATTGTTTGAAAATGTGTAGAGGTTTGTGAAAGTGTCGTGATATATAATCATCATTGTGAGATGATTAAAACATACTCATGTGGAGTATGGAAATGTAATGATGTAAAAGAAGAATGGTTCAAAGACCATTGTGAGAGAGATTGGTTCTTGAAAACCAATACTTATGGCATTGATGGAATGCCACTACAAGAAAGTTTTGATGAAGGGGGAGTCTTTCATCAAATGGCACTCAATTATTTGCACCATGAAGGAGCAACATCAACAATGGAGGAGAACCCACACAAGAAGTGGAAGGAGTGCCCAAACAAGTATTTTGCAATTTTATCTTTTTTATTGACAAATTGGAGGAGATGCAAAAGATTGAGTTTCTTCCAAGTTTGTGATGCTTATGAGCTCTTGAAAGAGTCCCTTAGCATCAAAGGGGAGAATGTTGGAATAAACATTATCCCTAAAGTCTAATTCACTAGATTTATTAGCTTGTCATGTAGTAGCTTGTTGTAGTCACATGGATTGTACGTATTGTTTTGTAGTGGTTTGTTAATCACATGGTTTGGCTTCTTGTAGTTATTTGTGAGTCATGAGAAGAATACTTCTCAACCACCTGTTTGTCTACTAGTTCTCTCACAGAACTATATATTTGTATTCCAAATTCATAATAATCAGATCTAGCATCAGTTTGCATTTTCTCAGATAGACATATAAATGAAAAATATATCATCTTAGAAAGAGACAAAAACCTGATTGATGCTTTGTTCTTGAATATCTCGTCAAATAACATCCATATTATCCAATAAGCTTCTACATCATTGAGATTTGCAATAACCATCTCCCGCAATAAAGCTTCAGTCCATCTCTCCATCGCATACGAATCTTTGATGGCTGCAGCAATAGCTTGCCAAAAATTCAGCTCACAAGTTTTATTGACTAATTCAGTTGGAGTATGCATAGCAGCTGATTCTGAATCTAAATAACTCCTGACATGCTGAATAAGTACTGTAATCATTTCAGATGTAACAATATCTGTGCAAAACAAAAAATAAAAGGGTCAAAACCCTCCCCTCATATTGTGGTAAAAACACAGATGAATTATTATGGTCTAAGTCCAAAAGTTCAAAGTAGTGCACATCATTGGCAAGGATAAAATTCACACAAAAACCAGTGACTGGAAATTATTGTTTTTAAATAAACTAAAATGTTTGAAAATAATGGAATATGTGAAGTGTGACAATTTATCTAAAAACTTTAAACTTAAAAAGCATGTCAAAACAATAATAGATAGATAGAAGCTACAAGGTGGACATCGAGAAAGAGAGAGATAGAGACACAAAGATTCACTCCTCCAGCCATGCAAGAGAAGTTGCCCTCATTTGGGGAAAAGCGTGGAAGGCCTTTCTCCAACCCTCAGATCCAGAACCTGAGGACCAGGCAAAAGCCATTGAAATGGTTAAGCTAACAGCTGAGGCCCAAAAAAATATAGGGTCAGTCAACAGGCCAGCTAGCCAAGATAGATGCTTAACCTAAAGCTTTGGATTTCATTGGCTGCATGTGAGGGTCAAGGGTATCTCTAAAAATATGGCCTCTTTCCCAACGTGCTCTCATCTGCAAGTTTATGGGGCTGAGAATGGAGAACAATGCTAGAAAGAGTCCATGACTGGGTGCAAAAATGTTGGCAGGTCTATTAAAACCTAGAGATAGTTATGCCAGCTAATAGGTATTTTATTGTTATTTTCTCCTCGATGGCGGATAGAGAGAGAGTGTTCAGCAACAGCCCTCATGTTTTTGGCACAGCAAGGATAATTCTGAAACCATGGAACTTGGAATTTAATGCAAGAAAGGAGCTCTCAAATGTTTTACACGTTTGGGTCCACTTGTTTTGTTTGCCTCTTGAATTTTGGTGAGACTAAATCTTTCAGCAAATTGAGGATACGTTAGGAGGGTTTATCATGACCTCCAAATTGACTCGGAGACAAAATTCACCTCCTATGCCCACATTTATGTTAATTTGGATATTCCAAACCCTTACCAAAATTCATAGAGCTAGAGGATGCAAAATACAGTTGGAAACAAAGCCTGAATTTTGAGGCTATATCTTTCAAATGTCAAGGCTTCCATGAATATGGGCACTTCGCTATATAATGCCCCTCCGCCAAATGCAAATATATTCATTAAAGTCAAGGACAAGACCAGAAGAATGCAAAATTCATTTTCAGTCTCTCTTTTTCTTCATGTTTTGAAGGGCCTTTTATTTTATGGATGATCACATGTACTTCTAATTCTGATGATTTAGGGTACTGCAACACATTTTTTATTTACTTTAATTAAACCCTGACAAAATGTTGTTAACAAACATAAGGAATCAAGGACCAAGTTGTGTATTTCTACAAGACCAAAATTATGGAAGAGGATTTGCAACGTACAGTGCCAATGAGTTGGCAAGGTTGTGGTTGCCAAGCCATGGACTCCAACAAAGCTTCTTAAGAGGTAGAATGCCTTTGGAACCTACATGAACTAGACATTCACTTTTCTTTTGGAAACAAATCGGTCCTAGTGTGCACAGATAGATGGAGACAAATTTGGGAGCATGTAGCATTGATAAATATTTATGGATCCCTAGACACAGACCATATGATTGCTCAGCTCCCAAGCTATCAATTAATTCTTGGAGGAAACTTCAATGCTATCACTAGTCTCAATGAAAAGATAGGGGCTTGAGGCAATTAGAACCCTCTATCTCTTTCTCATTTGACCATGGTGGATATTCCATCAAACAAGTAGGTGATCACTTGGAAAAGTACAAATGAGGTGAGGCTCAAAATTGCAAACAGATTGGATCATTTTTCAATCCACTAAAGCCTACTGGAGAACAAGTTTATCCCTAAGGTCAAGATCTTGAATGTGGCTGGTTTAGAGCGCTGACCTATTGAGCTAGATGTTTTGCTCAACTAGAAGACCATCCCCATTGTGCTTCCATTTAATGTGGCCAAGGGATCCATCCTTTCGATCACTGGTTAAGTAGTGGTGAGAAAGGTAAACCATACCATGGTCAGGCCATGTACTGTTTCTTTAAACAGTTCTAGTTCCTTAAATCATGTTTGAAAAATTGGAACCAGACAGACTTGGGTGATATCAATGAAGAGGAGCAAGCTGCTCAAGAACTAAAGGAGTTTAATGAAAAAGTACGAATGGCAGGTCTCTTAGAACAGCATACAAATAGAGAAATCAAGTTAGCCAAGGAGCTAGAGGTTTGGGATGCTCTAGAGGAGCTTCTTTGGAAGCAAATATCTAGAATTTGTTGGCTTAAAGAGGGGCTAGGAACACATCCTTCTTCCACAAGACCATTCTCCACCATCAAGTTCATAATTTTACCTCAAACTTCAAAGAAGCTACAGGAAATTATGTTCATGCACAAGAGGACTTCCAATCTGAGGCGGTTGATTACTTTTCTTGGTGGACCTCAAGGACTTACGTTTGTCTACTTCACACTTAACCCTTAATAATAGGGAAGGGGGGGATTTGTTCATTGCCTAGTGATGAAGTAGAGGAAATGCCCAATTCAGTAAGTAAAATGTGAATCTTTGTTCTTCCACCTAGAGAAAAAGGCACTATGTTTGCACCCAATCTCAACTTGATGGTAAATCCTAATAATTGATATTTTTTTCATCTGCCTGTTATTACTTACGTGATGGCCATCCAATAGCTTGTGATAGCCTAAATGAATACCTCTTGGAGAAAAATGGGATGATTCTCATCTGAATCCAGGTTGGTATTGGTTAGGGCATTAATCTTACCCATTCCATTCCAAAGCAACATTATAGCATTTCTAAGAAGTCTTAGTATTCTCAGTATTTTGTAGGGTAGGAAGCTTGGTCATCGCCAACTTACATCCTATTCAGAATTGGTTCAAAAGCATGGCATTACCATGAGGCTAACAACTTGCCAATCGATGGTAAGGTGGATGATATTGACAAATGCTAGTGATTTGAACAACAATAGCAAGATGAGAACTGACGTTGAGGAAAGTGTTGAGTAAAAACAATGACAATCGATTCTATAACAAACTCAATTAATCAGCATTAGCTATATTATAATTGATTGGCTCAAGCCCTCAGGATAGGATTGATCGTGTATTAAAGTTGGCCCTTGAATATAGGGATAGTATTGGTGATTTATAAAGCTATAAATAGGTCATATTGTGAAAGTAGTAAACATCATCGAATAAAATATTTCCTTACTTTTCCTATATTAGAACACATTTGGAAATCTACCCTCTCGATGTGGTTGGCATAATTGATTTCTTATCTACAATTATATCTATGCAGATTGCAAACTGTTATTTTAGATTTCTTTATTTGCTAAGTTGTTTCATTAAAAATTCAATGATAAGTTGGGTGAGTTGTGATCAAATCATTAGCCCCTCTATGAGAAGTTGAAATCCTCATTGCATCTATAAACTTTGTTGCATTTTCCATACATCTACAAAGGAGCTCATGGAACATCGTTTGAAGTTGTTGCAAGGTGTACCATTTGGATTAATGTAGAAGTTATATTGTGTTGACAATTTGAAGAGTTGGTATTCACCTAATCACGTGTACCTAAAGTGACAATCGATGATATGTTATCACCTTAAGCCTATGGATTTCAAAGGATCCTCAAATACAAATTAATAAACTTGATGTTTCAATAAGGTCATTATAAACCTCATATATCCATTCATAATGCACGAAATATCCAAAATATTGATTAAACCAATGTAAAAACAATAATGAAAAGATAAACACACGCATGAAAGGAATAGACACAAAGATTTATACTGGTTCCTCGCAATGTGGAAGTACATCTAGTCTTTAGCAACTTTTTCTTCAATTAATTGCAAGGAATGTTACAAGGAGAGGATAACAAGGACTGAGAATACAATGTCCTCAACATCAACTTCAACCTCTACAAACCTCCCCAACACTCAACAATCAATGGAAACAAAATACATGATCCTTCAACAATCAAGAGAACGGTGCAAAACCATCTCCATCACCATGAACAATCAGCAAAGAACACTCACAAAATCAACAACCCCTCAATGAAGTGTTTAGGAAGTTTTATTGCCGAAATTCGACACCCCTTGGACTTCCCCAAACGTTACAACTCCCAAGAACTACTTCACAACTCGTCAAACCACTTCAACTTCCCGAAAACATGCTCTGGTCAGTCAATGTTGGCGTTAGCCTTAGTGTTAACGCTAGTCTCCTTGTACCAAAATGCAGAAAAAAAACACAATGTTAATACAACACCATGTCCACGTATCCACCCTATGAAAATGAGAAGTAACTCCCCAGGAAGACCAATGTTAGCGTTACCATCAATATTGGTGTTGCCATTACAGTATAAAAAGATAGGTTGAGCTCGGGTCAAGGTCGGGTCATCCATGGAAAAGACAAAAGGAACTCCAGAACACTTCAAAACATCTTAAATACATGTTGAAGACACTCCTCACATCTGGAACCACCATCTTCCACCATTTAGACACTTGAATCTCCACATATCCCAACGTTGATGCTACCATCAGTGTTAGTGTTGACGCCAACGTTGACACTCCTATCATTGTAGAAACAAACATAAACAAAATAACAAAGTAAACAAGACAATCAAATCCAATCATGGAAACCTCTGGTAAAATTTTCAATCACAACCTAATCTCATGATCATGCCTCCCCAATGGGTAGGCATTTGGTTCCAAAAATGCTTAATTTTCAAGAAGATGAAGAAATAATTCATCAACCTTATCTTTATCATACAACTTGGCTTTCTTAGGTAATTGTCCTTTCAACCCTACTAACCAAAGTTTTTGTTGAGACCTCTTTGTACTACGAACCTTCTTTTACAAAATCAAATCCTCCTTCAACTCATCCATTGTACTTGGAGCTAAGTACTCGATAAATGGTAAAACTTGTCCAACCTCTGCCTCAACATCAGTCATCATTGATGGCTCAAATAATTTCAAGTTTTCAACATTAACAACTGAATAAGTATGCATATAACGTGGTGTTGGGCAGTTTTTCTATCCTACCCTCCTTTTTGGGGAGGAGATCGGAGAGGACTCCAACACTTAGGTGGAAGGGCGTTACCTCCTTCCTGCTATGGGGACTGGTTACCCCAAAGGTATCTTTGAGTGTGTGTTTGCTGGTAGAATAGCCTTTTGACTCACCGGAACAACTCAGCGTTGGCCGAGATGTTTGAAGCTGTTGCCAATGCCAATCTAGCACGGACCAAGGACTCGGAGTTCACAGGGAGTGTTTGACAGTGTAATTTCCAAACAGAAAGAGAAATTGGGTTGCGAAAGCCGCGAAAAGAAAGATAAAATAAAATAGAAAAGGTTGCTTAAAAGGAAAAAAAGGGGGGTGAGGTGACGTAGCAACTGTGTGGGTTATGAGTCTATAGGCTCATGGCTTGAGACATGGCTTCCTGAAATCGTCTTGCTGGGACTCTGGACAGGTGCCTTACACCCTTTTTTCCAATCTGCTAGCCAACAACACGAATGGTCTAACAGACGGAGCAAAGAGCAGTAGGCGGGTGGGGCTGATGTTGATGGTGGGATTCAAGTAGACTAAGGGGCAAGGTCCCTGAGGCGAATGACATCAACAAGACATCCAAGAATAGCTCAACACTAGATACAGAAGCAAAACATCATTATCATATCATTCATCCAATTACTTCAAAAGATTCACTTTAATCTCTTACCCAATTCGCTAGAATCGTACAAGATGCACCAAGTAATAGAACAGACAACAGTAATGAAGGAACAAGATTGACAAACACTTATCAATTTACTCATTCGAATCTACTTCCATACACGAGAAATAAACGTCCACAACACACAAGCATACACTCTATTTTGCACTCAAAGAATTTTAAGCAGAAGTTGCACAAGTTCTTTGATTCAGAATAGTGTCAAATCCCCCCCCTTCAAATGAGGTAAGACAGGGTATAAATAGTTTGGGTAGGCAACCCTGATGTTGCCCTAACCCTAATTGCAGTTTCCAAGAAAATAAACAACGGTCTAATAAAATATCGCCACCTGGCGTTACAAGATCCATCCCAAACTTGTGGGAGCAAATCCTCATCCTTCACAAGTTTGAGGGTATAAAATTACTCGAATTTTAAATCTAAATTATGAAAACAACACTTAACAAATAAAACGGTGACACCTGTCACCCAGCTAGTATCCTAGCCCACTAGGCCTGTGGTGGGTCCATCGAGGCAACCCTGTCCTCGAACCCATCATCCAAGAACTGGGCCGTCATCTCTAGTCCTCGCAGCATGCCAGCCACCTTTGGCTTGTTCCGGCCTATGACAGCATCCACCTCAACCACGATGTCCCTCATCTCCAGCTTCCACGCATGAGCCTTCAGCATGTGTCGAAGGTGGCCCCCTGTCCTGTAGGTGTTGACATCCTCGGTCTGAATGAGGCACTGTAGCAAGTTCCTGACCTCTGCCAGTATTGACTCTGGTTTCCTGGGAACGGAGTCTTCTAGGAATCTCACTTCATAGGTCATCAATTCTAGGCTGGTAGTCACCTTCTCACCTAGTTCGACAATGTCCTTTTGCACTTCCTGGAATCGAGAGGCGATCTGTCGGATGGTATCTAGGTAGAACCAGTAGTTGCTGCAGAACAACACGTCTTCATCCGATGTTTCTTGTGTTATCCTGCATTCCTCAATGATTGGCCTTCGAGACTCTAGTCTTCTGAGTAGGTTGATTCTGGTCGTCACAATGTGCTTCAGCCTTTGTTCCTCATGGGAGACCTGCGTTAGAGCATTCACGAACTGTGTTACCATGGCTAAAGCTTCATCAATCACCTCTCTCTTTACTTCATCCATCCCCTCCAACAGCGGCTCACACCTCTTGAGCCGTTCAGTGGGGACCTTGATGGATTCAAGCTCCTTCAACCTGCGTTTGAGTGCAATGACTTCCTTCCTCAGGCTCCTAATCTCTTTGTCTTGCTCGAACCCTTCTTTGGTGATGGCCTCCGCGTTAGAAATGATGGCATGCTTCCTGCCAACCCTCCCGATAGGCCCGGTCTGGATGACTTGGTTCACCTGTCGGAAGTCTTCTGGTCCCTGCGGAGCTTCCTTCTCGGCTATAAGAGTCTTGATGTGGACTGCGTTGTTGGTCATATGGACGTACGTCTGACTCTTGCCTATTCGGGTGGAGCTTGTCCTCGTTTGGTTGCCACTCTCGCTGGCTCCGAATGTGTCCCCAACATCCATATTGAAGACATCGATGGCTTCTTCCATGTCCACACCCCATTCATCGTTGACTGGTGGTTGATGAGTCTCCACTACTGGCTCATGTAAGGTAATGACGGCCTTGGCCTTCTTCGAAGGCCTCTCTTCTCCTAGGCTCTGTGACGACTAGAATCAACCTACTCAGAAGACTAGAGTCTCGAAGGCCAATCATTGAGGATTGCAGGATAACACAAGAAACATCGGATGAAGACGTGTTGTTCTGCAGCAACTACTGGTTCT
>Ga0099853_1000071_pt1 | contig 11098 bp, 11 predicted proteins | sample In2P11_FD_77060 | JGI IMG/M metagenome (GOLD analysis project Ga0099853, IMG submission 77060) | Clean room microbial communities from NASA Spacecraft Assembly Facility at Jet Propulsion Laboratory, Pasadena, California, USA -... ... | reverse complement strand
TAAAGCAATGCAATATGATTGATTTTTTTATTTTTTTTTGCAGAAAGTAAAAGAAATGAATCTTCTAGGGAAGAAAAAAATGCATTCTTTGAAATATCTACAAAATTATTTTTCTCAAAAGAAGGACCAGATTATGGACCAACGAGCATAAGAAAATGAAACCTCAAGAAGCCAACAACATGCAAGCATTTAAGATTAAAACATTTATTTGTTTTGGAATAATATTTAAGATTTACAATTATTACTCTAAAATAAATCATAAAAAATAACAAAACTCATACTTCTTTGATGCTCCTCCACTAGTGTATATTTCATTTGGTGGCATAGTGGAGCCCACATATCAGTCATAGAGGACTACTATTTAAACATTTTCAATTTCTTAAGAAACTTGCATTTGGGTAGTTATGTCCCTCCTACTTGTTGGTAACAACAAGTACTACAAAGCAATATAATAGGAGTTAAGCTTAGAGAGATTTAGCAATAGGTATTTAAGATAATTAGGTTAGAGTAGTAGCAGTAATAATAAGTTAGATATTTGTTGTAGGACAATGTATGTTAGTTTAGGACATGGCGACTGAGCCATTTACTAATGAATTCCACCATACCAAATGAGTAAGGGTCTACTGGGGCCTTGATCAGGTGGTAACTTCACATTGCAGGTTAGAATTTTATTGCCTATCGACAATTAGCAATAGAAGGATGGACTATTGATGGTGAATGTCACATAGAGCCTCATGTAAAGTCAGATGTCATTCACATAGATCTTTAACACCCTAAACTTCGATTACTCCCTTAAGTCCTTGTGTATTTGACTTAGAATCTCTAGATTCAAACACCCTTAGTCATTCTGAAGAAGTAACCTAACTTGTTCAAAAAGAAGCAACTACTTCTGAAATAACTCAAGGTCCCTATACATTTACTCCTGGGTTGAGAGTCCATAAATCCCCTAGATATTTTCTTTAGAAATATGCTTCAAAACCCATCCCTATTTAGCAACCATTATTAGAATTTGTTACTACTGAACGATATTCCTCCATTTCTCCTGAAAGGAAACATTATGGAGTTTTAACCAGAGCTCATTGTAAGATTTTTGGTCAGTCACCTGTTGAATATCCTATCCCTACTAGACATAGGTGTTCAAAAGCTTAAAGTTACCACACATCTCCCAATCCAGAGGGACCCAATCCTAAAGAAGAAGTTATAGCTTATGATCCTCCCTTACATCCTAGTATTCCAACTACCCATTCTTCAACTTCTTACTCTTCATCATCAACTCCTAGTCCACACATAATCATGCCACCAAGACCTTGGAAATTATTGGGAGCAGGTTAATGTTCAAGGGACAAAAAACAATCTACCAAAGCAACCAGAAAGGTTTCTCCCAAAATTTAATCTAGATGTTGGAGAAATTGTTAGATATAATATTGATAAATTTATGCTTGTTGTTAAATTAATGGGAGTAGAACATGAAAATGTTGTGTTCCATATTTTTCCCTACACTTCTGATGGAAAATCCTCTACTTCGTACTTTACAAAACCAGCTGAATCAATCACAGATTGGGATTTATTTTAAACCAAAATTTTGAAAAAGTTTGGGGAAGGAAAGACCCCAACCACACTAGCACTTGAACTTTCTAAAATTGAAATGAGGGCCCAAAGAAAAAAAAAGCTAAATATTTTAATCAATGCTTTATGAACCATTTAAACAAAATTCAAGATGATACCATGCCAACTGATGATGCATTGATTGAATGTTACACTACAACTCTACCATCAACTATCACTATGTTTATTAAAATAGAAGGTAAACAAACTCTTGCTGAAACCAAAGATGGAACTTAAAAAAAAAAAGAGGTCTTATTTGTAGCAAAAAAATAAGAGAAAAAATTTGTAACTCCTATTAAGAAACAAGTAATCACAAAACCTCCTGAAGAGAAAAAAATATAGACCCTTTTGACATGAAAGAACTTCAAAGAATGATCCAAAAAATGTCAAATGAAATTATAAACCTTAAAAATACTTCAACATAAGGTCCATCAAATAGGAGACCCTGGAGATATTTTAAAAACAATTGTGCCCCTTCAAAATCAACTCCTTGCTGAAGATATCAAGTTCGAAGATGTTGCTCAAGACAATTTATGCAAATTCATAGTACTAAACATTTTGAAAAACCTATTTAGTATTTATAAATATGTTTAAAGTGTTTATGGGTGACGAAGAAGAATAAGAAGTTTCTCAAGTTGATAAATAAGAATCAACAACATAAAAGTCTTAGATTAATGTATTATGGGATGTTTCAGGAGAAACAATTAGTGAACACGTATATGAAATTCAGCAAATTAATATAGCCCAAACTAGAAGTGATGGTCTTGTTTCATCCTTTGAAAATCCTAATGCTCCAACTCTTGTAATGAAACCAACACCAACAGATAAGGAATCTTGTGGTTCAAATAAAAATGTTCAAATTGAAACCTCTAGAATATGATATAGTCGAAGACATGAAAAAAAACCAAAGCCAATATTTATTTGTATGAATTGTCAACACTTAATCAATATAAAAACAAACTGCTTAAAGCTTTAAAATCCAACACAACTAATAATCATACATGAAATACTGATAATTCTTCATCAAAGAAACTAGTTCATACTGAGGCAAACTCTGATTGGAGATAAGTTTACTTCACACACTCCTCCTCTTCTATTGAATTTTGAGACTTGTAATCAAAATGTCCATAATTGTATGGTTGATTATGGTGCCTCATCAAATGTCATGCCAACTTATGTGGCTAAGAAATTAAACCTATAACCCCCAAAATCCTCCACTCAAATTGTTCAATTAGATAAATCTACAGTGAAAGTGTTAGGAAAGGTTAAGTAATTAGTAATCATACTAGCATCTAATTTGAAAATCTTTCAGGTTATTAATGTAATAATTGCAAACATGATTGAATCTTATGGTTCACTATTAAGTAGAGTTTGGTCACAAAAACTAAATGATTATTTCTTGACTGACTGGTCACATCTCTGTTTATCGTGGAAGGGGAAACCTAACATGATTAAAGTTGAACTTGAAGGGCACATGAAGTACGCTATTACTAATCTTGATGATCCAAATGAGCCCATTATGTTAAGTCAATATGCACTCCACAATTATTATTTTGATTCTTATTTTGATAATTATACTTCTGAAATATCTCTTGTTACCTAATCACATGTTGATACTTTAAATTTTATAACTATTCTTGCTTTTGATTCCACATATGAGGTTTCTGTTTTTCTAAATAATGATGCAAATACATTTTGATGGTCTTTATACTTTGATGGTTCTAAAGCAATCGAGAGTTAAAGCATCAGATGCATTCATTTAATTCTTTCTAGCATGTAGATTACATTTTGATTGTATCAATAATATAGCAAAGTAAGATAATTTAATTCAAGGACTCAAAAAAATAATTGATATGAAAGTCAAGAAATTAAAAGCCATTGCCAATTCCAATATCTTTGTTAAACAAGTGAATAAAGCAATTCACTATGCTTCCAACCACTTGGAGGATTATCAACAATTGGTTTAAGATCTAATTCAATTTTTTGAGCATGTTGAAATAAACTATGTAGCTTGCTTACAAAACGTAGATGTCGATTTACTAGAGAATGTGGCATCACAATTACTCCCTATAGATATTTTTTCACCAAATAAATTCTATGTGGAAATCCTTTTGAATAGGTTATTTCCACTTATGTCAAGTCTAGCCATTGATGTCAAGTAAATAGGTGGATACATATTTAGAGGTAGATTGTTGAACAAGTTGTTGTCATTGATCTCAAGTAATTTGGTGGATACATTTGTAGAGGCTTTGTTGATGATGGTTATTATTATGATGGATTCTATATTTTGTAGATAGTTTTTCACTTAGGTCAATTGGTCAAATACACATGTAAATTGGTTATATGAGTATTTCTCTAAGAGACCTTTCCAACCATACATAACACTTAGGAAAAACCCACAAGGGTTGATGAAAAACAATGGTTCAAAGTTTAGTTGTTTGAAGGACAGTGCAAACTTAGAAGAAACCCAAGCATTAGGAAAAATCTAGAACATCCAGTCTTTTGGATAAATCTAGGATAAACAAAGACATCTAGAGCACACAAGACATTTAATCATATCTGGGATGTCCGAGCATCTGACCCTTTGGCTCGTTTGGAAAATTGCAGAGAGAAACAAATACCATATTAATCCAGATTCATTTGGGGGATGCGAGATATCTGAGCATCCCGCTCGATGGTTGATATTCAGGTATCTGGCCCTTTGAAAATTTTAACATAGAAAAAATCTGATATCACCTAGATCTCGAATCTAGTTCCATACTAGAACAAGTGGCAACGGTGACACATGGTGAAAAAAGATTGGATGACATGATGAATTGGCAGTAAAGCTAGATAGGTGATGTGGAGATAGGTCAACAAGTAGCATGATGTGTCACAGTGATAGAGTTCCATGTGGCATGTTGATTTGGACTTTTGGGTGGCCAAGTTGCCTATTTTTGCGTGACGCATGGCACCACTCATAGGATTCCACATGGCATGATGACATCATCATGATGTAATCATGACATCAGCTGATGATGTGGTGAAGAATGGGGATTTTTACCACAAGGTTTGTTTATAAATATTTTTCAATGTTAATAAAAAAAATCTCCAAAAGGGCATACGACTAGGCAGTGGGCCCAAAATAGATTGGTTCCAAAGAAAATTAGCTCACAGGTGAAAGGATCCTGATACCATATTTATTAAAAAAGCATATGGGCTATATGGATATTTGGGAAATTTAGAGGTGAACATCATTAGGCCCATCTGGGCACATTAAAAAGAGCTAGATACTAGATTGCACATTGAAAATCTTAAGCACATGAGGAGTTAAGGCTTGGTTTTGGCTTGTAGGAATCTACAAACAAGAGCCAATGAAAGAAGGGTTGCAAAGTCTAATAGAAAATTTTCATTCATTGAACTACAGTAACAAAAATTGGTGTTCTATATTTGGTGTCCTAGTGCCAAAATTAAAACAAACATGTTTAAATAAACACTGAATTAAGTTGTTGATTCAAGCTCATTCTATGAGAAAAATGGAGAGCTGAAGAATATGAGAACTCAATCTCATGCACAAAGAGTTAAAGTCCAACACGAAGAGAGCTATAGTAAAGGTGTAGTGTTATGAAGCCGAAAATTGACTAATTGTAGTATGGATACGAATTCATATGGACATGTAGAAGAATGGTATTTTCACACACAGACTGAGAGTTAAGAATAGTTGCAACATGAATAAACTATTTGATGAATTAAAGAACCTAGAGTAGCTGTAATGAAGACAACATAATGGAAATCAAATTGATAATTAAATCCAAGAATATAAAATCAAAGTTCACATTTGAAGCTTTATATACAACAACAGAAGCATTGCAGGGTGTGTGTCCTTCATGTGAGCAACCTTAGAGAGAATATGTATATGATATTTCAGAGAATATGGTATTGAGTACATGTGAGTGGAATTTATTAAAGAGAAAATCAAAGAATTATTCTGATAAAGAGAAGCCTCTAATTTTGAAACTGTATGAAAGAGGGATCTGAAGGGTTGTCCAGGTAAGTGCTTACATAATAGGGAGTTAGTGATGATAAATAGGGATTTGGTGCTTCCTTCAAGTTGGTACTTGAAAATCAGCAAGTTGGTGCTTGTAGAGAGAAAGGATGTTGAAGCCTTCTATAGGTTGTAGCCTAGACACAAATTGATGTAATTTGAAGTTGGTTCTTTATTTGGCCTCATAATCAAAAGACATTGTGGTTTTCCTAGTTAGGTTTCCATGTTAATATCTTGTGTATAAATTTTATGATATTGGTGTGTTTTTGTTTATTACTATGTTTCTAAATATTTTTACTTTGAACAAAGATTTTTTTAAGATTGTTAAAATATTGATTCACCCCCCTTGTCTTAGTATTTTCCTAGTTGCTAAAAATTGTTATCAGAGCCAAGTTCCTTCAACAATAGTCTAACAACTTGAAGGAAGATCCAAGACAATGTCTAACCATGATGGAGGTCACACCAACAAGGCTCCCATTTTCATTAGAACAAACTATACATTATAGAAGGTAAGGATGAGGACAGAGCTATAGTCTCTTAGCGCAAATGTCTGGGATGCTATGCAAGATGGGTTACAAAGCCATTGGTCATAATTTCCAATGATTATAAGCTTGGATTCATTTACAATGCTAAAGAAATGAATGCATTCCTTGTTGGACTTCTTGAATATGAATTGGTCAAAGATATGGATTGCACCATAGCCAAGGCTATATGGAAGAAGATGAGAAGTTTCTATGAAGGAAAAAGTAAAGTAAGGAAAACTAAACTACAAGGATTCAAAATGAAGTTTGAATCCATAAAGATGCATGAGGATGATGAGATAGCTAAATTGTTCCTTCAAGTGGATGATGTAGTCAATAAAATTATAGGACTTGATGAAAAACTTGATGAGTTAGTTGTAGTTCAAAAAGTGTTGAGGTCGCTCCCTAAAAGATTCAATGCCAAGGTATCAACTATTGGTAAATGACAGATCTCAACACTCTAAAATTAGATAAATTGCATGTAACATGGACTCCCTATGAAATGATGATTGCAAAAGGAATAAATACAACAAGCAAGGTGAATTTCAAAGATGACAAAAATTCCAAAGAAGATCAAAAAGTTGTGAATCAGATGAAGAAGAAGAAAAGTTTGTTAATAAATTGAAAACATGATTTCGAAAATGAAAAGGTAAGTTTCCTTTCAAGTGTTTCAATTGTGGTAAAGTAGGTCATTACGCATCTAAGTGTCCACAAAATGAAAACATGAATTAACATGAACATAAGGATAAGTATAGAAAAGTACAGAAGGAAAATAATATTAAAAATAATATTTCCTATACTCAAGATGGTAGAAGTACCTCAGAAGATGAAGATGAACAATCCTTTGATGAGGATAGAGCTAAAGGAAGTACAAAGGAGTTCATGCTCATGGCTTTAGAAACTCTAGAATAAGAATAGGTAGAGTATGATGAAGAAGTGGCCAAATAGAGTTGGAAGGTGAACTAATTAGTGCTTTAGAAGAAATTCAAAGACTAAAGAAAAGGAATAAGATGCAAAAAGAGATGTTGTCCAACTTTGAAAAAGAAAAAGGTAACTCTAAAAATTTGGCACCTCTTCTTCTATAAATTGAGGAAGCTAAGAAAATACTTAAATAAGACTAAGGAACAACTAAGTCTAAATTAGAAATTTATCAAAGGGACTAGTAAATTGGATGAAATTATAAATTTTCAACAATCCCCTCTTATCAAAATTGGCTTGGGCTATGAAGGAGAGTCAAATTAAAAATCACTTAAAGGCAAAGAACCCATTAGCTTTGCTGAAGTAGTTAAGGGACCATACAGTGATGAGAATAAAGAATATGTTCACAAAAAATAGGAACAACAAAACAAAAAGAAGGAAAACAAGATAAATATGAAACAACAACAATGAAAAGCAAGCTACAACCATTCGAGAAGCTACAATGTTCAAGCAAGAAATCAACAAAGGTATTTTTTGCTTGAAAGATGATGCCAACAAAAATTCAACAAACAAATGGTTCCCAGGTATGAAAATATATTTCATGGTTATTTCTTTATATGCACAAGTTATGGACATATATCTATAAGTTGTAGTACATATTTTAGAAATAAGCAAATCAGAAGCTAGAGAAATATATTCTATCAGTCAATTAACAAATTTGCCAGATTAAAGAGAACGTACTCAATAAAAACAATTTGTTTTCTCCTTTGGTTGGCATGCTTAAATGCTATAACTACCATAATTATGGGCATAAGGTAGTTGAATGTAGAATCAACAAATTTAGATGAACTCCTAAGAATAAGCAAGAAAAAGAAGAACCCAAGTTATGATAGCAAAAAAAAGGAAAAAAAAATAGTGAAAACTGTGGTATTGTGTTGTATGCACAAAATCAAGGCAACCATTGGTATGTAGACAATGGGTGTTCAAAGCATATTACAAGTCATAAGAATAAATTTCTATCGCTAAAAGAAGATAGCAAAGGAAATGTCACTTTTGGAAATTTTGCTCCAAGAAAAATCATGGGCAAAGGCAAAATTGGAAATTTGGTAAATGGAAGAGGTAAAGAGAAAAATGTTTTATTTGTTGAAGGATTGAAACACAACTTGTTGAGTGTTTCTTAGATATGTGATCAGGGATATGGTGTCCTTTTTTGTTAAAGGTCATGAAATTAATTCAATAGTCATAGATGAAGTGGTCGATTAAGCTATTAGAGCAGACAATAACATTTATGTTTTAAATGAAAATAATGAAGAATGTTGTTTCAGGAAATTTAATGAGAGTTGGCTATGGCATATAAGACTGAGCCATTTGAATTTCAATCATATAGTAAAGCCGAGTAAAAAGAATGTTTTCAAGGGCTTGCTGAAAATTTCCAAGCTAGACAATACAATTTGTAAATTGGGTGAGATTGGGAAATAAATTCATGTGCCTTTCAAAGCCAAAGAAAATTAGTTCACCACATTGCTATTGTTGATTCATATGGATTTATGCGGTCCTTCAAGAATGCAAATACGAAATTATGAGTTATATTTATGTTGATTATTGATGATTATAGTATACTAATTTGGGTTGCATTTTTGAAGGAAAAGTCAAAATCTTTTGAAAACTTTTAAAGTTATGGTTGAAAATTAAACTAATTGAAAATAAATTGTATAAGATCAAACAAAGGTGGTTAGTTTACTTCTAATGAGTTTGATGATCAGGAAACCAATTTCTAGGCTGTGGAGAAATTGTGCCTAAGGCATTAAAGTTTTATTATGAATGTCACTCATTTGTATAAAGTGTCTTTATCTTGAGGAGTATGAAGAGCATTATCTTAAAACCCTTGACATATAGCTGATATGAAAATTTCAAGATGCCATGTGGTGCTGGATACAAATGCTGTGTGAAGAATACTTGGGAAGATTAAAGACAATATGTTGTGTTAACATAAACTATTATCTTTAACTTAGAAGAAATATAGAGAAATAAGTTTTAAACATGGGAGCACTATTTTAAGGAAATATAACTTTATTCACAAAAGCAAACAAAGACCTGTAGCTTCATTACCATATCTAAAAAGAGAAAGAGACAAAATGACACATAACATAGAGATTAAAAATCATACCCAAAACTGTATGGAAAACTCTTGATTCTCATTAATCATCAATTCATCAAGTATAAAATTGTGTAGTCTTCAGATTCCCAAAATTCGGACCCTTCTTCTTTGATTTTCCTTCTTTTTATACATCACGAGACAGTTGGTAATTACCAAATGAATGTCGAACTACTTAACTACTTTCTAACTGCCTAAAGTAAAAAGTCATTTTAAAATATTACATTGGAGGGTAAAAGACACCTCACTTTTCTTAGGAAATAAAATAACATAAAATGAAATGGAATTAAACTATGATTGGTTGTTGCTGATCACTGTTCAAATTGGTGGCTTGAGTAGATGGCCCTACTAGTGCATATTTTTTCTGTTCTATCATCCACTCTTTGCATCTTCTCCACAATGGTACATTCAACTATGCTGCTCCTTTGGTGTTCTATGGACCTCCATTTTACATTTTCTCAATTTCTGGCCTATTTTCATGCACAAATGCTGAATATCCATTTTTAACCTTCTTTTAGAAATGATCCGATGAGGATCATATGCCCACTCAACAACATGTAAAAGACACATATCACCCAATAATTTATCAACCTCTTGAGCAACATGTCTAGTGTTCACAATAAAGGGTCCCATTGTGCTAGGCAATTTAAAGAGATAACCCTTTTCATGGGGACAAAATGAACTTGATCCACGTTTAGGCTTTGTCTGATAAAATCAAGAGAAAAGAGTCTCATTCGCACAAATTTTGGTAACCTATATGGTTTGACTGAGGCTCCATAAAGCCTGATTTCTGCATGCTCTTCAAATACAAACCAGTCTCCACATCTTACATCTTTGCTCAATTGAAGAAATTCTTGAGCTTTGGGAAGAAATGTTGGTGGCAATGTCCCATTCAAAATCTTGTAGGCCATTGGAAGAAATGAAGAAGTAAATTCAAACAGGTCACCATCTTTTGGATCACCCCTTACCAGGTCTATCCAAAACACCACTGACTATTTCTTTTTATTTATGACTACAATATTTAACCCCAAACTTGTAAAATGCTCAGTGTTCTGGTATAAAAACAAATAAGTGACAACCAAAGGAAATTTGAATGAACTAGTAAGTGACAGAGTCATGAATTGAGTATTAATGGTGTCCAACCAAAATGCTGGAATATCTAATATCACTTCTGGTTTCATCATCACAGTGAAAAATCCCAAAACTGCTTTATCAACTTGTCTGGAGTCTTCCTTCCCCAGAATCTTATAAATCACCTACAAAATTGGTCTTATATCTATTGCAAAGATATCTAAAGAAAACAATTTTTCATCTGGAGAGAACTGTCCAGATTTAGGAGCTAAGAAGGATATAACATAAGAGGACTCCTGGGACGATAGGTTGTCATAATACGAGACCAAAGACTCTTCAATAAAAGTGGCATAAGTTACAGAGACAAGGTAATTAAAAGCCTCGTGAATTAATTGAGAGGTTACCTGGAAGACACTTTCCCCTAACTGATTCATCACAAAACACTTCTTAGGGTACATAGACGAGGCTAACCACTGAATGAATTCTAGAAATAAGTGGGTTTTTGGGACAAAAGATGCTAAGCCACCTGACCTAACCACTGCCACAAATACAGGGGACTTCTTGTGATTCAGAATAACTTCTTGATATAGAGGGAGATGCTTAATCGTGCAGAAAGTATCAGAAATATCATGTTCGATGTCCATTAGCGGGGTATGGATGACAGAAGAGGAACTTACTTGTTTGGCCATGGCATCTAAGAATGACAATTTCTGACTTGGAATGTTGAACAGAAAAAATATGCACTAGTAGGGCCATCTACTCAAGCCACCAATTTGAACAGTGATCAGCAACAACCAATCATAG
>Ga0099853_1000068_pt1 | contig 11164 bp, 11 predicted proteins | sample In2P11_FD_77060 | JGI IMG/M metagenome (GOLD analysis project Ga0099853, IMG submission 77060) | Clean room microbial communities from NASA Spacecraft Assembly Facility at Jet Propulsion Laboratory, Pasadena, California, USA -... ... | reverse complement strand
GGGGGAGCATATCTAATCCATTGTTGGCATTATAATATTGCAAAAGGAGTAATATGTTTGTAGATAAGCCTTAAACAAGAGCGTGCACCCTATTTGATCTCGGTAGGAGCGAACAGGGTGGATGGCGGTCCTCGGTAAGTTCTTGGTTGTCAAATTCGATTAGCGGCATGAGCAGAAGGGAAAACAGGGCAGTCTCTGTATCATAAATAGCCAGAATAGCCCGATTTACTGACATGAAGAAAATGATGTCGCCATCTACAGTGGAGTGGAATGGTTCATAATCAGGTTCATATCGCTTTCATAATCCGGTTCATAATCAGGAGGAGCAGGTTCTTAGGGGGAGATATAGTCAGGCGAAGCAGGTTTGGGTAGCCGAATATATATCAAGGAGAGAGTATGTCTTGATCTGCCCTTTTCCCTTGATGTCAAAGGGGGAGAGTGATTTTGGTGTTGTTGCCATCAAGTCCAAAGGGGGAGATTGTTGGCATTGTGATGCAGGCATTGTACTTGATGGAAACCCTCTCATAGACGAACATCTCACTTATATATATCTACAGAGGAGATAAACAGAGAAAACAACAAGAAGAGACAAGAGGAGCCATTTAGATATGTATGTATCACGTATATATGCCAAAGAAGCAGTTATCGGGAGCCATTGAGCCATTGGGGGCTTATAAGAGCAATAGAGGCACATTCTCATATATAAAGAGCTTTTTCGGGAGGAATCAGGCTTATAAAACCCTTGGATGTATGCTTAATCATTATTGGGAGTCATTAGGCCATGCTTTAGCCCTATCGAGAGTTGTTTGGGCAATCAAAACCCATATATGCATTCATTAATACTATCGGGAGTTGTTTGGGAATTTAAAACCCATATATGCATGCCTTATCACTATCAAGAGCTGTTGGGTGCCTAAAACCCATATATATGCACTTTACAATAATCTAAGGTATTTCCCATTTTTGGTGGAATAACATAGTTATATGCGTTAATACATATATTTTGGCATATATGCGCGTCGAGGGTTCCATTAAACTGGTGTATAAAAATATCACGTCCGTAGTATATCGCAATTCATAAAGGGTCATCCACCCCAATCCTCCGATTGCGATAAGAGGTGGTGGACCTGATGGAGGGATTAAAGGCATCATTTATTAATATCGCATCCGTGGTATTCGCCCATTTTATAAAGGCTTCCCGCATCTAATCGCCGATAGCGATGAAAGGAATGGACCCGATACATTTATAAAGCAAGGTTGATTGCAGTATCGCATCCGATCCATCGGAAATAGATGATGTTATATGCATGTGCCGATAGCGAAAAGGAGCGGACCTGACATATATATAAAGCATGGTTAATGGCCATGTCGCATCTGATCCATCAGATCAGCCGTCGGCAAAAGGCTATGATATGGGCATGCGCCGATAGCAATAAGGATCGAACCTGATATATTATTATTATGGGTGCATTAAGTTTAATGTCCACCTTTTGTTGTTTGGACCGTTTTCATCGATTTTCCGCTATTTTTATCACTTAGGCCTTTTCTTAAGAGATCAGTCAAAACAGTTGTGCCCCAGGTTTTCGGATCCTCGGTATTATTAACCTACTATTTCGATTCATTGTTTTAAAAAGGGAGCCTTGCTATATAAGAGGAAATGAGATCGTTTGGCAGGGGTGAAATGGTGTTGAAGATCTTGAAAAGAACAGTTCTGAAAGACTTGTGATTGCTTGGGAAGAGTTGGCAGAGATCTCATCGGCACAGTCTGGCATGATTAAAGCCCTAGAAATCATTTATTTGCAGGAGTGATACGGTGTGCTGTGCAGAAGACTATGAAAGTGCATAATCCTGCATATCAAAAGGCACAGGCGCAGATATTTATAGAAGGTTTGGTGAAGTCGCAATCGCTAGTAGTGATTTGTTTCTGCCCTTGATTAATCTGTAGGGTTCTGGGTGCATAATATTAAGTTTTTCTTTCTTTGTATTGATAATGCTTAGCCTCTGGGTGCGTAGCAGTATGTATATCTTCGGTATTGGTTTTTGATATATGCATGATCAGTTTTCTTTCTCTGTATTGACTATGGGTGTGCAACAGTATGTATATCTTCTGTTTTGGGTTCTCATATCAGCATGATCAACCTCTATATTAACAGTTGACCATATCGGGTGATATCTAGCATAATATACTCATATGTATATTGATCTGGTTCTTGGGTGATTCTGAAGATTTATTTATTCTCTATATTTGATGACCATTTGATCTTCTTGGATCTAGTCTGAAAATTAATGAAACGTGGTCCTTGAAAAAAGTAGGGGGTTGTAGCTCCCTTCCAGGAGAGACTGGAGATTCGGAGAACGAGAGAGAGAGTTGTAGCCCTCTGCAGGTCGCAACCTGCGTATTGGTAAAATACTACACCAGTACAAATTCATTGTAAAAGAAGTTCTATTTGAAAGGATATAGAGACATATTGTAGCAGGTGGTTTTCACCCACATTGGGTTTCCACCTTATATCTGGTGTTCCTTTGTGTGACTATCTGTTTTTACTGTTCTTGTTCATTATTATTTAGCACTGATATACAAGTAAATCATCAATATCAGAAGAATAATTTAAAGTATAAATCTGGATGGTTTATTGAAAAGAATTTAATAATACTAATTCACCCCTCCCTTTATTTAGATTTTCCTTTCCTAATTTGTGATGAACATAGTTACCCCAAGGAGTGCCCACATCATGCTGCAATTTCTAAATTTGTCAAAGGTTCACCCACTCTTACTATTTTGAAGGACCCCTTTCCTCCTCAAGACAAAAAAATGGTTTCTCATGACCAATCTTGCTCATCCACATTGACAGATATCATGATGATGTCTTCCAAAGTTATGGTAGCAACGAGATCCAAAGATTATAAATCAAAGAGTCATGTTGAAGATGCAGATGACTCCAGTCCCACTAGTAAAACTTCCACATCTACTCCTCCTTCTTCTGAACCATTACATATTGAAAAACAAAACCATAATATGATAATCCATCTTCCTCCTAAGGGTGTTTTTGGATGCCTTTGAAAGAGAAGTCCCTGAGGATCATCACTTTCAAGCATTCGATTTGGCACTATGCGCTACACTTGCATGATGGTGGGGTACGCACAAGGACAATTTTGATAAATGTCCCGATTATAGAAGAATGATGAGGTTGCGATTTGGTCATCCTAAAATTCAATTAACCAAGAAATATGATGGGAGAAATGATTTGAGTGATAATTTGGAAAAATGGACTAAAGTCTATGGGACAGAACCACAGCTAGAATGGGTGCACTTATTCCGTCACACTCTGGATATAATCTCTATTAATTGGTACCTAGAAATGGAGCTCTACCATGGAACCACGGAGTGGGATATATTATGGTAGGGTTTCTTGTTGACCTTCATCTTTGAGGATGGGTTTGAAAGAATTGATGAAGCTCTTTGGGAGGTTAAGGTGGTTATCTTTAGAATTCCACAGGACCCTTTTGGAATTGGTTCAACTGGATTGGAGCACCCATCTGCACCATGCTTTGGAATGCTATAATATGACTGTTGAAGGGGAGGACGAAGATCCCAGAAATATTAATATCCTAGAGGCAAAAGGTCACCATGAGGTCAAAGGTCCGCAGATAGGAAATCTAGACATCATCGTGCTGTTGTAGACTAAGTGAGTGAACATTGGGACTAAAGCATAGCCAAAATTTGCGAAGATCGTGGATTACTAAGATGATGCCACAATGGATAAAGTTGTTGAGTCACTCCATGAGTACTAGGGTCTTTTTCCTACAAAATTCTCAGACCTGAAATGAATCATAGGTAATTTTGGTGTGATGAACATAACTTTGAAGCCAGATGCAAAGCCTACTAAGAAGAGACTATATCACCTAAATCCAAAATATAAGGAAAAGGTTTGCTTGGAATTGGACAAGATGCTTGCGGCAGGCATTATCAAACCAGTGGAAGAGTCTGATTGGGTGAGCTTGATGGTGGTTCAGGAAAATAATCAGAAGGGAGAAATATGGATTTGTGAAGACCTTAGGAAGCTTAATGATTCCTGTGTCCATGATCCTTTCCCGACACCGTTTACTGATGAGGTATTGGACAATGTTGGAGGGCAGGAGGCCTATTTATTCACTGATGGGTTCTCTCAATACGATCAGATTAAAATCGCACCAAAAGGTAGGAGTAAGACAACCTTCATGACAGAATGGGGATGTTTCCAATACATGATAATTCCATTTGGACTCAAGAATGCACCAACAATATTCTCTCGTGTAGTCATCGCGACGTTCAAGGAGTTCATTCATAAGTTCTTGGAGGTGTATTTTGATGACTGGATAGTGTTTGGGTTGGTAAAGTGCCATGTAGCTAGTCTATGCCTAATGCGAGATACATGCTTGTTGTGGCCAGAAACAACCCCCCATTTTTATTTAGTATTATTAATAACACTAAATAATTGGGCACCCTTCTAAAAAAATAAAAAACTAGCACTTATAATTCCTTTTTAATAAAACACACTATCATAAACTTAGGAGAAAATATATGCAAAACCCAAAATCTTAAGTATTATGATAAGTCTCAAATAAAATCATTCTCTTAACAATAAACATCACATCACAAAAGGGTAAAGTAGGATAGCATATAATGAAACTTTCAAAAGTGCGAAAACGCGATGATGCAAGATCGCGTGCCTTACAGACTCATCGTATATCACAGATTTCATATGTCACAACGCCACTTAATATAGAATATACCGACCTTGCAATATGCGATAAAGCATCTCGTAAATCACATCTCGCAGTCGCATAATAAAATAAATGATTATTAATGAAAAGGAATAGTGATATAGCGATATGAGATATTGTGATCTATAATATTGCGAAGCAATCACAAAATCGCTTTATCATAGATCAACAGGGCTCATCATTCAATGAAATATTTCTCGTAATCCAATACTGAGTTATGGGCATTAATGTCAGCTTAGTGGTTTGGTGATGGTTATTTATGAGAAAAGACTTAGATCTGATCGAAAGTTTGTTTCACATAGGGTGATATATTTGATATGATTTTGAAATTAAGAGCTTTCCCTTCACCTTATCACTTACCATTATTCATTCCTTACTTGTGAACTTGTAGGAGCAGCAAGTAGAACAATATACAGAGAAGTGTGCAGAAGGTAATGGAAAAGAAAGGAAAAGCTCTAGTTGCTGAGAAAATAGAGATGACTTCCTTATTCACAGACACTACCTGTACTAGAGAAGCTGGCATATCCACTTGGGAAGGCATGTACAGTCTATTAGGGGAAGAAAACCCGAAAATTATGGATGTTATAGTTACATCAGATGCATGTGGGTCATCCGAAGTATCACTTACTAAACTTCCGTGCTCATTCTTGCACCGCATAGCAGCAAGGCCTAAAATACTCCCCTATACAAATATGGGCAAATGGGTAATAGACGATGCTGATATAAAAAATAGGCAATTCAAGTCTTGGAATCAGGAGCTCATTGGGTCATTTACCCCACAGGATCTAAGACATATGTATCATTTACCAGAACAGTGGGCTAGCTACAACAAGCAGTTCGTGGAGAAATTTTCCAAGAAGAATGAAGATTTGGTAGAATGCACCAAAAGTTGGTTAGCAAAGGAAGAGCCATTAAAAAAGGACAAACATGGTATGTACAGTACCGGTTCTCTCTCCTCTTTGTATTGTTTTGCTATTGCAATGCTATGTAGGCTATTTGGAAGGCTTGATATCAACAAGTTTTCATCCAAGTGGTTATCCCTATTAGATGTGGCCACCAATGCCACTATTATGGATTGGGCCTAGATACTATCTGATAACTTAGCCTCTACTATTTGGGATTATCAGTCTAAAAGAACTCCCTCTCAGAGGATTTATCCTCCTTTCTTTTTAGCTGCTTATGTCATGGATGCTACATGTTCTATTTCTAGATTTCCTCTCATGGGTTGGAAATGGACGATACAGAATCCCTTGCCCATTCAAGTCTACCATAAGGAACTTTGGGATTCTAAGTTTACCCTATATTTTTATAGAATCTACCATGGAATTATGCTACCCATGTTACAGATACTGTGCAATCTAAAGAGAACCCAAAACATCAAGTTTTGTCGCCAACACAGATGAAGGTTCCAGCTCCCCTCATCCAGCCAACAAAGCCATTAATAACTAAGCTGGAGAAAGAGTGGGAAAAATTTAATGAATTGATCAACATTGAGGAGAAAAACATGGAGACACCTGAGAATACACCACAAACAATGACATAAATGGCCATTGAAATAGTTGTCAATGCTCCAGAAATGAAGCACATTCCCATAGCTCCATCATCTGAAATCATGTTGAAGATAGAGGAAATCCCTCCTCTAGATTTTTTTTACAGTCAGAAGCACAAAGCAGCGGTCAGGAAATAGAGAAAGAAACAAAAATTAGACAACATGCTCTCACCTGAGGTAGAGTAGCTAGATGTCATTTGGCGAGACCCTACCATTGATCCTATAGAGAAAGGACTAAGTTATCGCAGATCACAAGAGCTTATGCTTCTACTACTATTGATAAAGCATCTGAAGTACAGTTAATGCTTAAGGATAAAGAAGAAAAAATACCATTTTTGTAGCAACAGTTACATCAGGCCAGTGCTAACTGGGAAGAGGAAGAAAAATTGGAAAAATTACAAGAAGACTTTCAATAGATGCAGTTGGGTTATCAAAGTAGTTTGGCCAAAAAGGAACATCAATTATAGACCATGTTAGAAATGCATAAAGATGACCCCAAAGTTACAGAATTTGTCTTAGAAGCCCTTGCCTTGAATGACCAACTCTTGCAATAGCAAGATACACTTTGCCAAAGAATATCACAATGGAGCTCTCATTGCGAGATGATCGACAAAATCACAATTCAAGTCATGGATTTGCGACTCAACTATGATTTAATTGATAAGAAAATTTCTAATTATTTGAATTGGAAAGAATCGAAGGAAGGCAAGAAAGCAAGGTTTCCCAAGATCAATGAATCCCACAAAGAAATGTTGTTTAATAAGTGGGATTCACGAATCAAAAAGGTAGAACAGGTAGCAGAAGAAGCAGCGACAACAACAAGCAATGTCATTGACTGTGTTAATGAAAATCTGCATAGAGAAAACCTGATATCAGAAACTACTCCAAGATTTCTCCAAAAAGCACAGCAACTACAAGCAAGCTGGAGATAGAAAGCTAAAGAAAAGGCAGAGTCAATCAAGAAGCTAACTAAGTTGAATTGGGACACTTACTTGCAATACTTGGTTAAACTGCACAGTCAATGTATGACTCTGAAATGCCTTAAAAATTCTGCTGAAAAGATAGGGCGAATGCTTGCTGATTCTGTTTTCACAGGACAAGTAAAATTGGAGGTCAGCCAACCGATGCTCTTGAAGCCGATACTGCTTGCTATCTAAGAGAATAGATGCATAGTTAATTTTCAGATACAATTTTAGTTTTATTTTGATTTATTTTTTCCTTAGATGAGGACAATCATTTAAACCTCCTCCTATATTTTTGTAATAAACTATTTTTAGTCTTTAGTTAGTAGTATTTAAACCCCTCTCATGCAGTTAGAGAGGGGTCCAGAAATTTGTCAAAAATAGTTCTTCAGAACATGCACTTCTGCTCCCTTTGAGGAGGTTTTGATGAATGAATGGAACAAGATTTATTGATATTTGTGTTTAATGTCTGCTACTGAAATTCATTTCTGTACTCTTAGTAGATATTGAATTATGAGAAGATAAATCTATATTGCTGAAGCTCATGAGTAGGACTTATTATCAATGGTACTTTTATCTCTTAATGATTTCTACTTCTGCGTCAAGTAATATGTTATGTTTAGCTGTTTATATATGAAATCTTGAATGTTTAAGTTATCATTTGGAACTTTTGTACGGTGGTAACTATTCTGTTTATGCTTAGTGTATGAAGAACTTATTATGCGATATGCTTCTCACAATTGTTTTGGCTAATTTCTTATGCGAAAAAATTCACTTTTAATGAATTCTTTTCTTGTAGAAATTGAATGATCTTTATTACCGATTGATGTTAGAAATTATTTCCGATCATATAATTGAAGAGTTAATCCTGGGATAGTTTTAGAATTAGATGTTTCCATTCATTAGAATAAAATTGCATGTTTTAGATTAGATTTAGATTAAAGCATTCTATTTAGAAATCTTTAGAAAGGAAAACATCAACTCTTATCGTCATCACAAACAAATTGGGAAATTGGTCCCATTATCCCAAGTTGGACCCACCATCCCAAACAGAAAAGGACCTATTTTCAAGGTCCGAACCAGGTGGATATCCCCCTTGTTGTAGACCCAATTTTTAGGGCTTAAACATATTTAGCGCTAGATGGAGGGCCCAAACTATGAATGGCTAGTAAATATAAATCTAAAAACCATTCTAAGAGTAAATTGCCCTCAACATCTCCCCCAACTTCTCCATCCCATTCCGAGTCTTTAAATCTTAAGCGAGAAGTTGAGAAAATAACAACCACTGCCACAAACCTGAACATTTCAGATAGATCTACTATTGAACCCCCTGAAGTTGAGTCTTTGATCCATAAACTTCAAGGATTTTCCATATCACCGCAAAAATCTAAATTATCTCAAGATAATGTGACTTCGTAATACAATCCTTCTCATCCTCTTACCAGATTATAGAGTGAAAAGTTTGGTATCGAACCAATTGGATTACCTTTGCCTAAAAGGAAAAGAGCAAGGAAGACACCTCAAGGGTCTGATAGTGAGAATCTTTCATCATCAACATCCATTCCATCTTCTCCATTGCAAAGTCAACCATCCACCCCTCCACTTCATATTGTTGTTCATCAGAGTACTAGAACTTTGAAATCCTCATCCTTACCACAAGGAACTTCATCTATGCTTTCCTCTATTAGTAGTTCAACGATGGGTCAAAATCCATGGAATAATCTAGAGGCAGTCTCAATGCCTGTGCCCTTGAGTCAATTATCGGCCCATCCTGAGAAATGGTTGCCCAAGTTTAACCATGAAGCAAGCATGCTAGCAGAAGAACACATAAATAACTTTATGTTATCAATAAATTTAAATGGAGTTACAAATGAAGACATTGTTGTTAGACTTTTTCCTTATACTTTACAAGCAGTAGCTGGATCTTGGTATTTTTCATTACCATCAGGGTCCATTACTAGTTGGGACATTTTCCAAGAGAAATTCTTGACAAAGTTCAGTGATGATAGGTTTACGGCAACGCTGATCAATGATCTATTGAATCTTAAGAATGAATCGAGAGAATCTATCAAAGATTTTAACTCGTGTTTCAACAAGCTTTTGAATAAAATTCCGATCACTTCCAAGCCTAACGAAGAAGTTCGAAGTGAATGGTACATATTTGCTCTACCATGAACATATAAATCTTTGTTGATAGGGCTGCCAAGACAACATTAGCCGAAAACATGAATGAAGCGATAATGGTAGAAAAGCGTATCTTAGTTTTAGAAAATAAAAATGTTGTTGATGAAAGAAAATATAAGGTTACTTTTACAGATGATCCTAATAAAAATCAATTAAAGGACCCATTTGATTTAGAAGTATTGCAGAAAGTTTTAAAAACCATATCTAACGAAATGCTTGACATTAAAAGGCAAGTAGTAGAGACTTCTTCTAAGAAACCATACAAGCCTTATAGAAAAAATCCTTCAACTGATTCAAAGCCTCCCAATGCTATAACAAATGCAGAATCTGAAGGAGAAGAAGAAGAAGTTTCCAATGAAGAACCTATTGATGAAGATGAAGTTGTAGAGCTACAGGGAATGTGGGACTTCATTCTTCCATATGAAGAGGACCAAGAGGCATCACCAGTCAGTACCAGAAGTAGAAATCAACTTGAACCTCCACAGCCTAGTTCTAAACAGAAGAGCGCAAGCTCGGTATCCAAGGATAAAGTTGCAAGTAAGAAATCATCACCAAAAGCGACTCAAACAAGCCCAGTCCAATCCGATTCATCAACTCCAGCTAAAACACTGATTGTTTCTGATGAGATGGAGTATAATATCGTTGAAGACATGAAGAAGACTAGGGCCAACATTACTCTTCACAAACTGAGAAAATTAAAACATCAACATAAATTACTTTTGAAAAAGTTACACGCAATACCTGTTACACCTCTTCTTGCCACCGTAATTTCGTAAGCTTCTCATGATATGGGAAGACATCCAAATAATATGGAAAATAAAGTTGACCCAAGTGATATTTCTTTAATTGGAGGTAGGTCAAAATCCCATACTCCTCCATTCCTCCTTCCTTACGAACTTTTCAATAAAAATTTGCATAATTGTTTGGTAGATTCAGGAGCTTCATCTAATATTTTGCCTAAAAAAATTTGTGCAAATTTAAACTTCTAACCTCAAAAATTTGTAGTACGCATAGTTCAGCTGGACCGATCGCAAGTTGAAGTAATTAGTGAACTAAATCAAGTGACCATAAGGCTCTCATCAAATCCAAAGGTATGTCAAGTCATTGATATTTTAGTCGTAAACATTCCTGAATTTTATGGTTTAGTTCTTAGCAGGGATTGGTCAAAAATGCTTCATGGATACTTTGTGAATGACTGGTCACACATGTGGCTCCCTTACAATGGTAAACCAAATCAGATAAAGGTTGAGGGAGAAGGACACCAAAAATACATAGTGATGGAACTGGAAGGAGAAAATGAACTTATAGCGTACAACAACAATATAATTGGCAACTATTCTGTTGACTCTTTCTTAGGAAATTTTAATGCTCATACTTCGCCTTATTTAGAACATTATATTTTGTCTCAAGTAGAAAACTTTTCTCAAACAAACAGTCCTAAATGCGTTAATTTTGTAGAATGTCCTGTAAATAACTCTTTGTTTTGGAAATTATTTTTTGACGGTTCTAGGTCTAATGATGTAGCAGGAGCAGGAGCAGAATGTGTATTAGTTAGTCCAGAAGGGAATAAAACCATGTCAACCTGTAGACTTGAGTTCAATTTCACAAACAACACTGCAGAATACAAAGCTCTAGTACAAGGCCTATACAAGGCAATTGGACTAGACATCAAGTTTCTACAAGTCTTTGGAGACTCTGAGATTGT
>Ga0099853_1000067_pt1 | contig 11181 bp, 13 predicted proteins | sample In2P11_FD_77060 | JGI IMG/M metagenome (GOLD analysis project Ga0099853, IMG submission 77060) | Clean room microbial communities from NASA Spacecraft Assembly Facility at Jet Propulsion Laboratory, Pasadena, California, USA -... ... | reverse complement strand
GAATGAGATTTTTGTGTTTGGTTTGGAGCAAAAGGAAAGAGGCCTTGAACTTCCATTGTTTTGAGGGTGAATCATGAGATGCTTCTAGTGGTGTTGGAACCTATAAATGCCAAAGGGAACCTGCAACGTCAGGGCTCCCGTTGTTTTTCTCTTTTAAGTTTTATTAATACAACTAATGGTTTATTTCCTATATCATGTGTAATATTACATTTGATAGCTTAAAACTCCTTGACCTTTTCAGTAGATTGAATTCGATTTTATGCTATCATGTTTGTTGTTGTCTCTTGCATGTTTGTTTTAGGTATTTGAATGAAAGGAACAAAAGGAAGTTAGAGCAAGGAGGCAAGACCAACATCAAGTGGATTAGCACTATAAAAGGTAGGTCCTCTTATTCAATTCTAATCTAAGGAAATTTGCATTAGATTGTCTTGTTTGCAGCTACACCCACTCTTGGGCTAGAGGGATCACCTCTATCCATAAAGGAGATTTACCTACTCCATAGAGCCACTTGTCACTCCTCAAAGCATAGACTACAGACTCTCTATGCTATGTGGGAGGAGCCAGGGTGAAAATTCCTCTTCTCATACAGTGATGGGCTATATATAGCCAAGGGTGATGCTTGACCCTTTTGTCTCTTAGAATTCCCTCATGACCATTCAACTTCCTATGAATTTTCAACTAACATGACTCTTCAACTTCATATGTGTGTCTCTTGGACTTTCACATTCCATGACATTTGATTACAACAAGTATGGCCCATAGTAGTGATTTGGTCGAGACAAATCATGACACAACTCGACATGACACTGCTAACATATATTGGCTGACTATGGTGTCCATGTCGAGCTACTATGCTAATAAGTGATGGATGTGATATCAGTATGTTATGTCTTCACCTCTGCATGGAAAAGTGTTGTGGGGTCTTTGATGGCCTTGGTCTTTGCTTGATAGTACAACACATGTGCTTTGAAGTAGGAAAGTGTTCCCTCTGCGGATAGAGGCAACCCCTCTAGCCTTGGAGTGGGTCTAGTCACAATAAAGACAAAAAAACAATCGATTCCCTTAAATAGTCATCATTGGAGGCCTACCTCAAACCGATGGTTGATGAAGTTTCGTTGTGCTACTCCAGCTTCCATTTCCTTCTCCTTAATGGGCAATCAGCCTAAAACACCACAAGAAAAGAACAGAGCACATAACTAAGAACAACAATGATCTATTTACTCACAAAGTCAAGAAATCATGAGCTATCAAATAAATTACATACAAGACATAGGAAACCATCATTGGTTGTATTAATAATAAATCAAGGGTAAATATTACAACCAAGTCTTGACGTCGCAAGCCTTTTCGGAGGGTCCAGCCAGTATGTTTCTTCAAGCATTCACTCACAAGGATGGGTCTCCCAAATAAAAAATATCTCTCTCTCACTCACAAGCTTTAATACAAGGTTAAGGGCACTCTACAACCTCTTGCAAACTATTCAGCAATCCCACACTTGTCACACTCATGCCAAAGTTATCTACGAAACTCAAATGCACTAGTAGCACTATACAACCAAAAGAACTAGCAAATCATAGTAATGGTGAGTGATTTCATAGGAGAAGGAGTCTCCATGAAATGAGGGAGAGGGAGCTTATCCTCAAGGAAGGTAGCACAAAAGATGGAACTACCATCCCAGAGGAGGAAGGGCGACCCAAACTAACCCAAAAACTAGGTTTAGAGACATCAAGAAGGCCGACTGTGGGAACAAATTTGCCCAATATAGATCGTCGCAAGCTATAAACTAAGTCTCCATGACAACATCACAAGGAGGTAATGTATGCAGACCAATCATCATGATAAATAGTTAATAGTCTCTCACCGGGCCTTGAAATTCGACTGTCGCATGAAACAGGTGTACACCTGCGATGGGGTCGCAATGAGACTGTTTATGATAGGGGACCGTCGTGTATATTAAGGGTTTACTCACGACAAGGTAGAAACTAGTGAATGAGGGTCAACTTGCAACATCATAGAGCATTTTCTTAATCTTCTTATAGTGGTGGGAAGATATGAACATGTTTATTTCACACATGACACAGCAAAGTGACTGAGATGAGGACAGTAACAAATTACTGTGTAATAGATGCCCCCTAAAGCATGAAGCCTGAGAGAGTGGGAGGGGTGAAATGATTTGTGAAACTGTATAAACTGGAATAGCACTTGGAAGAAACTACAGGTGCAAGTACAACTGATATCTCTGATAGTGAAATACACGTAGTCTAGGCATGGGCACAACCATCCAAAAGACATACGAAATGTGGTATGTGGTATGGACACAGCCACCCAATTGACAAGACCAGGAGAATTAAAGGTATGGTCATAACCATCCATGAAGACTCAGGTATGGTCGCAACCATCCATCAAAGAGTCATGTATGTAATCATGAACCAATCCATGCAACCCAAACATATGTGATCTCAGTTCAGTGTCTTGAAACCCGACCAATCATAGTACAAATTCTAGCATGCAAACAGATGTGCTAAAGTCGAGCATGGTGGAAAGTCACTTGAGTATCGGTCAATGATGAAAACCATTAACAAGCGTGAGAGAAACCACCAATAATGCCAATGGATCTCAAGGCACTATCTAGTACAATCCACTAAGTGTGAAAAAGGAGCTGAAGTCAAACACTCATGGAATCACCCAATCGAAGACCAATGATGAGATTCTATCGTCAGGCGCAAATAACTTGCCATTGAGGCATGCAGGCTCCAAGGTACAAAAAGGGATCTCTAGACCAATCTCCTAGTTAATGAGCTAGTGTCGACAGGAGACGATCCATCGCAGGAGGGTGATAATGTTTCCCCCATCAACGACATGAGATAAGGAACAAGTGGTAGATGGTGAAATAGAGTATCAAAGGAGGAGGTAATGGTGTAAAATACAGAAGGATTATACTCTTGAACATATCGGTGACATGACTCCAGAAGTGGCAACATTTAGGTACAAAGGGATGGAGGCTTGATGGAGACAACATGGATCAGATGGAATGAGGCAAAATGGCAACCCAAAACCCCAGAAAGCCAAATGACGATGTATGGATATCCCAACCCGATAAGAAGAAAACGTGTCGATGTTCAAGAGTGACTAGCTGTCGCAGGTAACCAATGATGACTTCCAAATTCCCCCCCACCATTTCTGGTGAGTACCCAATTATTTTTGGCAAAAGGCTTGAAGGGGGTAGCATATGCTTGTAATATAAGTTCGACCTTCGGATGAATCCAACCTAGTGATGGTTTAATAAGCCCTAGGGAGGAGAAGCTCGAGTATCGTCATAGCGACGAGTCCAATGTCGTCAGGGCTTAGCGAGTCTGACATAGGGAAAACTCGGAGTCTTTTTCATGTTTAGAGAGTTTGAAAAAGACACAGAAAAAAAAACTCCAAGGGGTCCTTTTTTCGTAAATTTGTGTCCCTCGAGTTTGAAAAAGTATAAAATAATACTCAAGAAAACCGCTTGACCATTACAATCGAGGAGTACTTTTCGTAATTAGTGGCCTCAATCCAAAAAACTAAAAAAGTGATCGAATACATGTCATTTCGTAACCAGTATTGAACCTGAAACAAAAAAAGTCCGACGATCTTTTCATGTTTATATGGTTAGAAAAGAGCTCAAAGTGGACCACCTTTTATTCTGTTTAACGAGTCAATAGGGAAAACTCAGCAATCCTTTTGTCTTTTAAATCAGAAAATAGATTAAAGAGGACTTTTGAAAAGCATGGATCAAGTGTATACAGATCATGATATGTACCTGCCATCTTTGTTTCTGCACAAAAACACCACATCATAAGATCCATTCGACATAAATACAGTATATGTGTGGAAATTAGGTAAAAAAACTCAAAACCCTAATTAAAATTCCAAAATAAATGGGAAAACCCCAAAGCATATAGTGTAAAATTTTATTTTTTTTGGAAAAACACTATAAAAAGGGGGGTATGGTAAGCTCATTTTTACATTTACCTTGTGAGTTTTTACCTTTGGTGTTTTGGTGTGCAAAACTGAGCAAGGTCCTGAGCTGGATTCCGGCACCGATTGTAAAAAATATTTCCCGAGGCTTTACCATGTAAGTAATCTTCCCTTTGCGCTGCATTTCAAAGTTTTTTTGTTCAATTTGATGTTGGATAAGTGGTTTTTGGGTAGATTTAAAAACCAAATCCACCGCTTGGTCATCGCAAAAGATCCACACGGGTACCCTCTTTGAAGATGACAAACCCAAGAAGTCTATCAAATTCAATGTAGAAGACACACTTATGTGGATTAAGATAGATACGATAGTGTTGACAGCGACGAAAAATTTTGCCAAGGTGATTTGGATGGTCTTGGCGCTTCGCTGAATGAGCCGAAAGGTCATCCAAGTAAGGTTGAACAATGTGTCGAATATCATGAAAAACATAAGACGTTTCGCATTGTAAGGTTACACTAGCATTTTTTAGACCGAAAGGGAACTTTTTATAGGTGAAAGTACCCCATGGGCAGATAAAGGCCATCTCGTGTTGATCCGCAGGCGAGATATTAATCTGGTTATAACCTGAAAAACCATCCATAAATGAATAAATCTCACTCCCAGCACACTCATCAATGAGCTAGTCAATGAAAGGTGTAGGGTAGTTATCTTTGGGACAGGCATGACTAATGTCATGATAATCAACAAATACCCTAATAATGCCTTGTTTCCTAATCACAAGGATAATATTAGAAACCCAATCAGTGAGCAGGACAGGGTAAATAAAGCCAACTTTAAGAAGCTTCTCGACTTCCACTTTAATAGTTGCAACCTTTTGGGGGTGCACTGGGCATAGACACTGTCGAGCAGGTTTGGCACCAGGATACGTAGGTATTTCATGCACCATGATGCTAGGATTGATGCTGGGCATCTCTTCGTACGACCAAGTGAAAACATCTAGAAATTCTCGAAAAAGATCAATATAAAGTTGAATCAGCTCTAGAGTACAGGTTACTCTGATATGAATGTGCTCAACAACCCCTGGTTTAATAGAGATGTTGATAGGCTGAGTTTGTGTAATGTTCCCCATATTGCCTTCAGAGAAAACTTGATGGATGTGGATAGGCGTCTAAAGGGGTTGGGAGGGGACACAGGAAGAAAACTACTCAAGACAAGTAAGCATTGCCCCGTGGGTGGGGAGAAACGAGGAACGATGGTGATGATCAGACGAAGGGGGTTCCTCAAAAGATATAGTCTCGATAATCACTTCATCAAAAGGAAAGATTTCCTATAGAGGATTTGAAGAACTGCCATCTCTGAGCCAAGGGGATTGGACATACGAGTTGAGAGGCCTGCTCGAAGGATCAGGTTCAGGAGATGAAGCTAATACAGAAACAATTTTGACGTAGTTGAGCTCGGCAAGACTCAACAGCATCACATTGCCCCAAGATTCTATCCGATCAATAGGAGGAAGAACCCAAGGATCAAAATGAATAGAAATCATATGAACGGGAGCAATGTTGGGAGGTGGGAGTGAAAAAACACCCATAAGGGAAGGATCTTTAAAAATTCCATAACCCACACTCTCATATGGAATGGAGGTATGCTCCATGAAAGGTACATCGCCATCAAAATAAGAAGAAGTGAAGAAGGACAACCGGTCTACCGTGACAATCTTCCCTTGAAGGGGAAAACAAAGGACATGAAATAGAGACAAAGCCATGGCTCACATGTCGTATGTCTAGCTTTGTCCTAAGAGGAGATTGTAAGTTAAATTTGCATCGACAAATTTGACCTCCACTTTGACCATCTTCCCTTCCAGGGTAATAGGCAGACATGGGAGTATACCATAAGGACAAGAATCTCTCCCATCAAAGGCTTCCAAGGTATGGGAGATTGACTTAGAGTCAAAGAACTGATATCCTTGCAACAAGAAATAGACATAATGCAAGTAAAAATGCCTTCATCAATAACAGTACGGTGAATAGTCTTAGAATTGATGATGACTTGAATAAGGAAGGAAATTTGGTGAGGCAGTCTCATTAAAAGTGATTAAATCTAAGTCAGCCTAGTCAATGCCACCGATGGTCAATAGCAATGACTTCCTCTAGGAGGGGAAACTCTGGAGGACCTCTAATGCAGACATAGCTGAAGGAGCTTAGGCTAAGTCCTCAACGATGCTATAGTGATGTGCAACATGAGCATTAGGGTTGTAAGAAGACTTCCATGGCACTCCTTTAGAAGGAAGTTGAATGATTGGCTCAGTACTAGGTCACTCGATATGGAGCAGACCAGAACTGGACGAAGGAACACTGGAGGGGACCTTAGTTTCCTTCCTAGCGGGTGAAGGATACTCTTTTGACCGTGTACTGATATGGATGGGAATTGTCCCAACCATAAATACTTGAGAGCCAAAGGAAGAAGATGATTGAGATGGATCAGCTACCATTTGAGTCTATTGTGAGGGAAAAGGCTCTTTCAGCATGGCAAGAGTCCCAGGGGAAAACTTTAACAAATGACTAACTTTAGACTGCCATGGGCAATCTTTAGTATAGTGGTGCTCATCACAAATAAGACAAGAATACATAGGCTGCGCTTGGAACCTTCCTCGGTCAAAGGTTTAGGGGAATCCTGCTTCAGTTGATTGGCTTTATTATTTCCTTTCCCCTTCTTCTTTCCTTTCAAAGTTTTGTCTACCACGGTGGACTGAACGATGTTAACCTCAGAAGTATTACTAGAATGGGATATAGCCTAAGAAGAATTTTCATTTGGAGAATTAGATTTTTGCTTCATAGGGTTGGTGGAAGACTTTTTGGAGGATGCATTAATGGAACCAATGACACCGTCAACTAATGGTGTCGACAGAGCTTTGGAAGTTCCAGGTCATGGAGCATCAAGAAAATAATCATATAGCATACTAGACTATGAGTAAACCAAGTTGAGATACTGAGCACACGCGATAGCTTACTCTTCAGTTACACATGCCCCCATAGCAATGTCCTGGGCTATGAGACTGATGAATGAGTTCGTGAACCAATTAGTCAGAAGCTAATCGAGGATCTAGAACTTAATCAAATAATGGTGCCTCGTCCATTCATGGATATGATTGGAGATATGCATGTCTGTGTCCTATTTCAGGGATGTCAGGAGATGTGTGCCTGTTTCATATCGAATTGGCAATTGAAAAAGAGTTAAAAATGCCATAGCCAACGAGTTAAGGTCCTGAAAATTTCTGCGAGCTAGCTCAATATACCATTTTACGACAGAGCCAGTGAGAGTCCATTGGAATAGGCGGAGCTAGATTAAATCATCAAGCCATGAATTTGATGAACAACATAGGTGATAGGTCATGACATGAGCTTAGGGATCTTCTCCAGCCTTACCGTCGAATTTGAGACAATCACCGAGGATCTTAGTTGGAACTGGTGGCCAATACGGATTATGAAGAATGGGATCATTTTTCAGTTTGGACACATCTGGTAATTCCAACGTTACCAAAAATGGTAATTCAGAGTAGAAGGAAATCTAAGGCCAAGGGTAACAAATAGTGCCAGAGTTTCATCCAGCTGACGGTTGCCCTCTTGACAGATTCAGCCATGAGGATTTTGTCCGTAGGGATCTTTTCCATAGGGGTTATAGCTAAAACTAGATGGTTGACCCTGTATTTGACCCCTAGCATTCCATTGATTACCAACTTGACTCACAGGAGCAACGTATGGTCGCTGAAAATTCTAATAAGGCTTAATCTGTAGCTGTTGATAATTTTGGTATGGGGCAATTTGAGTTTGCCCTTGGATTTGCTAGAAACCATAAGGCAGCTGAGCTCCAAACTAGTAAGCAGGTTGGGTTTGGAACCCAACTTGAGCTTTAGGGCTGGATTGGGTCTGGAGCCTGGAATGGGGCTGAAAACCAGGTGGAGCTTAAGAAGCAATGAGCATTTGAGTGCCCAGTTGAGCAGGCCCAGATGGATGTCCTTGTGAAAACTGAGGCTGAGCCACCTAGAGAGAAGGTTTACTTGGTTGAGATTGAGGTTGACCCATTTGCCCTAAAGGATGACTTTGATAGGTATTGGGTTGACCCTGCACAACCAAAGGTTGTCCTGACTGACCAGATGGTTGAATAGGATGAACAATTGTTTGGCCTTATTAGATTTGAGACTGACTAACTTTCCGAGAGGGGTGACCTTGCTGAGTACCAAGTTAGCCTTGTTGGATGTAAGGATGTCCTGGGTTGCCAGAAGGTTGCCCAAAATATGTGAAAGAGGAACCACTGAAGGCCGAAGGTTATCCCTAGAAGGGGTATCCTTATGGGCCAACAAGTTTCCTTGGATAAGGTGGCCCATAAGATGGTTGTTCATGAGATGGATGCCCATAAGATGGCTGACCTTGGTAGGAAGGACCTTGAAAATTTGAAGTTCGCACTTGGCCACCCTGATAAGTGGTGGTACCCCAAGTAACAGATAATGGAATCAAAACCTCAACAGTAGGTTGAGATGGCATGGCATGGGTCCAGGGTGATAACTATGCATTCCTCGAGAATCATAATAATGAAATGGATTTTGTGGATCCGGATTCTAAAGAACTTGGAAATATTGGTCATATGCCCCCCTACTGGAATGGAACTAGAAGAAGGTGGGGCACTAAGGCTAGGATTAACAACCCCAGATGTGGAGGCCGACGGGCCACTATTTGGAGGACCAGCTGAAGGTCTGGCAATAGTGGTCACAACTGAAGATGCAGTGACGACACTAACAACAGGGGCAAAGGAAGCCACACAAATGGTTAGAATAGTCGGAACAAATGTGACAGACACATTGTGGATCTAGGGTGTAAAAGGCTCCGAAGTCAGAGTGATGGTACGGGACCACATGGAACTTGTAAGGGGAGATCTAGAACCTATGATATCAGCCAGATCATTATAGGATAGAGGAAACGTGATACCAAGAGGGGTGACACGGAAGGGTGAAGTCTCCGTAGGTATAGGGATTTCACCACTCGCCATAAAGGTCTCTTCACCTGGGATGGGGTTCGTGTCATCCATGTCAGAGGATGACATCGGGACTGAAACACCAAAAGGAGTAATAGGAAAGTCTTCTTCGGAAGGCCCCCAAACAAGGTTCCAATGAATATCGTAAGACTTGTCTTTCGGAGTGCAAGAGTTAAGTGGTTGGACACTTGGAATGACAGGAAGAGTATCACTAACAACTGGTACCTTAGAAGCAACAGAAGATGGAGATCCTTGGTCGCTTGGAACAGGAGATGGGATCGATGATTTTGCCAGGATGATTTAACTCAAAAACCCTAGGAAAAACTAATCGAGTAAGGAAGACAACCCTACGTAAACTAAAATTCAACAAGATCTAACAGCATAAGTGTGAATGTGGCCGAATAAATTTTAAGACACAAGAATAGAACTTGACCTTTTCACCTTTAGAGAGTCGAGAAAAGGACGAAAAGATGACTCTAGTCGCCCTCGAATATTTAATGAGCCTGAAAGGACAAGTGCTCAGATGGACCTTTCTTTTTAAGGAGTCTGAAAAAGGAACGAAAGTGACTACTCTGGAGAACTAGGCAAAAGGTTTACCAAACAACCCGTAAAACTGCATATACACCTTGACAATCATATGAAAGCCAAGGACTTCTCGTACGGTAGTTAATCTTCCCGAATGTTGTGCTCGCTGCATTACAGTTTGCAAGGCGGCAGACACGGCTTCCTTCGGATATAGGATGATAACCTAGTGGGGTCTCCCAACATATACTTGATGGTACTGGAAGCACAACTTCGTACTAGCAACTATTGAGTCATAGAAGGAGGAATCACCCAACCTTAAGCATAAAAAATTTTAGGGGGCGAATGTTCGCTCTTTGGCGAAATTAAGGAGTTTTAAATTTTTACTGGGTGAATATTTTGTATCATAGTACATTTTTACAAATCACCTCAAATAGCCCACCTTATTTTAAGGGAGAGGGTAAAAAGGTAAATTTAGCCCTTGAAATTAGGAGTTACAACCTTCCATTCGCCCATTTTCAAGAATAGGTTTTATTTAAGTGAATCCTATGGGCCAAAGGCCCAAATACCATATTTATAAAAGAGGTATGGTAAATAAATAAAGCATTTTTTATATTTACTCCATAAGTCACCTTATATACATGCAAGGGTGTAAACAAATAAAAATATAAGTAAAGTGGAGGTATGGTAAATAAATAAAACTTCTTTTTATACTTACTCAAAAGGTATGGTAAATAAATAAAAATATAAATAAACTAGGTGCATGGTAAATCAATAAAACCTCTTTTTATATTTAGTCCATAACCCTCGTTCTATGTATGAAGGCTCAAGAAAGAGGTTTTATTTAAGTGAATCCTATGGGCCAAATACCATATTTGTAAAAGAGGTACGGTAAATTAATAAAAATATAAATAAATGAGAGGTATGGTAAACAAATAAAAGATTTTTTTATATTTACTCCATAAGTCACCTTATATTTACGAACACTCAAAATATGTGTTATATTTAGGTGAAACCTATGGGCAAAATACTATGGGACAAATACCATGGACTAGATTGTTATTAATACCATGCAAAAAAACATTATTAACCCTAATATTAGTATTAATAAAGATAAAAATGGCACATGGTATTGACCTGGAATGTAACCTATATAAATGGGGGAATTAAACCAACATAGATCCATCTTTACTCTGGATCTACTAACCCCCGAGAGGTATCAAATATTGTGATGTGCAAACTAGCATAGAGTGAAAAAATATTTGATCCGATCAAGAGTAAAAATGGATGTTGTAATTTAATGTATGTTAACCATTTTAGCTTGGTTAAAATAAAAAATAAAATAAAAATCAACTATTAATTTTATTAATTTTTATAAATTACTAATAGTAATTTTTATGCTCCAGGTTTATGATATAACCCATGGTATTGACCCATGGTAATACCATGGTATTCATGTGAGCATAGACTATTTAAAGGGGAAACTCTATCATCTTAGATCCATCTTAATTATGGGTCTACCACGTGCTCAGAGGGATAAATAGATTTCATCCCCCTAAAAGTGGTAGATGTGGAGTTAAGATGGATATAGGTTGGTTTTTATGATAATGAAGATATTAAATAGACTTAGGAAATTATATTGTAAAAACATCTTAAGGTGAATGGTTAAAGCATAGACATTGGACAAG
>Ga0099853_1000066_pt1 | contig 11188 bp, 6 predicted proteins | sample In2P11_FD_77060 | JGI IMG/M metagenome (GOLD analysis project Ga0099853, IMG submission 77060) | Clean room microbial communities from NASA Spacecraft Assembly Facility at Jet Propulsion Laboratory, Pasadena, California, USA -... ... | reverse complement strand
CACACACACACACACACATATATATGCACATTTTCTTTAACCAAGAAATAAAAGGATATGATGCAACAAGGAAATCCAGAGGCTCACACCTCCACCCTCAAAAGTAGTATTAAGATTCACCTCCTTCCTAAAAAGTTGAGAATCCACTGCCAAAGTGAAACTTACATCCAATGTCTAGCGCTATGATCCTTTCACTACATGTTTCCTCAGTGAACAAATTACCAACTCATTGTTTCAAGGCACACTCCTAATGTGCTCCTGATTCCATCTAGAAATGCTAATGACCAAAACAAGTCCATTCCCTAACCTTTCCTTCTCTGCTACATAATCCTTTTGGAAATCTAGTCACCCCCTTCCATGAAATCACTCACCTTCCAAGTTCCCCGACATCCACTTCTCTGCTACACAGTCCCTCGGGTGATTCATCCCTTAGCAAGGTTTCCTCACATCAAAAGGTAAAAAACTAAGGCATGTGACTGCCTCAAAACGATCATACCAGTCATAGCATGATCATCAAAATCATTGGACATTATTGGATACAATTGTCCCATAATCGTCCTTCTCTTGAAGTTCTTTACCAACATATTGTATCTTGTTCCAATTCCTTTTATCGTTGTTGCTAATTCATGTGGTCAATTTCAACGAGCCAAACTCAGTATTTCCCTATTTCCCTATACTAAACACATAATTTTTATTAGACAAAAAAGGAATTGAAATAAATTCAAACCATGCCTCATTGGTGGCTTGTCAGTAAGGTAAATTTTCAATTATGTTTATTTCCTATTAGTATAAGACAAACTAGCTATTTGATCAAATCATCAAGTATAAACATATCACATCTGGTTAGCTCAAAACAAAACCATCATAAATCAGCATCATAGATCACATGCATAATTAAAAACTGAAATAAAATAATGATACTTATATTTTAAATGGTTCTTTACTTCTGCCTTTGTTCTTTGTCCTTTCCATACATGCACTAAATCACTTGAAAAACCCAAAAATCACCCTATGCATTCTCTTCTCTTTAACCACGTATGCACACTGGTTTGGTTTACCAAACCTAGAAAGTACCCAATGCCTTCTCTTCTCTTCAACCACGTATGCACACGAGTTTGGTTTTTCAAATTCGGCAAGTACCTAGTGCCTTCTCTTCTCTTCAAGAAATAAGGGAATCTAGAGGCTAAACCGCATCCTCCCTCATTATTGGCAACAAGGGCATCCAGGGACTAAACCACCTCAACCCTCAATAGCAACAAGGGAATCCAGAAACTTAATTACCTCAACCCTCAATATCAACAAGTGAATCTAGATAATAAACCCCCTCAACCCTCAATTTCAACAAGGGCCTCCAAAGGCTAAACCGCCTCAACCCTCAATATCAACAACAAGGGCCCAGATAGTCCCATACCTACCTGTCCCATCACATTGTACAACACACACATACACTGTAGTGTCCCTTCTTGGTGAGATAAATTTGATAACACTTGGAGATCATGATGTTGTTGTAGTGATATAAAGATTATGCATGTCAGACTTATGTAAATGCTTGTATGTTATATACCTATTTTGGGTCACATAATTGCTGCATGCTTATGGTAAAGACTGGTTTTGGTTAAGTGCATATTAGCAATGTTTTCTCTTTTGGTGTCCAAGTTTGGACATAGGTGTATGGCATGGATGGTGATCCAATATTGAGACACATATATCCATGGATGATATGGTTATGTGGAAAATATGGCTAATTATGATTTATGGATGATACATAATTTGTATGGTTATATATGCTTAATATTGTATTGATCAGGATGTGACAAGGGAACTAGTTATTTGCAAACAAGGATGCTCAAATTATAAGTGGTTTTGGAAGTCATGATATATTATTTATATAATTATATATGTTTAATATTTCACTAAGAAGGATGTGGCAGGGGAGGTGGTTATTTGCAAACAAGGGTGTTCAAATTATAAATGACAGTGGCAGTCATTTCTTCAAAACCAAAATGACTGTGGAAGTCATGCACAATTCTTGGTCTTGGAACAAGACCTTACAATCAAACCATGAAATGGCTTTGAGTTGAAAATCAGTATCTTAAGGTGAAGTGTGGTGTTTCAAAGTAGAGTAGATGATAAGCCATGGAAATTAGGGCGTAGAGTCCTAAATCCATGAAAGATAAAAATGTGGAGTCTTGAATCTATAATAAAAGGATTAGAGCGTGGAGTCCTAAATCCATGAAAGATAAATACGTGGAGTCTTAAATCTATAATAAAAGGATTAGGAGTGGATTAGGGCGTGAAGTCTCCAATCTACTAAGGCATGGAGATGCTCGTGATAGGGGTGTGGAATCCCTATTCTCTTGAATAAAAATACCACTCATGGGAAGCTTAGGGGTGAATTTCCTCAATAAAATCTCATTTCTAACAATTCTGGAGTGACTTTATAAAAATATAAGTTCATGTCTAACATATCAAGTATGACATTCCAAAAAAAGTAAATCACCTTGCATCAATTGGTAAACAAGTATAGTTGAAGGGAAATCACTTAACTTATCACTACTCAATCTTAATTGGGTTCAATTCTAACTTAATAATCAATATTATTAATATTATTGATATTTTTATTATCTTTTATGAGATTATGATATTATTATTAAAAGGAATTACAAGTCACCTTCATCTCCTCAATCACTTCATACCTCTCTCCTTGATAATTCTCATGGCTCTATGTAACTCTCTCTCTCTCTATAATGCATTACACTCTTTTTTATGAACTCATCAAAGAATGGAATATTAATATGACACTCATTAAAGACATGTCATAAAACATTCCTCTTACGCTCTCTTTAATTCATAAGTTACACTCTCCTTAACTAATGCATGCATACCTCTCCTTAATGGAATGAGTTACACTCCTCTATATGGAATACAAGACATGCATATTACTCCTCCTTTATGACAAGAATTTGTTGCTCCTCCTATATATGTGTCTCTTTTATTCTCACTTGGGGGAGTTGCATTATGATACCAAGAGTTGGAGAGTCGGAGTTATGAGAGAGATAGTCTTGGAGAGTAAACCAATTGCTTTCAAAATGAATTGGAAATTCCTAAACTAAATTACTAAGTAGCTCTACCTGGTGGAGTTGACCATGAGTGGTATTGGGAGGAAGCCAAACCTATCTTCCTTAACTTTCCTTGGATATATCTCTACTGCTATATTTTGATATTATTTGTGAGCTCATACAACTCGGGGGTTCCAGGGGGAGAATTTTTCCTTGGATATGGTTGGCTGGAAAACTGGATGGTTTAAATGAGTTGGTCAAGGAATCATAGATGGATCATATTCTGAGCGATTGGAGTTGAATATATCATCAGGTTTAATTTTAATTGTCCTAAAATTGTAGTATAGAATTAGTATAAAAGAAAAAGTAGAAATTTAAATTATTGTAAGCATATAATTTTGGTTTAAGCTTATGTTATCTAGAATAATATTGACTAGTTGAAAATGAAGACTAAGAGGAGTCTATATCTATAGATGTTTAGATTTCAAGATTGGAATTATTATTGGTGTTTTTATGGTACTAACCTTGGTATTATATCATTTGAGAAAATAAATCCAAATATTGTTGAAGGTAATTGCAATAAATAATTTCTAAAGGAGTTGTGTAAGCATTTCATGAGTTATGGCTTTGTTTCATTTTAATTGAAATAGGTAACTAGAGACATGTTTTAGAAATGGTTTCATGATATGTTGCAAAGTGTTTGGAAAAATAAGTGAATGGGAAATGCTATTATTTTTACTATATATGAAAATGATTATGCATGAATAAGTGCTAACTTGCAACCTATGGGAGAAGTAAAGAAATTGACACATACTTGACATATAATTGGAGGAATCACCGGATCAACACTTAAAATAAAAATGTAAAATAATAACAACCACAAGTTTCAAGGAAAACAATTGAGGTAATTTTCAGTCATTATGTGCTTACAATCCTTGCAAATGTATATAACAAGTAAGGATACATAATGCATTAAAATGATCATCATTGGTTAACTCTTATTTTTGAGTGATTCTTAACAACTTAGGATGCTTTCAATGTCTTTCATGGAATGGCTGAATGAAAATAATGCTTGAGGAATCTCAAAACCCTTCAACTCACTTGCAATATATGAAATGATTTAGAAAATCATTTAGCAAATACATAAGTAATTATAACTTAATTTTATGTTACTATTTTTTATTCATGTATGTAGTTTCAAGCTTGCATGCCATCTATTTGACAAAATATGTAAATGAGATTCCAGGAGTCAGAAGATTTGTTAGTTTAAACAATTACATCCACAAGTGGTTTTGTAATGATTTAGGAAACATCAGGGGGTATCTGTACCATATGACCCTATAGCCCCCGACTTGATTCCAAAAAACATGTTTCAAAACCCAGATCATAAATATGGGAAATTTTTCAAATTGTTGCTATCAACTGTGTGCGCCTGTTGTTAAGTTTTGGTGAAAGAATAAGATGATTTGTGTTTGTCAAAAATTCAATGAATATAGTTTTTGTGCATATAAATTGTTAGAGTAAATGTCCTATTTACTGTAGCTTTTAATTATTAGAAAATTTATGAATAGATTATTTAATGGATGTAGCTTCCTATGTCTACAAGTTTTTTTTTATGAATGTGAAAATGAATTTAATAAGTTGTTGAAGTGCGAATGGAGAATAGGACAGTTGTTACTTTTATTATCTAAATGTTTCTTTTAAAAAGGGGGTTTTTGTTGGAAACAATTTTATAGTGACTGATTCTATAGGATTTCGTGCAAGTGAGCATAATAAGTTTCGTTTGAGATGCATGTATTCATGGATGCAATCTTATGTTTTAATGGCTACAACAAATGACTAGTGTGCCCAATTTTTGCAAGTCCATTGTTTTAATTGACACTTTTTGAAGAATAATATGTTTCTGAATTGGTAACAGTAGTTGATATTACTATAATATTCATTATACAATTTCCATGATTGAAGCATTGGCTTAGTAATTGGGATTGGGCATTTTAATTGATTAACTTGGAAATGTTGTCGGGTCAATATATTTGTGATTGCATTTCATAAACATATGATATTTATTAGATTTATTGATGAAGAGAGGCATATTCTTCCCTCAGTTACCTTGATATAGTTACGTTAGTACTCACACACTTATATGTGCCTTTTCTAATAAAAGCATTATACTTTTTTGGTTATGATATCAAGAGTCAATAAGTGGAGATTATTTACCATAATATAGGAAATGAAATACATTGATCTAGCTTAAGGTTCACACATGGCATTATGGTGGAATTTATTTCCAGTATTACATAGAGCTCATGTATAAGTATGAAAATAGCACATGCTATCATCTTTTAAACTTGAGAGGAAATGTGTTTTGTAATTGGTTTTAAAGGAAATTTATCCCTAACTTCTTATGTGATATTCTTATATTGAAATAGATGACTGAACATGATTACATGATAATTAAGTTAATAATGTTACATAAAAAAAATGAGTATTAGTGATTAATGTGACCTATAATTTTCTATATTATTGGTGGTTGGTAAGGTGGGACCTTACATATGGTATCAAAGCCATCTACAACACTATGGCCTAATCCGCCAAATTGCTTGCTTGTAGGTTGATGATGTATGAATGTTGATTTTGCATGCATGTTGAATTGTTGTGTATGTTGACTTGAAATCATATTGGTTGCATATGGCATATTATTATTATTATTATTTCATTTAGAAACTCTTGAAAGAAAAAAATATCTTTTCTTATATTCCTTTATATTTTTTTAAGAAAACTATTAGAAATATGTTAAATGACTTAAATACATGCTCGAAAAGGATGTGCTTGAGAAAACTGTGTTTAAACCCAGGCATGTGACTAGCTTGATTTTCAATCGGTGAGTAAGATAGGTAGAGTGCATGCATGGTTGCATATATGTTTAATGCATCATTATCAATAAGATATGAGCCTACTAGCCATATTTATTAGCTGAAATTGTATCTACCAAGAAAAATATTGGCCTAATCTAAACTATAAAATGATGACCTTGGTGTGTATGCTTTGGGAATGTGGAACAAGTGTAAGGCTAAGATTAAATTAACTTGATTAATTAGTTCATCCTGTTAATTTTGACTCTTTTCTTATCTACACTAATGGAAACTTAACAAAAGTTACCTTGAAGGATGTCGCTTTTAACTATGAATGTAGATTCACGAGTAATGTATGTGCATTAATTTGATGTGTTAAAATATGATTTGGGAATACATACGATTAAGAATGAAATTTGTATGATTTTGTGTAGTTTTGGTTGAAATTATGCATCAAATAACTTAAATTTACTCAAAAACTGGGTTGTGGTATGACCTTCCTAATAGACAAAAGGCTTAAATGACTGGTACATGAAGGGTTGTGGAAGTGATTTTAAGGAACACTTGAGGGTTATGTTTTCCTTAAGTTATGTATGGGTGTGGAATCTATACTAGCATATATATATGAGCTAATCTATGGGTGTGGAATCCATACTAACGTATATCTATGAGCTAAGTAATTCTTCAGGTTAGAATGAACAAAAATGTTTTGATGGAATCTCATAGACATGATTAAGGAGGATTGATTATGTGTAATTAAAGTTAAATGGATAGAGATTTGTAACATGAAATTGCTTGAGATTTAAATCCATTATTTCATTTTTATTACAAATGAAGATACTAATATTGGTATAGTGAACACCATTAGGTGGTTTAGAAAGTTTCGAATAATTGATTTTGATATATGGAGTCAAGTGTGAACTAGGTATCTATCCTCTAGTATTATAATTATTTTCTTTGTAGGTATAATTAAATTGATTTTAAAATGCTTGAAATGTAGAAAAATATTATTGTGATAAGTTGTTGAAATATCTTTTGTATTGGCTTAAGAAAAATTAGCTCTAGGAAAGTCATACTAGTCTCTTTAATGATTTTGTCAATTGCATATTGATTGAATTATATTTAACTAAATTAATTAGAGAAATTATGAGGATTTAACTCATGAACTTCTCTAAACTACTGTTAGTTAGGAAATCGAATCAAAATTCATATTATTTATGAACTTGATTAATTGCTTTCTTGGAATTTAATTAACTTGTAAATTGTTAAGATAATAACATGTTTAGAAGATAAACATTTTATGTGGTGAGAAATTTATTTTATTTGAACTTAAAGAAAAAGGTATGTGTTTAATGAAAAGCTTATTTGAGTTCTTGTTTTACAAGAATATGTGCTTGTGATATTTCCTTTTGAGGGCGAAATTGAAGGAGAGTGAGATCACATTTTGATTAATTGGAATTGTTGCATGATTTATAGACCTAGGATTATTGTATTTTATGTGGAATGGAAGGGAATTTTGGATTTAGGAATTTTGGATTTAGGAATTTTGTGCTTTGATGTATAGTTGTATGAGTAGTTAGTAGTCCTACAAAAGGATGTAATCTTTTGAGAGGTAGTAGAAGAAAAAGGACCTTATCTTTAGGTTAGAAATCCCCTTGTGATAGTCTAAATATTATTCAAAATAAAACAGAATCTTCATAATTTGAGAAATGTATGGTTTTCATAGCTTTTTGTACTAATAGGGAATAAGAATAAGACCTAAAACCAAATGAATTACCTAGTTATTGAATAGAAATCATGAGTAATTGGGAAATGGGTGTTGGTATAATGTTATATATAACCTACTTTGTGGGTTGTCTTGTATTGGAAGATTGCAAATTGATATGTTGGAATCAAATTCTTCTAAATCAAGATCGAATTGTTATGAAAGTAATGAAAGTGAATAACATCAATGATTGTAGAATTCAAGGAAATTCAATGGTGCAAAGTAGGTGATTGTCACTTTACCCTGATAAGTTAAAATAATGGTGCTTTGAATTTTTTTATTCTTAGGATTAAACCTTGGTTAAAATAGTAATTGGTTCCTAAGGGTTGTCATTACATCTATAAATTTTCGAATAAAAGGAGTAAAATTTGTGTGAGAAAACACAAGTCATGTAGAATGTAAGAGTAGATATGCAGTTGTATGCGTATGGTTCACTACCTCTTGTCAAGCAAGCTTGATTATATGATTGTATGGACTATCAATGTTGTTATACAACTAATGTGTGAGATATTTATATATTGGAAAGCTCAATATACTCAAGAAGATGACACATGTAGGATTCATGCACACTATAAGAAAGAGAACATGTAGAATATCAATTTATTATAGATAACTTAAGTTGATGTCATATAAATTACATAAAATGGTATTTTGATATGGTACTATAAATTTTATAATGGTTTTGATACATAAATATTTGGCATCTTATATCAAAACATGTCTAATATGGCATGGATATATTTTCTACTTGATTAAGAATGGTATCTTTTGGTTTTCATGGAGTTGCTTCCAATTTAGAAAACATTAAACTATGAATAGGCATGAATAAAAATATATCAAATACATATACGTAAGGTTAACACCATATTGATAGGAGAATAAAAAAAAACTAAGTATGTTGTGACTGTAGGAAAACTTTGAGAAAATTTTAGCCCAAGAGGGGGAGTACATAGTGTCCCTTCTTGGTGAGATAACTTTGATGACACTTGGAGATGGTGTTATTGATGTAGTGATATAAATATTATGCATGTCATACTTATTTTTATGATTGTATGTTATAGACTTGGTTTGGGTCACATGGTTGCTACATGCTTATGATAAAGACTAATTTTGTTTAAGTGCATATTATCAACATTTTATCTTTTGGTATCCTAGTTTAGACATCAGTGTATGACATGGATGGTGATATACAATTGAGACACATAGATCCATGGACGATCATGGTTATTTTCGGGCAATTCATTTGCTTAAATTTCTTTCAATAAATTATCAACCAGGGATACTCATAAGCTTGTGATGATGCCAAAAAAATATACGTAGGAGTAGGAAATTGACTCTAAGCTAAGAAAACGTGGTTGTTGTAAGAAAGAAAACACTAAAATCCGTTATAGTATTTCCTTCCCTAATGTTTCATAGGACCGATCAACAATCAAGATTATAACCCAACATATAAATCTAACCAATATTCACAACTATTTATAATGAAATAAAATGCTTCATTGATCCATTTGGAGTGAGATCAATTCTCCTAGGATCAAAGTGAAAAATTATTCCATAAATCCATGAAAACTTGATATACTAGCATGAATAAGAAAATAATGATTTTAACTAAATCAAAATCAACACAGAAGAGGCTTTAATTAGAAAGATCCTGGTTGTCCTTCCTTTGATTTATTTTTCAACTAAAACCAAACACACCATAAAGCATAACGACTGATTTAAGAAAGTAAGAGGAGATGATTGCATAGAAATAGATTTCAGTACAACTCCACAAAGAAGAGACTCCAACTTGGAGGCCTGGGTTGCCCTTCTTTATCCAAACTTAATCACTGAAATGAGATCCAATCCAAAATCTAAATGATTAGATAAATTTACATCTAAAACTGTAGAATGGAAATTTATGTAAAATGAAGCTTTATTCTATTCCATCTTAAGTTGGATACATGCTCCAAGAGCCCTCCTCTTGGAATGGAGGAAGCATTCCTATTTATGCATAAAATTGAGATAACTAACAAATATTTGAGATCCACAAATCTCTCTTAAATCCACAAGTGACTCAAGTGGTTACAGCCATGTGCTAAAATTTAGCAAGTAACATCTCTACAAATCCTCTCACAAACATCTAATATCTTTGATGAGAAATCTTAAAGTTCCAAGATTCTTCTGCATAAAGTATGCTTGAAGGAATCTCCCAAATCACTACAACAAAACCAGCAATTAGCATCCCTTTTTACTTCTTTTTTTTGCATCTAGAGCCCATTTTTGGTGCTATTTGCATCCATTTATCAAATATGGTGCAAAACTTGACACAAAATTTGCATCAAGTTTTGCACCAAATCTTACACCAAGTTTAGCACCAGGTATTGCAATAGGTTTTGCACCACGTTTTCCACCAAATTTTATGCCAAGTTTTGTGTCATCCTTTGCACTAGGTTTTGCATCAATTTTGGCATCTATTTTTGTTTGACATACTTTTGCATCCTCATTTGCATCCACTTTTTGCACCTACACTTGCATCAACTTTTGCATCGACTTTTGCATCGACTTTTGCATCATTTTTTAAATCATTTTTTGCATCCATTTGTGCATCACTTTTGCGCCACGTTTTACATCGAGTTTTGTGTCTAGTTTTGCATATAATTTTGCATCTACTTTTGTTGCATCCACTTTTCCATCTTGTTTGGCATCCATACTTACATCCTCTTTTGCATCTATTATTGTACCCACTATTGCATCTAATATTTTTGTGCCACAATTGGCGCCTAGTTTGGCACCTCCTTTTGCACCCACTTTTGATTATAATTTTGCATCCACGTTTGCATCCTCATTTGGATCTAGGTTTTCATCAACTACTACATCTATTTTTGCATCCCTTTTTGTATCCAATTTTGGACTAGGATTTGCATCGGGTTTTGTGTCTCGTTTTGCATCTACTTTTGCATCGACTTCTATTGTATCCACTTTTGCATACAATTTTGCATCCACTGTTACACCCATTTTAAATTTCACTTTTTGCATCCCTTTTTACATCTTCATTTGCATCATACTTTGATTCTTTTTTTTCATCTATCATTACATCCACTTTTGTTATGCCATAATTTGCACCATGTTTTGCACTCACTATTGTATCCACGTTTGCTTCCAATTTTGCATCCATGTTCACATCCTCTTTTGCATCAAATATTGCATCTATTTTTGCATCCACTTTTGTGTCAGGTTTATGCATTGGGTTTTGCATCTCGTTTTGTATCTACTTTTGCATCTACTTCCATTGTATCCATTTTTTCATCCAATTTTGTTTTGCCTGTTGCATCAATGTTTGCTTCCACTTTTACATCCATTTTTGCATCTTATTTTGCATATTTTTTGTCTATTGTTACATCCACTTTTGTTGCACCATATCTTGTGCCTACCATTGCAACCACATTTTCTTCCACGTTTGCATCCACATTTGCATCCTCTTTTGTGTTCAAGTTTGCATCAGATATTGTGTATGTTTTTGCATCCCCTAT
>Ga0099853_1000064_pt1 | contig 11209 bp, 4 predicted proteins | sample In2P11_FD_77060 | JGI IMG/M metagenome (GOLD analysis project Ga0099853, IMG submission 77060) | Clean room microbial communities from NASA Spacecraft Assembly Facility at Jet Propulsion Laboratory, Pasadena, California, USA -... ... | reverse complement strand
TAGATGAGGAAGCGAGTGGCAAAGACCTATCAGAAAGGAGAGGAATCAAACGAGGAACCAAGCGCAAGATTGAGGTTGGTGTCCTTTGTTCCCCTTATTTACTTATCATAAAGGAAAACGAAAGTAGTTTTAGTTTGTTTATTTCTAAGATAGCTACTAGTCTTAGTGGGACTAGCAGCTCTGCATAGACACTAGATTTCCCGATAACAAAATGGTGACTCCAGTGGGGATAGAATAGTTTGTTTACTTTTCTATATTTGTTAGTTTTATAAACTTACAGATGGAGCCTGAAGTCAAGCCAACTAGGCTTCGAACTGCATTTGCTATGAAAGTGCAAAGTAGATCAATGCTACTTCATTCTATCTCCAGGTTTTGTTTATAAACTTAACACCTGATTTGTAAACATCCTAATTGCCCTTGTGGTGGCTCTAGTAACCTCCTTAGATCTACTGCTGTGATTTGTTTACTTCTTATCACTTGCTCGGCCTAAATCGCTGAACTGTGCTGCAAACTATGATCAAGAACTGGTTTAAAACTATCGCACTGTACCATCACACCCTCTCTTCAAGGATCTCAGTATGCATCACACTTCCCATGTGCTATAGGTGGGATGCATACTGCAATCCCTGTGTAATAGGTGCGCTGATCAGAAAAGGCTAATTTTGCCTCCAGACTTTGGTTTTTTCTTCACTCTTTTTAGCTCTATTCAAGAGTTTTGCTGTATGTAGTCAGTATATCTCTCTTGGAAACCCCTTTCCTTGCCATTATTCTGCCTCCATTGTGCAAAAACTATAAATGTTTTTATGTATTGTGAGCCATTTTCAGTTCTCTTTTACAAAGAAGTAGCACAATTGACATGTTGTTTCTTGAGTTGGAAGTGTCGCAAGAGTCGTTTTCAGTCATAGAAGAGAATCTGATTGTTCTTGATAGTTGATTACACTGTTAATTTGGTATTTGATTTGAATTAGTAGCTTTTCAAGTGTCTAAAGCAAGTTCTCAATTCCAAATCGCAAAGTGTCATCATTGTCTTCATTTTGTCTTGAAAAGAAGCTTGTTAGTAAAGTCTCTTTGAAAAATAATTCAGATTTGCGCTTAGCTTTCTTTTTATCATTCACACATTAAGAACTCTCAAAACAAATACATGCATGTGCATTTTCATTTAGACTGCTTGTTGGTTTGATTTAGGACAGTGCATATAGTGTGTGCTCTCTCCTCTGTATTGAAAGAATATCATCTCTCTCTCATTAGCAGCTAGGATTTTCATTGCAAAAAGAAGATTAAATAAGTGTTTATCATCTTAGGTTGCATTTTAGGAATTGTACATCTACATCACATGGTGGACCTGAAAGGAAAATATCTTAAGAAAGATCAACTGTAAAATAATTTTAATGAATCTAAAAACACTTTGGAACCTAATGCACAACATTTAGAAGTCTAGGCTAAAGATGTGTTCTGGTGTCGTAAATACTGGTAACTGTTGTTTTCACTGTTGGTTGGGTGATTCCTCCACTTTGAGATGACAAGTGCCAGTATGGACTTGTGCTCCCACGTACCGTCGAGTATATATTGGGAGACCACAATAGGCTATATCCTTTATCCATAGGAAGCCATCTCTGCCACCCTATCAATCGCAATGCACTGAACACAGCATTCGGGAAAATTGACTGTCATACCGTAAAAAGTAATTTGCAATTTTGCGATTGATTTGGTAATCCCTCTATCTAGATTTCTAGAGTAGTCTATTTCATTCCTTTTCAGACTCCTTAAACGAAAAGGTCCATCTGAGCACTTGTCACTTCAAGCTCATTAAAAGTCGAAGGTGACTAGAGTCATCTTTTGTTTTTTCTCAATTCTTAAGAATTGAAAAACAAGTTGTGTCAAAGTGTATAAAATTTATTTTAATCGAAATAACATCATTGTTCCCTTGTTGGTCTTTAGGTTGAGAAAAATGGAGTCCACCAACCAAGGATTTCCCCTTGGAGGAAATCCTAGTCCTTTCTCCTCTTGGGGAGATGTTGGTGCAGCCCATATGGCCACATTGTTGCTTCCAGGATTGACGATTGGCTTGCCTGTATGGCACTTCTCTACCACTGTCGTTCAGAATACCACAATTCCTGAGCAATCAAGTCAGCAACTAAACGATACCAAAGTTACCACCCAACCTTCCATTTCATCTGATCCTCCCTCTCCTCATTCCTCTTGGCTTGATGAAGCTGGTAAAGAAAAAAATCAAGTAACTGAGAAGAAGAAGGAGAAAAAGAAGAAGGAGCCAAAGGCAAAAAAAGGGCAACCAGGCATCGTCTAGCAAAAATCCACACACTGCACTATCCAAGCCTAGATCACCATGTGTCATTTGCAAAGGAGACCACTATCATCGAGATTGTCCTTGCATCCCTCTGATCTTAAGGGATTGGTCTCCTCGTTTGCACAATCTGGTGTCATCAACCTCTGATGACCATGTTGAGAATACACCGTCAACTAGTGGAAGTGAAGTCCCTAGGCAAAAAGGGAAATGTAAATTTCCTTGTAAACAGTGTGAAGACGATCATGCCATCCACTGTTGTCTCTTCCTAGACGAGGCTAAAAGAGTTTTGGACAACCGTCCAGTTTCACCAATACGGCTTCCTCCTAGATATAAGAAACTCTTTCCAAGTACGTCACTAGTTGAAAATCCAGCTGACACACCATTGTGGTCGGCTGAAGCATCTACCATTGAAAATGAACCCTCTGGATCCATACTAGAGGAAAGTCAAAAGGTTGAGACGGCAGTTGACCCAATCTTGCCTTCAGAAGATCCATCTTTGGATGATACAATCACCGAGGAGAATAAGAATGACACCGTTCAAATTCTCTTCGTAAACACAGAATCCGATGAAAATGGGGGCAATCTACCCATTCCTTTACCACAGGAAGGAAGTTCATTAGAGTCGTATCTGGCCATCTATTCGGTCCCACCTCCAAGAAACCTAGTTGTTTCCTTCGATTGGAATCTACTAGGCAGACCCCGTTTACCGACTAATGTACCATTTCGAATCATTGTACAAGCATACAAAATGGTCATGGCCGGTACCATCATAGATGAAGGGGCGTCTGTGAGTATCCTTGCCTCAAAATCTTTGGGAGCGCTTAGTTCGCCATTGCTTCTACCTGAGATGAGAAATCTGACAGGCTTCGACAAAGGAACCAGTCAACCATTAGGGACCCTTCCCAATGTGCCCATAACATTGAGAAGGAAAACCATTTACATAAACATAATGGTAGTCCAATGATCCCTGGATTATAATCTACTCCTTAGGCACGACTATATTTGTAGCATGGGAGCCATTATCTCCTCACTCTTTAGAGTAATGTGTTTTCTGCATGAAGGCAGTGTGGTCAAGCTCGTAGACCAGCTATCCTTTCCCGGCTCACACATAGCTAATAGTAAGATTCCATCCCTAAATGGTCTTTTCACGCAAGGAATGTCTCATCAATCCCCAGTCCGTCCACCCGATGAGCGCGAGTGATTCGGGAGGACATGACTGAAACCCAGGGGGCATACACCCTGGTCTGTCTCGGCAGGAAAACCTTAGGTATAGGGTAGGTTTTCGCAAAGGATATATGAATAGTTTATGAGTTTAGATTGGAATAAGATTCCTCCATCAAATTTATGTGAGTGGAGGCAGATTTTGCCACTCACCTTTGTCTACTTCGGTATACATCGCCAAGGAAGTGTTATGTCTGAAGTATGGATAGAACAATCTTTGGTAACTTGGGAATTTTTTGCTATACCTAGGGGCATGCAAACCTCTTGTAAGCAAGCGAGAAACGACCAACTAATGTTATCTCTATGATTCTGCTGACTTCAACTACCTAGGTTAGGTGAGTGGTCAAATCAATCATTCATCTTCACAGGGGCCAAGTTGGTGCTGGCAAAGTAAAGGAGAAAGTTTCCTACCTAACCTTGACAGTGATCTTGGTAGTTAAGTAGAGAGGTGTAGTTGGTCGTTCCTAGCTTGCATGTGAGAAGCACTGGAGCAAAGCTTTGTAAGGTGCAAGCTCCACAAAAATGGCATCTTAGATGAGACATCCTTATTATACAACTGCATCGAGCAGTTTTTATGTGGAGTTCAAGCTCATTAAAAATTAAACATAAGCAGTGAGTAAATGTTTCCCCCAGAGTTCAAGCTCATTCGTTCAAAAAATGAACCAATTTCTAGTAAATAAACCATTGTGAGTGTACTATCATCAGCTTTCAAGCCATGGTCGTGTTCTCATCATCACCTCCACTTTGTCTTAGCCGATCATTTATCTCCATTTGATTGTGTACCCCTTTTTTAGGAACATCTGCGAAGAGTGATCCTGATTAGCCATCCTTGTAACACTGCCATGATTGGAAAATTCCAAACCTTACCTGGAATTAGCTACTGCCCGAGTTTATCACTTGTTCCTTGAAAAACATGTCTCCTTTAAGCTCTTTTCATCTGACACATAAAATATGAAAAGATTGCCGAGAAATTGGCCTCTCTAGCTCATTAAAGTGACCAGAAGTGCTATCCCTCCTCTAGATTTTAATCTTTTTGGACCTGAGGGATTATTACACAAAAAGATTGAGTGCTTGTCCTATTCAGCTAGTTAAAATTACCGAAAATTCATCCCTTTCATATTATTTTATACTTTTTTAGACCTAAGGGATTATATGATGAAAAAGGATTATTGGAGTTTTCTTTACGTCCCTTTCAGGCTCTCTAAAATTGAAAAGGACTGAGTTATCTTTGTCGTTAAACTCGTTAAAACCTAATAGCGACACACTTGTCCATACATCGCTAGGCTCGTTAAAACATAGCGATGGGTTTTCCCAAAGGGAAAATTATAGAACAGGCATATGTTATCCTCCTCAAGCTTGACAAAAATAAAGAGGCATTGGTCAGCAATGACTGGGGAAAAATTGGGAAGAAAACTTGAAGAAACTTTATTGGTAGCAAGTCGCTCTTGAACATGACACTTTCACTCTGCATCTGAGTCGGGTTGGGTTGTTCCGTTCACTAATCACATCACCATTGGTCCATCACACCATCCACATTTGGGGTTAACGCTACAAATCAATCATGTCAGTGTCACCGGTATGTTCAAGAGAAGTCACTCAGAGAATTCACCTATGTCTCATCTGCTACAATACATTCACGCTCCATTCTTTCATGACCGCCACCGTAAACCTTATATCATTAGATCATTTTCACCTCCATTAAAATCATTTGCCCCGTTCCGTGTTGTAAATGTGGGATTCATTAAGGCCCTCCTACGACGAATCGCTTCTTGTCGACATTAGCTCATTATCCAAGAAGTTGATTTAGGAACAACCCTTTTAGTACTTTGAAGCTTGCATGCCTCAATGGAAAGTTTCTCACTTCCAGTGACAGGTTTACATCATTGGCCTTCGACCGAAAGGTTTTGCATGGTGTTCGATGCCAAGTCCCTTTTTCACACCATGTGAATTGTACTGCAGTACCTTGAGGGTTATCATCATTGTCGGTGATTCCTCTCATGCCTATCAATAGCTTACATCATTGGCTGGTAATCAGGAAATGTCTTTCCATGTTCGACTCCAGAACATCTTTCACATGGATCAACTTGTACTATGAGTGAATATTGAATGAGATTGAAGATCCCAGATCTAGTTTCATCCATTCAGGCTGCGATATATATTTAGGAAAATAAATACATCAAATGTACATCATTACTGCATAGATAATCATCCGATCTAAGGGATGATGGCTCCTCCAGAATCATCAGTCTGCACACAGACGATTGTCTGTCCTATGTACATGAAAATGAACTTATAAAGCTGAGCATAGGAATGCCCGACTCAGCCAGATCATGAAAAATATTATGAAGATAATATATTGTATTGTATCTTATTACAAGTCGCCTTCCAGCTCGAAAAACTTTAGATCCTCATGATAAAGCATTTCACCCGAGATTAACGACCTCATGCTTTAGGGGGCAACTGCTATAGACATTTTTGGGCACTGCAACCCCAATCAAACAGTCTCCATAAAGCAAGGGCTCCTAAGTCCTTAAAAGTGTTGTTCCATCCACTAAAAGAACAAGGTCAGCTGATTACATCATCTCCCAAAAGTTCTCCATGAAAAACTACTCAGAATTGGTCCAAACTGGACCATCTCACCTGCTCCATGGTCAAAGTGCGATGCATCCCACCTAAATGCACACGGGAGGTGCGATGCATACTAAAAATCCCTTATATGGGGTATGATGGGCGAGAATGGACAAATGGAAGAGGTAGTATGTGAGGTAGAGGATCATAGAATCTTCCAGAAACTTCTCCTGTGACACTTGCCTCTCTGAATTCACCTGGGGATGAGTAAGAGATCATTATTCTCCAAGTGGTATCAAGAACTATTAGAGAGAGGACACTAATCAGATCCGAGAAGCTGACTCACCCCCCTTGCAAACATCTATATATGGATCCCTCATCCCAGAGATCCAGACGCTGGAATTTTGTATCTTGTAAGGAAGTGTTGCTGGTTTCTTGTTGTAACATCATAGTGTTGGGTGATCTAAGCTCTTCATGAGGTGAAGAAGGGCTTCTTGCTGAGAGGATGATGCTGGGTCAGAACAATTGGTTGTAATCCTCTTTGCTCATTCTTGATATTAATAAAGATATTCAAGTTTTCCTCTACATTCTTGTATGTTTGATGATATATGCTTTTGTGTGGTCAATATACCTCTGGTCCTAAATTGTTTATAATTGTAGATCTCTGTTCTTGGATAGTGTTATGCTGATTTGATTCCATAGGTTCTCTTTGAAGCTAGGTAGACAAGGAAGCGAGGGGCAAAGACCTATCAGAAAGGAGAGGAATCAAACAAGGAACCAAGCACAAGATTGAGGTTGGTGTCCTTTGTTCCACTCTTATTTACTTATCATAAAGGAAAATGAAAGTAGTTTTAGTTTGTTTGTTTCTAAGATAGCTACCAGTCTTAGTGGGACTAGCAGCTCTACATAGACACTAGATTTCCCAATAATAGCAGTGAAGGCTAAAAACATGATCAAATATTTGAATGGAAAATATTCAACTAAACTAATGACATTAGATATCATAAACGAAGTTGGAGTAGCTACGAAAATCAATAAAATGAATGAGAAAAACCTACTTTGTATTTAGGTTGAGAACATATTATAGGAGGTTCACAAGTCAATATCTTTGTTTGATTCCAAATTTGACCAGTAGACTAGATATGGTCTACCTAGTTGTTGGGACCAGCAAGGAAATATGCTTTCTTGGGAATTATGTGAAAAGGAACAAATGTTTGCTAAAAGAAGAGAATATACACCACATGAAAATATGATCCAGGTGGATGTTGGTGACCAACCACCTATCTCACTTGGGCCCCCACAACTATCTTTTTCAGTTTTTCAGTTTCCTTAATTGTAGCACAATTTACTATTTTTAGCAGTTTTTTGGGTCTTGAACTTCTTGAGCCATTTTGAGGCCCTAAACAATGTCTTTTGGGAATATTGGCATAACATGGTTCCATGGACCATTTTTTCCTTCCCAAAGTTGTAGTGCTTGGATAGCTCTTTCTAGAGATCTATTGTACACGTCAAACGAAGATCGTATGCCAAAGTTATGACCCCAGGAAATTTATGTACCAATTTACCCAAACAGGGCCGATAGTTTGGCGTTTCATTTTCTAGGGTTAGTTTTTTGGATGTTTAGGGTTTTCCATTGTTTCTCAACAATAAATAGGCCTTCGAGCCTCATTGTAACATAGTTGAGAGGCACGTAGCCACCACATCTCTTCTCAGAGATAAGCTATCATCGCCCTAGCTGGTTTATTTCCATTTATGTTTGTAAGCATATTTTAGTATTTCACATTAATGAAATGAAGTATTATTTCTGCTGCATATATTTATTTATGGTTATCTCTGTAATTTGTTGTGTTCCTCTTTAAATCTACATTAGTGGTATCAGAGCGGTCTGCTCTTTCTTTGTTTTTCTTTGCATGTCCCCAATGAGGTCGGGATATAAGTAGTTAGGTCTTGAACTGGTTGAACCTTTACAAGACCACCCTCACAAATCCTGATGACCTACCATGGCAAATGAAGAGAAAGACGGGGGGCAGGAGATCCTATCAAAATCTTGCTTGAAGAAGCCCTTGAATGGCAAAGGAACATGATGATGGACATCTTTTCCTAGATCCTTCAGTGGCTACCTAGAGGCAATGCATCGACTTCCAACATCTACTATGGAAATGCCACTTCCTTTAAGGGACAAGTTAATTTTGAAATCCCCATCATCAAGGGTCAAATAGACATAGATGTCGTAGATAAATGGTTAAATCTGCTAGAAAGGTATTTTTTTGTTCATGATTTTTCCAGCTGGGAAAAGATTATTTTCGCTCTTCTCAAAGCCACCCCTCATGTCAAGGATTGGTGGGAAACCTACTGCGTGTAGAAGGATGAAGGTATCGCTTCACTGTTTTTAGTCACACCCACTTGCAATTCATTTCGGGATGCCATCAAGGAGCAGTACTACCCTATCAAAAGTATGAGGACAAGTACACAAAGTGGACCACGTTGTGGCAGTGAAGGGACCAAGATGTGCCAGAGTTCACAAACATTTTTCATACCCTTTGCACATAGTTGGGTATCAAAGACTCTGAGTTTCATTTGGTACTCAAATACCATGGCTGCCTACAGAGATACATCTAGGAAGAGATGGAGTTCTTGAACATCTCCTTGCTTGGCCCAATGTACTGATACATTGTCAAGATCGAGCAGAAGTTTAAACAGAAGAGGCGAGACTTTCGATCTACAAATCCAAAGCAAGGGAAAGGCTTCCCCAAATCACAGAACCAAGGACAAAGCCAAGATAGGGCAACCCAAGGCAGCCCATCAAAGCCACAATAAAAGAACAACACCATGAAGTCAAAGAACGACACAGGAAAGTGGTGTGAGTTCCATAAGAGCCCCACTCAAAACACAAGTGAGTGTCAGACCAAATAGTTGCTAGTGGCCGAGTTGAAGGCTTCAAAATTAGATGCATGTTCTGACCCTGAGTCATAACCTGACAAGGGGAATGGAAAAGGGAAGAAGATCATTAGCATAGAGCCCAACACCATTGTTGCAACCACCAAGATCTAGAAGAAAGAGCCTGAAGATCCAGAGGAGGGGGAGTGTCTTTTCCACTCACAAATGTGGGTGAAGGGTCCGCTGTTGTAATTCATTATCGATAGTGGTAGCCAAAAGAACTCATTTCAATAGAGGTCATGAAGCAGTTGGGCCTACTGACTACACCACACCCGCAGCCATACAATATCAGTGGCTTCACCAAGGACAAGATCTTTGAGTTCGCCAGTAGCATCACCTTCCCTACAGCATCAAACCCTTCACAAACGAGTTATTGTGTGATGTTACACCTTTAGATATTTGTGATGTATTATTAGGCCAGCCATACTTGTGGAGGCAACATATTGTGTATGAGTCAAGGCCTCGCACTGTTATTATTACTTTGGGTGATTCATTATAGAAGATATTGTAGGTAGCCCCACCTACCGCCACCTCTTTAATCACTGCTAAGAAATGCAGCAAACTCATCTCCGAGACTAGGAAATTCATTTTTTGTCTGGTTCACTCCCAATGTAAGGGGAAGATTGTTGCCACATCCATGACTCCTGCGAAGGGTTCCTCCATGCAGCAACAGTAGCAACAGAGGGATACGGTCATGAAAGAACACAAGAACAACTTCTCCTCACCCACAGGGGTACCACACAAGCTTCAAGTGGGCAACAAAGTCTAGTTGCATCTGCAGAAAGAATACCTTACAGGAGCCCATGAGAAGCTTTGACCATGCCATCATGGTCCTTACACCATTACCAAGGTTATGGGAAATAATTCCTTGGAGCACAACATTCCCTCATACCTTCACCTGCACCAAGTGTTCAATGTGTACTACCCTCGACCATGCTTCCTGCCATTACTGGACACATCCAAGATTGCAGAACAGCTCACCAGGGACCAAGTTCAGCAAATGGAGGAACTCAACACAATGGGGACCATTGCTTCCTAAAGGGGGAGGGATGATCCAGGTGGATTTTGGTATCCACCCACTTATCTCACTTGGACCCCCATAATTGTCTCCTTCAGTTTTTTAGTTTCCTTAATTGTATCACAATTTACTATTTTTAGCAATTTTTCGGGTCTTAAAATTCTGGAGCCGTTTTGAGGCCCTAAACGATGTTTTTTGGCAAATCTGGAAGCAACATGGGTCGAAGGACCATGATTCCCTTCCCAAAGTTGTATTGCTTGGATATATCTTTCTAATGAGATATTTTACGCATCAAACAGAGATCATATGCCAAAGTTATGACCCCAAGAAGTTGATGTACCAATCTATCCAAATGAGGCCCACAGTTTGGCATTTCATCTTCTAGGGTTAGGTTTTTGGATGTTTAGGGTTAGGCCTTCGAGGCTCATTATAACACAGTTGAGAGGCATGTAGCCACCACTTCTCTTCTCAGAGATAAGCTACCATCGCCCTACCTAGTTTATTTCCATTTCTGTTTGTAAGCATATTTAGTATTTTACATTAATGAAATGAAGTATTATTTCCGTTGCATATCTTTATTTATGGTTATCTCTGTAATTTGTTGCATTCCTATTTAAATCTAGATCAAAACACTATAGTGAATTATTTGCAGAGAGACTCCCAACTTCTTTGGCTGATTAAGACACTAAATTTTGAAAAACTTTATTATACAAAGATTTCAAATTTGAAAGTTACATTCCAAAAAATGATCCAGTGTAAGCTCTTAGATGAATCACTTTGGAAGAAGTGTGAAAGGGTGATTACTAATATTGAAGGAGAAGTTCAAATGGAAGAACCAAACACAAATCCTGAAAGTCAATGTTCCACTAGTCATCAAACATATCAAAAATTGGAAATTTTCATTTTGTAACATCATAAAAGACTTTTTAGTTACAGATAATTAAGTAGTTGTAGATGTTTTCAGAGTTACCTTTGTAACTAATTTTGATGTAATATCTAAAAGACATGAGAACAACTAGAAAAAGGTTCAGAGCTTTCGCATTTTGAGTACTCGTGTAATCATTCTAGCTTTCTTAGAGATAATAATAAAAGTCACCAGGTTGATTCCATTATGTATTGTTACATTGTAGTATGTGGTGTTTCTCTTATTCATTTTCCTT
>Ga0099853_1000063_pt1 | contig 11255 bp, 9 predicted proteins | sample In2P11_FD_77060 | JGI IMG/M metagenome (GOLD analysis project Ga0099853, IMG submission 77060) | Clean room microbial communities from NASA Spacecraft Assembly Facility at Jet Propulsion Laboratory, Pasadena, California, USA -... ... | reverse complement strand
GTCTTTCACTTTTACAACATGTTTACAATACAATCTCCACATGTACCCATGTGAGAAAAAAATGGGATTGAGTAAGCCATGCAAGACATCACTAAGAATCGAACAACAAGAGGAGCAACACGCACACATTGATGAAAATGTGCCTATACAGGTTATAGATTCATTCGAACAGCTGGCACATAACAGACAGGGTGAATAGTAGAAGAAGCAAGACTTATCTCAAGAGATTGAACAAATGTTGGAACAAATGGATACGGATGTGGTTCAACCAGAGTTAGATCAGGGCATTTACCTCATGCCTTAGAACCAAGAGGTCACTCCACCAACTTCACTGGATTCAAGAGAAGAAAAAGTCCCAAGCGATCAAGGAGAAACTAAAATCCTTGAGGACAATCCAGAAGCGGATGTGCACAATCTTTCAAGGAATCACAACAAAGAGTTGTGTAGTCATGCAGAGTGCCCACTCCAAATGTCCATGTATCTCCTGTGCAGTTCAAAGAATGAGTGATCGTGTCTGATGTGCACATACATCTAGTTGCATTGGATGATGATACAAAGGCATATGTCGAAGCCACCAACTCAAGTGTTATATTCTTGATAGTTAAGAACGAGCGCATGGATAAGGAGCTACAAGCGGCCAAGCAGGGAGAAGAGAAAGTTACAGCATCCGCTAGAGTAGAGTTGAGGAAAGGGATACTTTATTAAGTATCGTCTCTCAAGATAGTCATGCAGAAGTTGTACTTCAGCTTCGTCACCATGCATAAGTCATTTGTCCATCTTAACGGTTGGTAGCAGTGTTGTGTTAGGAGAGCACACATCTTGTCAGACATACACACTGTTGTTGATCACACGTAGATATGGACAATGAGGTACAAGGGAGCCCCATTGCACTTGCCAAAGATGAAGAAGCTAATGGTAGTGGAGTTGAAGGAACAGATCCAGAGTCATATCTGGAACTACGAGGAACTCTCACAGCTCATCACCAGCTTACAAGGTTCACATGCACAAGTGTTCATGAGCATGGATGTAATTGTACACATGCATGCAATCCCATTCATTGGCACACTCACCAAAGCGAAGACAAAGAACCAAGTCAGACTAGAGCTAGACATGTACTTTGATCAGTTGATGCGCATAGCCACCAGTGCAGACTTGTAAATGAACGCAGACACTATGCACTAGTATGTTGTTGGTATGGCTACTATCAAGATCATGATGTGCATTATATCCAATGAGTTGGACAAAGGTGCCAAATCAGTGTACTCGGATGAAATGGAAGCAATAGCTCACTTTTTGAAGGATGTCACCACAGAGTACGTGGACACCATAACAGACTGCCAAGCTTGGCATCAATTTTCCACCATCGATCATTGAGAGGATGTCGAAGAGATAGTATTCCTATAGTTGTCCGATTCTTAGTGATGTCTTGCATGGCTTACTCAATCCCATTTTTTTCTCACATGGGTACATGTGGAGATTGTAATGTAAACATGTTGTAAAAGTGAAAGACAAAGTGTCAATAGTAGAATGTAACAGTCATGTGCAAGTTGAAGAGTCATGAGGGTAGTTGAAGAGTCACAAAGGAGAATGTCAAGGGTCACCCCACCCTTTGCTATTTATAGAATCTCATAACTCATTATACAGGATTTTGGGAGACAAGCTTCCAATAGGTAGAGAAAGCTTGGAGTGTATTGTAATGAGCCTTGGCTTCTCCACAGTGCAGAGCTAGTACATCTCTTTGGAGGAGCAAGAGGCAGTGACTGTAATGTTCTGCTATCAGAGCTAGTGGTTGTCCTGGTTGTATGTATGATTGGATCTTTCACTCTTTTAATATAACAGAGCTAGCACATTTCATGCATATATTGTTATTGTAGTTTGGCTATCCTAGTTACTCTAATGATGTATGTAGCTATAATTTATGCATGTATGTATGGACTATTCTGTATGTGTTTGTATGAATCCTATCAAAGCATATTGTTGGTATAATCCATCACTTTGGATCATCAGTTATCCTACTTTCCATCTCGTGATGCCTTTCTTCTTGTGTGTTCCCTTTCAAGTTGCATCCTATCACAGGCTTCTCAGGGGCACACTCTTCCCCCCTTCCATGTGTTAGAGCCTTTCATGCACCTTCCTTGACTTACTGCAAGGTCACACCCTTGCTTCCAACAAGGACATCTTACTTACCTCTATGCGCAGCCATAGTTAAGGTGATACCATAATACCCACTACTAGGACTCCTACTCCAAACGATCTGAGGTCAAGTTTTATCGGGGAGATCCCCTGACATGTTGATGGGTCCAACACCATTAACATTTATGGTGCTAGAAGGAGGGCCAGATGATAAGATAAGTCCTCACATCCTATTTTGAATCTTTGCACATCTATCATGGATATTGTTGTAGTGAACCCTCCATGAGGTTTGTCCAACACTCATTCCTTTGAAGTCACAAAGGAGTTCTTTGATCACTTGTCAGAACTCACGTATGATGGTGAAGGCGAAGTGGTCTAGATTGAGCACTTACATGACTTCCTTGCATTATTAGGGAATGAGGAAGATTTTGATGAAGTAGAGGTCAATATGTTGTTTGCATACACACATCACGGATTCCTGGAACTATGGTGCCAAAACCTGCCTCCCAATTGCATGCACTCATTTAAGCAGTTGAGTGATCTAATCGAATATGTTTTCCATCATTTTGATCCTAAATCTCTTGACAAGAAAAAGTTAAAACAATAGAAGGTCTCGCACGAATTGCCTATGGATTTTTGGAAGCACTTCTATCTGCTCATGTTTGAAGCTCCGAAAAGTTGGATGAAATTTCCAATATCTTATGGACAGATTTGAATATTGTTGTCACAAATCAATCTGTCCCAAAGTGAAGAATAAGTTCAAATCCCACTCATCATACTTCAATGATGGAGCTTCACAATCATAACCAGATACGGTTGCTGTCACAAGTGATTATCTGCCTCCCCCTTATCAAACATCTCCACCCCTGCAAAGTGATGTGGGAGAGTGTGCACATAGATTTATTCAGCTGGTACATGCTTCCACCCTCACTAATCTTAATTTCTACACAAATTTGGTTGGGAATCCCATGGTTTGTCATATGCACTTGTTACCTCAACCTTCATCTCAACGTTATGTTGATCCTCCAAATTGTATTGTCTTTTGTTCTTTCATTCTGGATTCTACACCTATTGTGAACAAGAATCAAGTCATCGACGGAGTTGATGTTGCACAACCAACCTACATTGTCATTTACAATGAGTATGACTAGGACTCTGAGCATCAACCCGTAGTGAAGAATGACTCCCTTATGTCCGCGCCGCCTCCTCTTTTTCTTGACATCTTTGGTGATTCTGCTATCTCAGATTTTCTTTGTGTAAATCCATCCACAAATGCATCTACATACGATCCTTCGTAGAACACACCCGATGTTAGTCCATCATTTGGCAGCGAAGAGGACAAATTCTTCATTTAAAATCCACTTGATTTTTCATCTACTCTTTCCGAAAACGCAGAGGGTGAACATTCTTGCTTCTCACATACCCCTCTATTTGATTCATCAAATCATGAGGATGTCAATGAACTTATTGATATTTCTGATTGTAGTTGTCGAGATCTATTTACAGTTATATTTGATCATGATGTTGATTCAATCATTGTTGATCTTTCAAAGCACATGTTTATGATGATCTATCCATTGATGAAGTCGAAACCCCGCAGGTTGTTGAGGAAATTCAACTCGAGCTGATGGTTATGCCAAGTCCTTATTGTCCTTAGGTTAGTTTCACTTCTGATCAGGAAATTTTTGAACCACCCAAGGCTCCTCATCACTCATCTATATGCACTGAAGATGAATCCAACACACATATTTCACTTCCTCCACTTGAATCACATGATCCTATCGCTCATGTATTGGAGGAATCTTACATAGTGAGCACACTTGCAAGGCGTAAGTTATCTCTCTTTCTCATGTTTTCTTTCATGTCACAGTCAAGAGAGTGCACATGCTTATTGTCTGTACACAATGTATCACAGTGCCATGGTAAGTCCATAGAGTGCTTGCTGTGTGCTTTCACTTTTTTCTTTTTTTTTGTGGACGAGTTTAAACTCGGAGTGTGTGCCTCTTCTTTGTTATATCTTTCATGTTTGCTAGTTCGCTTGACTATGTTGTTTGCAAACCATGCCTTCACCAACATGGGTCAACCAATGCGCCGTGGCTGCATTGGAAATATCACTTCAAGTGAGCAGACCCATGCATCATTAGATTAGGGGTAGGAGTAGTGTTTGCTTTTGTTTGGTTTGTTTGCATGCATGTTTGCTTTGTTTGTTTGTTTGCTTGCTTGCTTGCTTTCCTGCTTTTGCTTACTTGTTTTGCTTTCACATTTTCTTATGCTCTTTTCTTTGTTGTTTTGTTTGCTTGTTTACGTCTGTAGATTAGTTTCACATGAAACTGTGTACGACTCTTAAGACAAGTAGGGTAAAGTACAAGAGGACTTGTACAACTACCAACACTTGGCTATTTGTTGTCCTCTTTCTTTATGTAGAACTTATTGTCTTCAGTCAATGATACACCAATGGAAAATACATTCTGTTCAAAGTGAATCTTGGTGAAAACACAACACTTGCACTCTAACTAGTACCGCCTACTCTAGTCGGTTGTTTCTGGGTTAACCCTTGTCAGCTCAGTAAATTAGAGTAAGGTGAGGGGGAAAACATTAAAAAGTATGTTATAGGTATATATAACATACTTCTCTAAAGGAACAACCTCTTCTTCTCTCAATAAGTCAGGATCCCTCTTTTGCCTCTAAAATAAATAAGTTCCTATGCACAGTGCCTTGAAAAATGAAAAAAATGAAAATATGATTTTTTTTGAAAAAAAATAAGGCAAAAGAAGAGAAAGGCTTCCTTCACAGAGAGGTGATGTAAGTAACTCCACCGGCATATTGACAAGGCTCACTAGAAGCAGAGTGATGCTTGTGTTCCTGCATGACTCCGTTTGGGTACTATTCAAGCCTGCTAGCAGCAGAGCAACACCAGAGATGAAACATAAACTCTGACAGTCATATTACTTGTGCACCAATATGCCCCTCATCCCCAATTGAAACAACTAAGTTGACTTGACTTGGTATGTGTGCTGACTGGTCAAGAGCATTGCAGGTGCTACATCTTTCGATCAAGCTAGTGTGGAAACCACGATGATCAAAGAATTGAAAAATACTTCCGTAGGAGTTAGACTTGCTTTTCATGAAACAAGGTCCATTCAGAGGGCTGGATTTCTACTAGTGTGTAGCCAATGTTGTAGCGGCTACAACCATCCTCCAAAATTTTTCCTTAGTTTCATTTTGGAGCCTCCCTACTAGCCATTCTTAGTAGCATGTATTACAATGACAGGTACTTATGCTTCAGTTGAGATTCTGTGGCTTATCAGCTTGTGTTTACTAGCTTGTTTGTCTTTCACTTGCAAGCTGACATCCTGTGACTTGGTCATCAAGTGGTTCTTGTGCTCTTTCAGAATTGCGCAAAACTGGAGGGAAACCAGCCTTGCTCTCCAGAATTGTGCAGAGCATCAAGGCAGTCTGCTGCTCTCCAGAAATGTGCAGAGCAAGCAGACTGCATTCCCTTTAAAAATTATGCAGAGCAACGCATCATTGGGCCTACTCTCAAAATTTGTGTAGATCTGGCTGATAGCCTTGGCTTCAGTCCAGAAATTGCACAGAGCCTGAGGGGCAGCTAGAGGCACTCAGCCCAGAAGTTGCGTATAATTCACTCCATGGCTTGCAGTCTATTACATGTGCTCCTAAGTTGACTGGTTTCCTCCAAGACTAAGCAATATTTCTTTGCATACATGGTTTATTTTTTCCCGAAAAAGAAAAAAGAAAAAAGCATCCCTAGATTTTATGGATCCATTTTTAGCAGTTGGAGGTTACATGCAAAAGTCATTTTAAAAACCTCCCGCTAAGTGCCATTTTTTCCTAGATTTATGGCATGCATTTCATAAACCTCGATTTTATCAAAATTGTTTATTCAACACCTCAGATCTCATTCTTCGCTTCAATCTTGGAGCTCTAGACTTCCCCATCACATCTAGGAGCATTCAGCACACTCAACTCAGCTTTTTCCTGGTAAGTCTGCTTTTCATGTCTTTTGTTGATTTTCTATTGCTTTTCGTATTTCAGTTTGTGTGAGTGTTGTTTTCTTGGTTTCATTGAGTGCTGCTTGTTTTTTTAATGCATGTTATCTTGTAGAAGCATTGTTACAAGTTTTCATTGCATCTCACTGTTGTCACATGCATGACACTATTTCTACACTCACAGTCGTCGTTTCAGCGACCCACTTCACACACTTATTTTTTTTCCTCGTTTACTAAATCATGCACTTATTGATTGCATGCATGTTCATTCACTCATGTCTACACCCATCTTCACACATGCATTCAGTGTTTACTATTTTCAGTGGCCCATCGACAAGTTTGAGATGCCTTGGTCTAGACCCTTCCTTGCCCATCTTTCACTGCACATTTCTGAGAGTGAAGGCCATGCCTTCCTCCCAAGAATTACGCAGAGCTTGCCTCACACTGGCCTCATAGGATTTCTCTAGACAATTCTGAGAGGCAGTGCCCTGTTGACCCCTGGAATTGCGCAATGCAGTTTTAACGGGTTACAGTCATGCTCACTGAAACTACGCATTGCGTAGTTTTAGTCCTCAGTAGGCCAAGATGGACTATGTTATGCATAGTTTAAGTAGTTAGTTAGTTCACTGATAGTCAAGACTGTGTTCTGCGCAGTTCTGGTGGTCAGTCTCCCAGCCTCCCAGTGAAAATTGTGCAAATGTTCCAGCGAGTCACCCACGCTTGTTGCATGTTAGTCCTCAAGTTTCTTTTGGTTTTCAACTGACATTTTGCTTTCCATGAGTGTTGCTCTATCTCCAAGTATCACAGGTGTTCGTCAGTCTCTCAGTAGTATAGGTACAATGGTTTCCAAGAGAGCAGGGTTAAAGGACACCGTTGAGAGTGTAACTGGAGATGTGGTCGAGCAAGTGTCTATGAGCTTGCCCATCTATGAAGATACTAAGTTATTCATAGACAAGGAAATCAAGATGAAATGGTAGGACATCAATGACATATTTTCAGGCACCTTCGAGGAGAATCTGGAGGACCATAGATTCTGTGTCAACATACACAAGTCTGGCTTGCACCGGATTTCATGCAGGTATCCCACGCTTCCATGCGCGGACATGATCCACTAGATTGTCTCGCATACTAATCCATAGAAAATGGTGTTGAGCAATGTCAGTGGAATAGAACTTGCTACCTTCAAGGTGAAGGATTTTTAGGAGATGTATCACTTGCTGCAGTGAGTGGTCACAATGGATGCACCCTTCACCAGGCCTAGTAGCAGTGCAAACTCAAGAGATGTCTTGAAGAGATGGGTGAAAGAGCCATCTAATTTCAAGACAACACCCAACCAAGTTTACAAGACAAGGTTATTGCGAAAGGCTTATCAACTCTTCTTCATCTTCTAATGTCGCTTATACAACAAAGAGAGTACATAAACCTTCCTACATAATTGAGTGATAGTGTTGGATCAACTGGTGAACGAAGGAATACCTTTCAATTAGTTTGACATCTTGGCTCTCTAGCTGAAGGGACAAGTAGCAGAAGATCGACATCCACCCAAGGGTCAGTAAGCAAATATTTTCATGTCCGCTTACATACTTGATGCAATCTGTGCCTATCAATAGTTCCCAGGCTTGGGTTGGGCATGGACACCTTGAGAAACCTTTGTGCCCATTTATTGCAAGTTGTTCTCTGAGTGCAGCTTCCATGGAGTTATAATACAGCTATCAAAACACTTCATCACCCCGGTGTATAGGATGATCTTTGAGTGGAATTTTCCTTGCCTTTCATAAGTAGAGATGGAGGCATTAGTTAACATAGTAGATTGGTATGCCTCACCCTTTGGCACCTTGATCCAGATGTACAATGTGGAGAAGGCTTCGCATGTTTTACCGAAGTTTTCCATGGATAAGTTGGTCATGCAAGAAGTTGCATATCACATCTCGACAGGGTTGTCAGTGAGATTGCACATCGAGAAGAATGCACCTTGGCCCACTCTTCCTTTGCGGATCGAGTTGTATGAGATCCAGAACCTCAAGCATGCTAAGGCAGAGACAGAGAAATTCAAGAGGTTCACCTTCGACACCAGAAGTTTCAATCCATATGACCCACATTGCTTAGTGAAGGACCATTGTGCGAGAGTGTATCATCCTTGGATCAACAAGGCATGTCATTGGCTTGAGGAAGACCCATGAAGATACTGCTATAACTTCTCAAGGCTCAATGAACTGGTCAAAATATTGTAGAGTGTTTAGTAGGGCAAAAGACAACAACATCATTAGCAATATACCTATGCTTAAAAAAGGTGAGAGGAAGTTTGTTGACAGTGCAGAGGCAGAGAAAAACTGCAATTTTAAAGTAGATCCAATTGTGTTGAGAGCATCTTTGGAGATTGAGGCAAAGAGGCGACTATGCAATAGAAGGATCATTCAAAGACAAAGGGAGAAGCAAAAGATGGAGGAGGCAGAAAAGGAGTTGTAGGAGTTGAAGCAACAACTCAGAGAAGAACAAGATTTATGCAGAAGAGAGAAGGAAGCACAGTAGGAATAGGAACAGAAGGAGGCAAAGTATGCATACATTGATGAAACTGCGTCTAAATAAGTTATTGATTCATTTGAACAGCTGGCACATAACAAACAGGTTTAGCAGTCGCAAGAGCAGAACTTCACTCAGGAGATTGAATAGATGTTGGAATAGATGGATATGAATGTGGTTCAACCAAGGTTAGACCAGGACATTGACCTCATGCCTCAGAACCAATAGGTCACTCCACCAACTACACCAAATCTGGGAGTAGAGCAAGTCCCAAGTGATCAAGGAGACATTGAAATCCTTGAGGACAATCCAGAAGCGGATGTGCACAACATATCTTTCGATGAATCACAACAAAGAGTTTTGTAGTCATGCAGAGTGCCCACTCCAGATGTCCATGTATCTCCTGTGCAGTTCAAAGAATGAGTGATCATGTCCAATGTGCGTAGACATCCTGCTTCATTGGTCAATGCTACAAAGGCATATACCAAAGTCAACAGCTCCAGTGTTAGATTCTTGATAGATGAGAATGAGCGCATGGCTAAGGAGTTACAAGCGGACAAGCAGGGAGAAGAGCAAGTTACAACATCTTCCAAAGCAGAGTTGAGGAAAGGGATAATTGATGAAGTATCATCTCTCAAGACAGTCATGCGAAAGTTGTACTTCAGTTTCATCACCATGCATAATTCAGATGTCCATCTTAATGATTGGTAGTAGTGTTGTGCTAGGAGAGAACACATCTTGTTAGACATACACACTGTTGTCGATCACATGCAGATATGGAAAATGAGGTACAAGGGAGCCCCATTACACTTGTCAAAGATGATGAATCCAAAGGCAGTGGAGTTAAATGCATGCATCCAGAGTCAGATCAGGAACTATGAGGAACTCCTGTATATCATCACCATCTTACAGGCTTCACATGCATGAGCGTTTAGGAGCATGGATGTCATTTTGCACATGCATGCAATCTCATCTATTGACACACTCACCAAGGCAAAGACAAAGAACCAATTCTGACTGGAACTGGACATGTACTTTGATAAGTTGATGCGCATAGCCACCAGCACAGACTTGTAGATGAATGCAGACATTATGCACTAGTATGTTTCTAGTCTGGCTACACTCAAGACCATGATGTGCATGCTATCCGACGACTTGGATAGAGGTGCCAAATCAGTGTACCCGGATGTAATGGAGGTAAGAGTTTTCTTTCAGAATGATGTCACCACAGAATACGTGGACACCATAATAGACTGCCAAGCTTGCAATTAGTTCGCCACCATCGATCATCAAGAGGATGTCGAAGAGTTAGACTTCCCACAGTTGTCCAAGCCTTAGCGATGTCTTGCATGGCTTACTCAATACCATTTTTTTCTCACATGGGTACATGTGGAGATTTTATTGTAAACATGTTGTAAAATTGAAAGACCAAGTTTAATAGTAGAATGTAATAGTCATGTGCAAGTTGAAGAGTCATGAGGGTAGTGGAAGAATCACAAAGGGGAATGTCAATGGTCACCCCACCCTTTGCTATTTATAGAACCTCATAACTCATTGTACAGGCTTTTGGGAGCCAAGATTTTGATAAGTATAGCTTAGAGAAAGCTTGGAGTGTATTGTAACGAGCCTTGGCTTCTCCACAATGCAGAGCTAGTACATCTCTTTAGAGGAGCAGGCGGCAATGACTGTAATGTTCTGCTATTGGGGCTAGTGGTTGTAATGGTTTTATGTATGATTGGACCTTTCACTCTTTTAATATAATGGAACCAACATGTTTCATGCATATATTGTTATTGTAGTTCGGTTATCCCAGTTACTCTAATGATGTATGTAGTTGTAATTTACACATGTATGTATGGATTATTCCATATGTGTTTATATGAATCCTATCAATGTGTGTTAATGGTATAATCCATCACTTTGAATCGTCGTCTATCCTTCTGTCCATCTCGTGATGTCTTTCTTCTTGTGTGTTGCCTTTCAAGTTGCATGTTATCACAGGCTTCTAAGGGGCGCACTCTCCCGCCCTTCCATGTGTTAGATCCTTTCATGCACCTTCCTTGACTTACTGCAAGGTAACACCCTTACTTCCAACAAGGAAATCTTACTTACCTCTACGCACAACCGTAGTCAAGGCGATACTGTACTACCCACTATTGGGACTCCTAATCCAAATTATCTGAGGTCTCGTTGGGAACTCTTACTGGGGAGATCCCCTGACATGTTGGCGGGTCCAACACTATCAATAGTATTCTACCACCATTCAGCTAAAGGTAGCCACTATACCCATTGATGATGTTTTTTGAAGTGAAGCATCTTAGATATGTCTCCAAACATTTGTTGATTTCTTCTATTTAACCGTTGGTTCGGGGATGATATTCGGTACTTAATTGGATTTGCGTTCCTTGTAGCTTGAAAATTTCTTTCCAAAATTTGTTGGTGAAAGTGGGGTCACGATTAGACACAATTGAAGTCAACATGCCATGCAGTTTGAAGATCTAGTCCATGAAATATTGAGCCACCAAAGTGGGGGTAAATGGGTGGGATAGAGTGCAAAAATGAGCATATTTAGAAAGTTTGTCCACAACCACC
>Ga0099853_1000062_pt1 | contig 11268 bp, 9 predicted proteins | sample In2P11_FD_77060 | JGI IMG/M metagenome (GOLD analysis project Ga0099853, IMG submission 77060) | Clean room microbial communities from NASA Spacecraft Assembly Facility at Jet Propulsion Laboratory, Pasadena, California, USA -... ... | reverse complement strand
AGGCCTTATCTATGAGGCTGCCAACAAGGGCATCCAATCAACCTGGGTAGAGGAGATCAAGGCAGGCGAACATAAAGTCTTTATTACCTCATCATCCTCTGGCTGGACATGCAACGTATTCATCAACAAAGGCGCACAGAAAACCGGACAAAGAGGAGTCACAATGCTTGGTAGTATCAGTACATTAATTGGTAAATGGAAAACAAAAGGCGATAGATTAGAATGATTGATCGCATGGGATTAGTCTACGGTACCTTTCCGATACCAATTTGGTACCATGCACGTAGGTCATGATGTCGAAAAGTACACCACCAACCTGTAAAACTAAAACGGAAAGAGCGAGTACGCGAATGTACGACAATCATGGCACCAGCCTGGGATTCGTGTTGCCTGGACCGTTTTATGCTGCTGCAAACTTTCACAGTAATATGATAAATACGCTAATACTAATGTCTTCCACCTATTCGCTCATGGTTTAACTATATAAATGCCCTAGAATATTCACTTCTGGTTCAACTGCATACAACCCTCCTGTCGAATACGCGGCTAGCTCTATTTAGGATCGAAAGTTGACTGATGTTTCTTCAACTCATAGCAGACTAAAAAATATTCACTAATAGTACCGCGTGCTCATTACGAAGTAACCACTACAATTCTCGAGGTGCCTACGAAATACTTGTCAGGTTACTTCCCTACCCACCCGCACCCACAAGCGGATCCAAACTCTCCACCACTCTACCCACACGGTCTCTTTAGGTGCACACCGTTTCGTATCAACGTCATCCACACAACCATGGATCCCAGATACGACGAAGACGCTGGAATGAGCCGGCAAATGCAACAACTCCATCGGGTTCGAACTGGCCGTATCACCAAGTCCGGAACAGTTGATTTGCGCACCCACCCAAAAGCGAACACGAACAGGATACCCAAAGATCTGTTGGAAATACAGCTCATGGTGTCATCGCCTTTGATATTGATATCTCCTGCATCCATCCTGTGCCGGAAGACCCTACGTTGTAGTTGCAAAAAGGCCCATATCAAAGGCTCTGTCCCTGGGGCATGCTCACAGCCGCTCTAGAGCAAGTTGTACAAGACTTTAGAGCCGCTAAAGATGGGTGTGTTCTCACGATTGAGTGGGTACCCGATCCTTCACACGAGGGAGGCGTCCGGGATATGGTTCACAACATGAACTTGTACAGCCAAGAGTACACCGAGTTCCCGATGCCACAATACAATGGACTTGAAGCGCTCTTGAAGAGTAGCCCCATTGAATGCTCTATAGTCAACTGTCCGGCCTGTAGGTTGCTTTCTGGTGTCAACAAGTTCGTCACAGAAACAATAGCCCGTGCCGAAGATCTTGAAATCGAAGCTTTATGCCTAATCAATTTCTTTGCATAGCTACGAATTGAGATCAAAGCGGATCCAGAGATTGCTAAGAAAGTGGCTGATCCGCACGAACTTCTCTGGAATGGCTACACAAAACACCTGTGTCGACGATCGGCTTACCAGATGATGCTGGCAATTGTAGGCGATCTCGGGAACCATGACATCTGCTATCCAAATAAGTCTCTAACATACGCTCGGAAGGTCAAACTTCTATGTGAGCGTTGGCTTGATATTACGCGAGAGATATTCGATATAAAATTTGCTATCCAGGACCATAGCGACAAGATGTTCGTCTTTGATCGCGTCTTTGATATAGACCAGAAGCGTCAAGATAATGAAGATGACTCAGACAGCGAGTGTCTGCTGTCCAACGAGCAAGCCATCCCGGAGAAAACGATGGTCCATCTATTGTGCGGCCATACGTTTTGCGTAACCTGCTGCAAGCATTGGCGAGTTCACAGTCCGGTAGACCTTCACGACTTCAAGTACCGATACTGGTGCCCAATCTGCCGTAAGTGCATGCGTTGTGGCGCGGAAGATTGTGTCATACATACAATCGATACACCTGACCTCTTCGACACGTATGTCAAGGTGGTTACTCTTTGGCCCCTACCACTAGAGCCGCTGCTCCAGCTTGGACTGGGTCTAGACCATCTACCGACGCTGGACGTACCCGACATCGACGATATACCCGACCGAAACGATACATCCGAACTACCTGATGTACCTTCGCTGGAGAAACTGCATCCTTTCCGAAATATGAAAGCTTCCGCATGCGTCAAACTTCGAGAGGATTCGCTAAGACTTAGAGTCTGCATGGGATACAACCTCCAATTGTGCGCTGTGTTGAGGGGAGATCATGACGATGAAGTCCCTGAAGAATTCAACACGCACTTACTTGAGCTGTTTGGACTCCTGCGTCAATTGCAGGATTTATTCTATCGCGCAGATCTCCATTGCGACTGGTCGTCTAAGGTGTCTGACCAGCCTTCCTACCCAGGACAATCGCCAGACGTAGCATTGCCCAGGCCCTTCTCTGTTCCAGCCCAGGAAGAAGCGGGAGCTCTTACCAATAGATTACGCAATGCATCTTACGAGTCAAATTGGGATGCTTTCGGATGGGAAGTTGACATGCGAGATCAACCCAAAACGCATTATATGACCTACCCCTTGAAAGTGATTCCTGGGGATCAGTTTTTTCATTACCTTCTGGCCTTGGTGGCTGACGATTGGTATGATCCAGAGCTGGTGCTCTGAGTTCTGTGCAGGTTCATGCTCCATCCCTCGCCTACGAAGGAGCATGTAACACCTACAAAAGATAGTTCGTGAACCACAAGACGATGTCTCCCCGGATACTCAATCTCCCTTGCTTTCTGATAGCAGTCAAGAGCTTGGACTAGTATCTGAAGTACTATTTACTATCAAGCAACAGTCGTTGGTCAATGTTGCGTGTATAAGTACGACTGTTATCTTTTGCGATGCGATCCGCACGAAATCCAGCGTTTTTGGACTGCATAGTGGTCGTCTACGATATTTGTATAGGAGGGCCTTTCAGAAGGTTGAGTATTGGTGGTCAGCAGAGTTATGCGCAGGGTCTTGGAATTTTGATGGTGAGTGTGGGATGAAAGCAACTACATATACATCAATCAGACTGGTCATGGCGGGTGGTTGAATTGTAGAATGCGTCCATCTGGTTTTTTCGGACGTGTAAAAAATATAAAATTGCGCCTTCTGTGCTCTGCGTTGGAAGTCCCAGTGTGTCTTGTGTGTGAGTGCTAATCGCTATCATGATTTGAGTTATTGAAGGGGCGAGAACGGTATTGATTCGTATTGGTCGTGATGATTGATACATAGCACTGGAAGTGAATAGGAGGCTCTGCAATTTCTCCTGAATCGGCCCGATACTTAGACCCCATGTTCCGCATCTGGGCTAAAATTAATTGGGCTATCAGCTTGATCCATACCTTTGTATATGTGTAGTCAGGTGTAATATAGAGAGGCCGAACGGAGAGCAAAGCACGAAGAAGTTAAAAACATCCGTCTAAGCATTTAAGTATTTGTACATGTAACTAAGACTTTCGTTCGATGCGCATGAAAAACACCGTTCAGAAAAGCCGCAAATAGGGCCGACATCCTGTCGATGTTTCCAGATCTCGAAACACTCCGATGCGATCTCCGAATCCCTCAGCCGCAGGCCGCCTAACGCTTTTTTCGAACGGTCTGGCCGAAACCTCACATCTATCTCAGCCGCCGTGACTGCTGGTACGCGCCTGTGCTACAGACCACGCACTGCACACTGCGCACACTACCCCTTGGACTGTAGAACTTACTGTACTTACACCTGTCGCCGGCTGCAACTTTCCACGCCAGAACAACGGGTGTTACACACACCGCAGCTGTCCATCTCCTGTCAATTGTAACACAATGCGCCGCGCGTCTTCCACGCAGATGTCACCAATGTCACCCGCTGGTAGGGCCACCTCTTGGTACATGAAACCACACGTGCGCGTTTCGGAGCCTTTATCTGTCGACACTACCGCCAGACCAATGCGTTGTTTATACAAGACGTGGGCGCAAGTGGGGCGCATGCGGGATGGCAGTGTTTAGAAGGCCAAGAGGAAAGTCTTAAATGCCGCCTTACTGCCTCAGAATGTTTCCCCGTAATGCGGACTTGACGACAGTGATTCGGAGAATGTTTATGGGGCCAGGCAGCGAAAGGATAGGGCGTGAAAGGCGTGTTTCGGTGCGGAAAACCAGATGCTGACGACAGAGATACGGAGTGGCGAGGAGCTTTGCATACAGCCACAGCGTACGGACCATGGCGATGCACAGTGTGGTATATCTCGCGAAGCTAAATGGAATAATTACTGTAGGTAAATTGCGGCGGTCGCAACGGATCTTCACTATACCGTGTCCGTGCGCGTGATGCGCCGGTTCGCGTGATGCGCCACCCTCATCAAAAACAGCTTATGTGAAAATAAGGTTATAGAGCCACCCACAGTTAATATTATTATTGGACTATTTGTTATAGTACAAAGCTGATACCTGCAATCATTTTGTACTACTTATATCTATTAGGAAGCTTGACGCTGCGGCCGCGGCGCGTAGAGATCGCTGGGGTGGCAGATACGCCCTCTGAGGCCTCCCCAGTATCTAGAGCATCAACAACACGTTTCTGCCGCTTTCTTCTTTGTAGAGGTGCCTGAGAGGCCTTCCTCTTACCCTTTTGGGATAGTTGTAGAGCTTTTTCAGCGTCACGGGCAGACTTCTGGGCAGCGCGCTGAGCTGCCTTTTCAGCCCTCTCCTTCTCCTTCTCCTTTCTAGCCGCCTCACGCGCAACACGCTTCTCCTGCCAGATCTTCTCCTTATATAGCTTAGCTGCCTTCTTAAGCTCTGCTCTGTCTGCTTTTTGAAGCTGTTGATCTTTCTCCTCCTGCTCCTTAATCGATTGACGTGTACGTGCCTCCCTCACCTTCCTAGGTGACCAGAAGACTGCTCCACCATGATACTCCTGGCGCTGCTGGAGGTCTAGAGTCTTGCCCTTCTTTCTACGCTTCTGCTTAGTAGATAGGACCTGCTTTATCCCCTCTATCTCATGCTTGAGCAGCTCATTTTGGACAGATAGGTGATGAAGTGATTGGCGTAGCTTCTGAGCCTCCTGACTACCCTGATCCTTGACAGCTGATCGTACTAGCCTATCCATCTTTCGCCAGTCATGATCGCTGAGTCCTGATGAGGAGCTGTGACCTGAGTCCTGATCATGGGCGAACCTATTAAGGATAGGAGTGGAATCTAGTGGCGATATACCTGTTGATCTAAAAGAGCTAAGGATAGTTAATTCCTTGAAGGAAGCCTTCCATGCACTCCAGAATAGAGGGAAGAAATCACCCTTAGTGATAGGAGCGAGGCCCTGGCTTCTGTGGAGGTGATTGGTAAGCTCTGCTGAGTAGGCTGTTGATAGAGGCTTGAACATCGCAACATCGAGAGGCTGAAGCGTATGAGTCGAATGGGGAGGCAGGATACAGAGGAGGATCTTATTCTGATCACAGTAGTCGATAAAGTCCATAGTGACATGGGATCCATGGCCATCAAGGACTAGGAGTCGATAGGATCGTCGGGCCTTCTGCTTTGTACAGCGATCAAACACCTGTTCAAGCCAGGCAAGCCCAATATCGTTGTTTGTCCAGCCAGAGGATGATGAGGTAATAAAGACTTTATGTTCGCCTGCCTTGATCTCCTCTACCCAGGTTGATTGGATGCCCTTGTTGGCAGCCTCATAGATAAGGCCTGGTGGCAGAGCTGATCCATCTGCGCAGATACATGCTAGGAGCGTGATCCATGCGCGGTTGCCATCTTGAAGTGATGCCCTAACCTCCTTGTTCTTCCACATTCGCCTGCTAAAGATCCTTTTTGATCTGCCAATAGTTCCAATCATAAAGCCTTTCTCATCCATATTATAGATATGACGAGGTTCTATTTGATATTGATTGATCTTTCCATGCAAGTATTCAAAGTAGAGACGATATTTATCCTCTGAATCAGCGTTGTGGCGATTGCTGTCCATGCCAGTCGTCCAGCGAGAGATCAGATGGATACTATGGCGGTGGATAAAGCGAGTAACCCAGCTCTCGCTAACTGGCTCCTTTGCTATTGTAGAGGCAAAGTTCTGTATCATCTCTCTAGTAGGAGGGAGGTGTCTCTCTGTGAGTCTTTTGATATATTGTACAAGCTCTATCTCTTGCTCTGGGGTGAGCTTTTGCTGATTGAAGTTCTTGACCTGTGCAGGGCGCACTAGACCCTGATGCCTTCGGGTCAACGTCGATCGTACAACACCATACTTGGCAGCAATCTTTCGGTAAGAGTAATCCTCTCTAGGTTCTAGCGATTCTAGCTCTGCAAGCGCATCATCAATCGGAGCCATGTTGGTGGAGTTATCGCTTGTTGAAGTTTAGGTAATTTGATGAGGGTGGCGCATCACGCGAACCGGCGCATCACGCGCACGGACACGGTACCGCGAGTGGTGGCCCGAGCTTCTTGTTTCACACAGCGGTATCTCACTAGGCTTCAGGCTGAGCCCTATAATTACTCTATATTCCGGAAGATCTTAGTCGGACTGGCTCACTGGCGTCCCTCACTCACTTATGCGCAGGAGGTGTAATCACGCTTACGTAGAGGCGTAACTTGGCACACTGGTCTGGATTGGCAATGTAGGAACCGTTATCATGAACACGCGTCGGCCACTGGTGCTTGGCTTTCAAGTTTCGTTCCTTCTCTTTTGTTCATGCATACCTGACTAGTCAACACCTTTCGCTGTTTTGTTCCTGGGGTGGCTCGTTCTTTGCGTTTCTTTAACTTCACTCTTCATGTCTGTCTTTACTGGATAGTTATTTCCAAGCCTTGTTTCTTTTACCTTCAGTGTTTCTATTACTTTCAGTGCTGGCCGCTTCATTTATACACTCTCGAGGCTAGCCCTTCAATACGTTTAACACAGCGTTTTGTGTTCGAATATTACCTTGTCGACCCAACATTGATCTCAGGTCGCGATGGCAAACCTCCTTGCAGGGCGCTTCTCCAGCTCCCTCACCCGACAACAAAATCGTCAAACCATCTGGCCCACGGCCGACCCATCTACATTAGATATACAGATCAGTGCACCTTGGCTCTCCCAATACGACTCAGCGCCGAACAAGCGATGGACTGGTGCTTTCGATACTGAAGCACGCGCCTCGCACATGAGCTTCCTCGCAGATAACACGCTTCTCCCACGGGCACCAAACCCAAACAACCAGCACGAACGATGGGCGGGAAAACGAAGCAGACACACATGGTTAAACCCTGTGGATGCGGCAGGAACACCAGAGAAAGTGTGGAGCGGAGAGTTCGACGTGGAAAGGAGACCAAGCTGGGTAGGGCGCGATTCAGGAGCATCGGACGGAGCAACTGACGAGAAGCTGTCGAAAATGCAAGACGAGTTGCTGGTGCATTGGAAGGAAGGCGATTTGGAGAACCCCATGAATTTCAGCAACGGTAGGAAGTGGGCAAATGCGATGGTGCTTGCCTTTTCATGCTTCATGGTTTCCATTGCCTCATCTGGCTTCTCACAGGGTACCATTATCTCTCCTAAAATTCGAAATATAAATTGCTCACATACAATCAGGAACAAGGGACTTGAAGACCGAGTTCAATATCGATCAGGTTGTCGCCTTGATGACAACGTCTGCTTTTGTACTCGGTTTTGCAGTCGGTGCGCTCGTCCTGTCTCCTCTCAGCGAGGTGTACGGTCGACGCGACCTATTTGTATCGACATTTGGCGCCTTTGTGTTGCTCACCGGCGGACTTTACTTCTCTGCATCGATGACTACGGTCATTGTGCTACGCTTTTTGGGTGGTCTGGCCGGATCCTTTACCCAAGCAGTGGCTCCTGCCATTGTTGCCGATATGTTCGATGCTCAGGAACGTGGCCTTGTGCTCAGCATCTTCACTCTTGCAGGACTCATGGGGCAGAACTTGGGTCCTATCATTTGTGGCTTCCTCGATGCCTATGCTGGTTGGCGGAGTATTGTTGTGTTCGTCACTGTCTCCTCCTTCCCCACCTGGCTTGTCCTTGCATTCACCTTCCCCGAAACATACGCTCCAGTGCTTCTCCAACGTCGCGCCAATAAACTCACTCAGGACACGGGCAAGAAGCACAATGTCGCAGGAGCAACACCCAAGCCTATCGCTGTGCAACTGCGTGTCGGTGCTCTTCGTCCATGGATCATGCTGATCTACGAGCCTATTGTGACACTCCTGTCGCTCTTCCTTTCTGTCGTCCACGGCACTCTCTTTCTTCTCTTTGCCGCCTACCCTATAGTATTTCAGCAAGTTCGCGGCTGGCCACAAGGTGTGGCTTCCCTACCTTTCCTCGCCTTAGTCATCGGCATCATCCTTTCCCTCATCTATGTCGCCCTCGTCGACCAGAAACGATACGCTCGAGTTGTAGTCCGTAACAACGGCACTGCACCACCAGAAGCCCGCCTGCCTCCCGCTATGCTCGGCGCCGTCATCCTACCCATCGGCCTGTTTTGGTTCGCCTGGACCAACGACCCCAGCACCTACTGGCTGGTCAGCGTGAGTGCCGGTGTTTTCTTCGGCTTCGGAATGGTCCTCCTATACATGAGTCTTACAAACTATCTTGTCGACTCCTACCTGGCGTATTCGGCATCTGCACTTGCTGCCAGCACAGTTTTACGTTCGTGCGCAGGTGCTGCATTCCCACTATTCACAAACAAGCTTTATGACTCATTGGGTATACACTGGGCATCGAGTGTTCCAGGCTTCATGGCTCTTGTGTTTGTACCTTGCTTGGTAGCATTCTACAAGTACGGGCACATCTTGCGCACGCGGACAAGGTTCGGACAGGAAGCCGCACAACTGGCAGCGCAGACACAAAAATAGGCTTTCAAATTCATATGTTATTAATATTTAGACACCTTGACTAGACTCCTATAGAATGTGAGCTATAGAATGTGAACATGGGAGCAACAAAATCTTACGGCCATATGTGGTTGTGCACAGTCTTCCTATCCTATTATCTTCAATGCACCACGTGAAATGAGAAGTTGAAAAAACAACTAAAGTCTTTTTGGATATCACATCATCCAGAAGGCTACAGAAGACGCATATAGTTGCTAAGAGTCCTTCCCCATAGTGCTATGAGTAGTTCAGTGTCCCAAAAACCCACTCTATCTTCTACTTCGCTTCGTCTGGTTCGGGAAGAATGAAGGCATTGCCCATCCATTATCGTACCACTTCGCCCCTCGATCAAACCATCGCTGTACATCTCCGGTCAAATTAACATCCTTGTTACGCTCTACGGTCGGTTCGCGCAGCCTCCTGATCATGAATAACTGACTCTGACTCATCGGCATAACGGAGTATCCTGCGTCCACGCTGTCCTTTATCGTGCGACGCAAGAATGCGGTAAATTCCGATTTATTAGGCATATCGGTGATACCCATGGCAGTCATAAACTTAGGAAATGTATCAATGGAGCGAATGGTGCGAATCTTTGATGCCATAGAAGCAGAGACACCGGGAGGCGGTGCACCATGTGTGTCGAAGAGCTCATCACGAAGTTGAACAAGGGTTTTGCCCGGCACGCGTGCAGCAGAGCTGAAGAGCTTGAGAAACATTAACAGGCGATAAGATGTGAGCGAGCCCTCGAAGGTCCTTTGCAGGCGATAGTCCGAGACGGCGCCAGGTTCTACATATGCCAATTCGGCCATATCGGCGCCTTTTCTATCGAGCATCCAGACGACATTACGAAGGATGGCTTCTTTGATGACATGAAAGATGAGCTCTTGAGTGAGGCCTTCGGTTGAAATGAGGGCTGCGACAAGCAGATGGCCGAGATCAGGAAACAAGGACTTCGTGCGGGGTCCAGCGATGAATTGAGCGACCATGCTATTAGCATTGTCCACAGCGGTAGGACTCTCAATTGCAGAACAAAGAAGAAGATGGAATAGAGCGAAGTATGACTCGACAGCTTTCTCTGATGCATGTGATAACGTGCTACGCTTGTCAGGCTGATGCCACGAGCGGGAAGCGTCACTGGAGAACTGGACAACAGTGGTGTTCATCATATGATACAATACGACCATATTTTCGGTGCCCTGTAGCTTTGCAGCTACCCGCAGACCTTCCAGAGCATGGCTTGCGTTGTGACGGACCAACTGCCAATGGCGACGCGAAAGAGGCAGGGGTAGCCACTTCTCGAAGGCCACGCCTTGTACAGATTTCCGCAAATCGAAATTGTTGTAGGCTTCATTAGACAGTAGATCGAATTCTGAGCGCAGCACAGGCTTTTTATTACCGCTAATCGAAACCCCGATACCAAGCTTGGTCGCCATCAAGGATTTCTTCAAGCAGAAACACTGTAGCTCTCGAACACGAATGAAGTCGTACGAGAGTAGCAAGCGTTTGATCGAAGGTATAGCATCTGAGAACGATATGACATCTGAAACTTCCATACAAGCCAGGAGGATGAGAACTACCTCGTCAGGGAGCTCGAATAGCTTGGAACGTTTACCGCTTTCGATGCGAGCTTTTGCTGCTTGGATCATCCTGCCGTCCGGTGAGAGTTTTTCCGGCACGGGAGGCTGCCATCTTTCGTTGAAACCACAACAGTAGCATTCGTAAGCCCATGTGGATTGATAGCTTTGTTGTTGACCTGAGTGTCTATGGCGATACGTCTCGCGAGCTGCCCTCCGCTGCGCTCGATAACTCGCAAGATCCACCTTCTCGTCAAAGCCATGGTTTTGCTCTATCGTATCGCTCAGAAAGAAACTGAGCAACTGGATCAGAATCCCTTTCAGAGTATAAGCCGGCGTCCACCCCTCAGCGGTGTTGAGAATGGTAGCGCATATGTAGGATTCGAAGACGTTCGGGTGATCTACGTGACTCTGGATGGTCACGTTAGGCGCAGACAGAGGGTAATCATTCGGGAATTTGACTTCAAGGTGTAATGGGGTCTCTTTCGGTGGCGTCAGAATGAGACAAGAGTGTGTGATGTCCTTGTCGTCGACGATCAGGTGGATGTTGGGATAAGGGTCTTGCTGGACCTCGGCGATGTCCATTAGAAGCCGCCGACGCAAAGCAGGAGGGGCCATTGCTGAAGAAGCCGCCATGATTAGATATCGTCTGCCGGGTCTGAAGTTGCGATCGGAGAACCGGTATTTCCACCAGGTTCACGATGGTGCTAAAAGAGTGGCCGCATGAAGCTTCTTATAGCCGCTTCTGGTTCGGAGTCACGTCTAGGCAGCTATTTGACCCACTCACATAGTATTTGTAGTGCGCCTTTCTACAATCAGAATCTGAACATATTCACTGAATTAGGCT
>Ga0099853_1000061_pt1 | contig 11274 bp, 13 predicted proteins | sample In2P11_FD_77060 | JGI IMG/M metagenome (GOLD analysis project Ga0099853, IMG submission 77060) | Clean room microbial communities from NASA Spacecraft Assembly Facility at Jet Propulsion Laboratory, Pasadena, California, USA -... ... | reverse complement strand
CAACAGAATGTAACAGAGAAATACACCCACTCAAAGCCAATATGAAAAATAAAAAGAGTTATGGTAGTTTAGGAATGATGAACGAAATGTCATTAAGTATTATCACGAGTGAAATCCACAAAGAACTAAATCTTAACTGCTAAATTAATGTCCACCATAACCGCTAATCATGATAAATAAATGTAATAATTATACGTTGCATCACACATATGCGCGATGGTCCCTTAAAGCATGTCTTTTGATTTTCCCGACCAATGGTCAGTGATAAATCACATATCGCAATCGGAATGTTCATCAGTCAGGCTTAACATTTTGACCTAATAGCCCCGATTGTGATAAAGGTAAAGAATATAATAAGCCAGAGGGATAATCAATGGACCATTTGATTTATTGCTTTTTCATTTATTATTTCTTTTAAGGTTTGTGCCCGCTAATAATACCTTTTGACTGTCTTTTCTTGAAACATGTGCCTTGCTTTATGATATTGCAATGGGGGACTTCGAAAGGGCTTTCGCTATGTGTCATATGATATGTGCGATTGCCGATTGTGATTATGTTATTGGATCAGAGGTTTGGTAAAGACCATTTAGGTTGCATCGTTATTTGACTTCATGATATGCAATGTCTGATCACCTTATTGCATCAAAGATTTTCTTATGAGGGCTCTTCAAGGAAGGATATATCATATTGTATCACATTTTAAAAAAAAGTTTTGGATATTAATTCTATCGCATCGGACCTTTCGATAAGGATTTCCATGTGTCATATGATTAATTCCAGGCAAGTGATTATTATTAAATCAAACAATTTAACTAAGTCCTAAAAAGGGACCCATTTCTATTTAAAGTTTTTCATAAAAATTTCAGAAATGGGGGGGTTGTTGTACAACACAACAATTGGTGATTCACTGGAAGAAACAATTATATCTAAGAAAGTAATGCAATATTTTGACTTTCTGAATTTGGAAACCTTTGAGTATAGAGAGAATAACCTAAGAACAATTAGATAATCATTAACTCTGAATATAATCAAAAATGTTTCTGCAATTTATTTCCCATCTTAAAAATAAAAACATTCTAAGTTTATTTAAGCCTTGATTGGTTGATAAATATAAAAAAAGGGGCTTCTCCAACTTAGCTTATATGATGACTCTATTGTCATAGGTAGAGCCTCTGCTACCAACAAACGTTTATAGTCTCGATAGGGTTACCTTTTAACAATTCAATCATTCATTTTCCAATCCATCTCAGAGTATAACTTCTAAGAGTTGATCCAAAAAGATATGTTTACACATATTTTTTCTTTTTTTCATTTTACATCTTATTTATTTCTTTTAAAAGATAAAAATCCAGTGTCCTAGTTTGGTGGCCAGTTGTTGACAATGCCATTCACTAGTTTTAATTGAACTAAACAACTTGGCTCGTAATCGGACCACTTGTCTTATAATTATAAGCCATTACCCTATTTTGATATGCAGTTTTGGTAATGTCAGTTTAATTAGTTCCTTATGTTCATGGTGAGCAGGCTCATAATGAGACCTCTTATCTTTTATATCAAACATATTTTAGAATTACACTCTAAAAAATCATAAACTTTGTGGATGGGGTGAATGATTTACTCGTTAAGAGAATATGAATGACAATTTAAGAGTTGGAGATGCTAGGTTTGGCCAAGTCTTTTCCTTTTACAGATAAACTCATTTGGGCCTTTAAAAACTTGGGATGATTTACATTATTTTCAGGGCTTGTAAGATATTTTATAAAAATAAAAGAGGTTTTCAAAGTTTTATTTTATCTAACTCCCTATGACATCCCTCTTTTCCTTTAAGGCTTCCATCTATCAAAAGTAAATATTAACATTATTTTCTTCAAGCAACTTTCAAAATAGTAAGCGCCAATAGAAGGCTATTTACAACCTTATTTCCTAACAAACAAACAAAATTGCAAATTCAAACAAGCACATCTACAAATTGGATATTTACAAGTAAGAAGGCGTTACCTTCTTAAGTAAAGACATTCTTTTCAACATAAGCCTATCGACAGGAATAGAATCTCTCTTCCCCGATATCTTGCAATGTAAATGTTGATGGGCCTATCTTCTCGATGATTTGAAATGGTCCTAGCCACATTTTCCGAAATTTAGTGTGTTTACCTTTATTTTCGTGCGCTTTGTCCCATTTCAAAACTATATCACCAATTTGTAAAGAAATTGCGCTGGTAGAAATTGTATCAATAGAAGACTTAATAACCTGTTGATGCTTTGCATATGTAATTTTGGCTTTTTCCCTTTCTTGTTCTAATTTAAGGATTTGATTATATCTCAATTCAATAAAAGATGAGGGATTTTCCTCAATAAATTTCACTAAGGCCAGAGATGGGAGTGCTAAGTTCGCTGGTATGGTAGCTTCCTTCCCATACACTAAATTGAATGAAGAAGGGCCTATTGAGGCCTTCTGTGTTATATGATTTGCCCATAATGAAAATACTAAGGACTTGTGCCAATTCTTTTGATTTTGATCAACAATTCTCTTAATGATTTTGATAAGGTTTTTATTGGTTGATTCTGCTAAACCATTACCCTGAGGGTAGTAGTTTGCAGAATATTTCAATTGAAATCCTCTTTTAATAGCAAATTCATGTATGGTATTTCTACAAAAATAAATTTCCTTATAAAAAATGAGAGCATTTGGTACGCTAAACCTGGTAATGATGAACTAATCTATGAATTCAATAATTTCCTTAGAGTTGGCTGCCTTCAAAGGAATTGCTTTTACCCACTTTGTAATATAATATGTGGCTGTAAGGATATACCTGTGCTATTTGGAAGAACGTGGAATAATTTCTCCTATGAAATCCAATGCCCACTGCTCAATTGGTTGTTCAATGTTGACTGGTTGCAAGGGAAATGTTGGCTTTCTTTGTCTTCCACTGGCAGTGTGACATGTCTACATTTCCTTACATATTCATGGGCATCTTTAAATAATGTGGGCCAATAATAACCAGCATGTAGAATTTTTTGAGATGTTGTATCACCTTCAAAATGCCCACCTGCTAGACCATCATATAATTCTTGCAACAGCTTCCGTACTTCAGTTTTTTTAAGGCATCTTAACAAAACCAAATCATAATTCCTTCTAAACAATACATTTTCAATAATATCAAAGTGGTTTGCTTTTAATCTTACAGCAAGTTTATTTTTGTAAGAGAGATTAGAAGGAGCATACCCATTTTCCAAATAAAATAATAAATTTTCATATTGAGATTCAAGGTTTGTGATACTTATCTTATTGATTTTCTTGCTAGGGTTTGAATCTTCAAGTTCCTGAATGTTAAAAGCTCCTGCTAACAACCTATAAAAACCTAGACCTTTGACAATTTTCATTGCTTTAATGTCTAAGTCATATTCTTGTAATGTTGTAACCCAGTTTTCCCTCTTCTCTCCTAATTCCCTCTGGACTAGTAATTCTTTCACTGTTAAAAATGGGACTATTAATTTTGTATGAGTTTTTAAGAGGAAAGGCCTAAAGTGTTTAATAGATTTGAACACAATGAAGGCTTGCTTTTCTAATTCAAAATAATTAAGATCAACCTTGAAGATTTAAACTAAAGAATGATATGGGTGCTTCCACGTTTTGATCATTCATTTCTGTCAACACAGTTGCATAAGAAGTATCGGATGCTAAAGTATATTAAATAAAATGACTGGAAAAATTTGGAATGTTCAATGTAGGAGAATTTATGTTTGACTATTTGATTGAATCAAAATCTTCCTTTTCTTTATGCCCCCATTTGAACACTGAATTTTTCTTGATCATGGTTTGTAATGGTAAAACAATCTGTGCAAAATCTGGAACAAACCGTTTTACAAAATTTATTTGCCCCAAGAATGATTACATTGACATTTTATTATGTGGAAGTGGAATATCAAAAATCACCTTAATCCTTTCTGGATCGATATAAATGCCATATTTTAAGACAATAAACCCTAAGAGTTTACCTTGATCGAGAGCAAAGAAATGATTTCTTAGGATTTAATGAAATTCCATACCTTATATAATATTCAAATATTTTCTTTAAATCATGTAAATGATTTTCTCTTTTCTTGGAGAAGACAGTAATGTCATCCAAATAGACAACAAATGACTTATTAATTAAGCCTTTGAATGTTATATCCATTGCTCTTTGGAAGGTAATTCCAGCATTAATCAAACTGAAAGGCATTTTCTGGTAGGCATATGTTCCCCAGTTAGTTTTGAAAGTCTTGAGTCTATCATCTAGATGCACAAATATTTGGTTATATCCAGGAAAGCCATCCAGGAAAGACATTAATTTGGAACCAGCTACTGAGTCAATAGTTTGCTCCATTGTTGGTAGTGGGAAGTTATCCTTTTGGCTAGCCCTGTTAAGATTTCTGAAATCAATGCAAACTCTAATGTCACCATTCTTCTTTCTAACAGGCACTAAGTTAGAAACCCATTTTGAATGTTTAGCAGGGAAAATTATTTTAGCTTTCAAGAGTTTGTTCAACTCTACTTTAATCAGAATTTCTAGGTTTGGATGAATTTTCCTCAATTTTTGTTGTACTAGTTTCTCTTCAGACATAATTGGAATTGTATGTTGTATGATAGAACTATCATATGTTTTTAAGTCATCATAATTCCAAGTGAAGACATTCTTATCTCTATTCAATACTTTGATAAAGGAAAATCTTTCTTCTGAAGTAAGTCCTAATCCCATATTAATATTTTGTGGTTTGGCTTCTGTTCCAAGATTTATTAATTCAAACCTCAAAGTAGAATTCTGAAGTTTTGAATTAGTAACTTGTTTAAACCTATCCTTGATGTCATAAAGATCCTTAAGCTTGACTACTGATTTAGGTATGGAATTTTCCTTAGGTATTTGCTTTATTTGAAGATCATAGTCACTCTCATCAATAATCTTATTAGCATAGGACTTCTTAGAAGTTAAAAAATTCAAAATGTCATCACCATGATTAAATACCCACCAGTTAGTGACATTATCTGGAACCGATGGTCTATAAATCAATTTTACTGAAAACCTATTGAGGCTGCAATCCTCGAATGGGAGGAGCTTAGTAGCTACATTGGCTAATAAATCGGCTGCTACATTCTGAGATCTAGGAATGGGAGAGATACTAAATGCTAGAAAATGAGATATAAGCTCTTGAACCAAGGATTGATAATGTTTAATATGATGAGAAGGGCAATGTATAGTATTCCATACTCGCTTCAAAACAATTTCAGAGTCACTGAATACTTTAAGATATTGCACTTTCAGGCCTATTACTTTGTAGAGTCCTTGGATGAATGCCTCATATTCAATATTACTGTTTGTACACTCAAATTCTAATCTACAAGATGACATAGGTTTTTCCCCCTCAAGACTAACTAAAATACATCTTGCTCCTATACCGTCATTGGATTTTGACCCATCAAAATATAAAGACCAAAATACAGGCTTATCTACAGTTTTATTTATAATTTCTTCAGCAATAATAACACATCTTGATGTATCAGTATGAGAAAAAATATCTATTTGTGATGTGAAACTATTAACCGAAAAAGGTGATGATTGAGCATTAAAATTACCAAAGAATGATTCTGCTAAGTAATTTCCAAGAATGTTATTGTTGAATGCTATGGGTTGGCTTTCTTTCTCAAATTCCGTTATAGTATGAGTCATATTCTTCTCCCGATCGATCTTAATTTGATTTTACTTTCCTTTATAGGGAAGCCACTTATGAGACCAATCGGTAGAAATGTAACTATGGAGATTCTCAGACCAATCCCTGCTTATAATTAAGCCATAAAACTTAGGGATGTCAGCAATTAATATGTCAATTCTCTGCACTACTCTTGGATCAGCTGATAACCTAATGGTAACTAAATTGATTTCTCCCAGTACTTGAACCGTATTTCTATCCAACTGAACAATATGCACTGCAGACTTTTGGGGCTCAATATTCAATTTTGAACAGACTGAAGCTAGCATTATATTTGATGAAGCCCCTGAATATATTAAGAAATTATGCAAGTTTCTATTGTAAATTTCATAGGTCAAGAGAAAAGAAGGGGTATGAGAATTAGATATGTCTCCGATCAACACAGCATCAGTAGCTTCTACTCTATCAGATGGCAGCTTACGAGTTCCTTTTGTCTCTTTGGATAGTACCGCACTTGGAAGAGGAGAAGAAGGCACTACATTTAATTCTTTGAGTAGAATTTTCTGTTGATGTTTTAGCTTCCTAATCTCAACTAAAGAGAGGTTTGCTTTAGTCTTTTTCATGTCTTTTATGATATTGTAATCCATAGAGTCAAAGACTACCAATGTTTTAGATGGTGAGGGAGGATTGGAAGATGATGGCTGGTTTTGAGTAGGCACTATTGTAGTCTTCTTTATGGTCGCCTTATCTTTGGTAGTAGGACTTACATTTTTCTTCTTTTGAATTGGTTGAATAGGTTTTGTGACTCTTTTACTCCTGGTACTGACTGGGAAAGCTTCCTATTCACTATTGGAATATGAATTAGGAAAAATAAAATCCCACATTCCATGACATTCTACAACCTCTTCTTCCTCAGCCGCCTCTGATGATAAGATTGTATCTTCATCTTTGTCTAGATCTTATTCTACATTAGATATAGCATTAGGTGGATTTATTTCATCTCTTTTGAAGTTTTTAAATGGCTTTTTAGTGGAGGTCTCAGCTACTTGTTTTTTAATTTCTACCGTTTCGTTTGACATAGTTTTTAGAACTTTTTGGAGACCCTCCATATCATATGAATCTTTAGCCACTTTCTTCTTTGAATCTTCCTTAAAAGTAACTTTTTTGGACTTTCACTCTTCAAGGGAGCTTTTCTTCTCTAAGGTGATGATACATTTTTCCACAGCGATTGCTTCTTTCATATTCTCTACTAAAGTGGGCTTTGCAGCTCTATCTGCGAAGATTGCTATATTTGAGGGTAAGGCAGATATGTACCATTCACTTCAAACCTCTTAACTTGGTTTAGATGTGGCAGGAATCTTGTTTAAGAGCTTATTAAATCATTAGTTGAAATGTGTTATAGGTTCTCTTGATTCAGTTTTAAGATTTGAAAGATCATTGATTAACGTTGTTGTAGACCTATCATCACTGAATTTAGTCAAGAACTGCTCTTGGGATCTATTCCAACTAGTAATGGATCCTAATGGTAATGAAAAATACCAGGATCCAGCTGCCCCTTGTAAGGTATATTTGAAAATCCTAATGACAACATCTTCTTCAGTCACTCCATTTAAGTTTATTGACAACATAAAGTTGTTTATGTGTTCATCTCCTAGTATGCCTATATCTGGATTAAACCTTGGCAGCCATTTTTCAGGATGAGATGGAAATTGACTCAAGGGTGTAGGCGTTGTATCTACCCCTGGATTTGTCCATGGTCTCTGTGCCATTGTTGAGCTACTAATAGAAGAAAGTGCAGATGAAGTTACAAGTGGTTGGCAAGATGATGTTGAAGTTCGAGTACCTTGTTGAACAAAAATATGGAGTTGGGGAGTGGATGGTTGACTTTGCAATGGATTAGATGAAATGGATGATGATGATGATGTAAGAGTCTCATTACCAGACTCTTCACGTGTCTTCCCTTCCCTTTTCCTTTTAGGAAGAGGACATTTTGTTGGTTCAATACCAAGCTTTTCACTCTATAATATGGTAAGAGGATGACAAGGAATGTATTGCGACGTCACATTGCCTTAAGATAATTGAGACTTCTATGGTGATATTGAAAACCCTTGAATTTTATGAATCAAAGACTGAACTTTAGGATGTTCAAGAGTGGATTTGTCTGAGATGTTCAGGTTTTTAGTAGTGGTTGTTGTTTTCTCAACTTCTCGCTTAGAAATTGGAGATTCAGAATGCGAGGGAGAAGATGGGGAAGTTGTTGAGGGAGATTTACTCTCAGAATGGGCTATAGATTTGAATTCACTCTCCATTCATAGTTCATGGCCCTTCTTATAGAACGAAAAATGTTGATGCCTCTAAAATCGTTGCATCAACATCAGGGAAAACCACCTAGTCCAAACCTTAAAGCAACTCCTTTTCCATTTTGTGTGGTGGCTACAACTGGATGAAACAGGACCAATTTCCCAGTGATATATGAGTTGATGGGTGATTGGTTTGTAATGTATAATGAGAGTGAAAAGTGATTTATTCTAAAGTGAAAAAATATACAAAGATAACTAATCTATCTTAGGTATTCTTCCAACAATGTGATTCTTGATGCTTTCTATCAACAAATAAACATAAAGATGACTTATTCATAAAATAGAAATATGCATTCATATGATGGTTACTTTGTTTAATTAATTAAACAAAGTAATAATTAAAACATTATCATTGATCATATATGTATCACTAACATATATATATGTATATTTAAAAGATGACAATTCTGAAACATTCAAAAGTGACAAGTTAAAGAATTGATTTACAAATATATATACATATCAATAATAACAAAGTTGATAAATGCTAATTCACATAGTGAAATAAAGCGAAAACATAGATAATATTACCATATGAATTTGGATCTCCTCTGATGTAAATCACATTCAAATTATGTCTTCTAGTTTGGGAATACTTCCACAGGAGACAAAAGTAATCTCATAAAAGGCTTCTTTGTCAAAATTTAGAATTCTAGTGCTGTCTTTTATTAAAAATATATATCGAATGTATAGTAGTGCAACCTCTGATTTAAGTTTTAGTACAAAATTGCAGACCCTTTCTAAAAACATGAAAGGGTCTTTAAATACTACAAATACAACAAACTATGAAAGAAAGTCAGTATGTGCTGGTATAACTATAAACACATAAATCTGGGATTTATCCTGAAAATAGCAGTGTTACGACGGTTGAATGGATTCACTGTATCAACTTATCTTCTTGTGGTTGCAGATAAAAAATGGGGAGCATTGGCTGGAGTTCCAGTGGTTGACTCATCTGAGGGTGTAGCTGAGCTCTATCGGTGGCATCGACAAGTTCGGGGACCATGCAGTTGATCGCATCCATGAGACACTTCATCACCGTTTGCTGGCTATGTGGATTAACAAGGAAATACAAAACATTTCCCATGTTAGGCTTTGAATGCCTCCAATCAATTTTTTCCTTTGCATTAGCTCTTGTCTCCACTTTTGTTCCAACAATTTTACTTTTGGGAGTTTCCTTGGAGAACAGTCTGTAATCAGATTAGATAAATGTAGATTGTTGTTAACTAATTCTATTAGATTATTTGTTGTGATTTTGCATCTAGATGTAGCTCTCTCAACTTTCATTAATTGAGACTCCCATTCAGAAAACGAGATTTCCTTATGTGACTCCTGTGTTCTTGGGAGATTGGCAGCTTTTCCCTCTTTTGAATCTTGCCATGATAGAAAATTAGTTAATCTTTCATCTTGCTTATCTGATTCAAGCCTTTCATCCACTAATTTTTCAATCATAGATGTAGATATATCACACAAGGGGGCGGCCAATGATATATTATGACATAAAATATCCAATTGGTTATTTCCAGGGCTTCAGTTCTGAACTCATTTACCTAGGGATATCCTTTGAATTGCTCTATCTGATCTTTCATTTGCATGATTTGCTCTTCTTTTGATTTTTTTTTTATTGCTCACTTAACAGCTGTAGTCTCACCAATTCTTGAGACAACTCTTGCCATTTATGGATGGCATGCTCATTCATCATCTACTTTTCATGTTTTAACTACTCATTTACTTGTTCATTAGGCTGTGTCTATTTTACCAACTGTTGTTCAAGCTGCTCTATTTTTTGTTGTTGTTCCACCGATTGTGCCTCTAGTTGGATGATTGCCTGGTATTTTTCCTTCAAAAGATGGCTAACCTCTGAAGCCTTATCCATTGTCACTGTTGTATAAGCTCTGGCATACTGAGATAGTTTTGTTAAATCTTCTGAGGGATTGACCTCTGCTTTCCATACCACATTCATCATCTCTGCCTGGGGGGTCAAAAGAGGAGTTTGATAAATTTTCCTCTTATTTCTTCGCCTTTTAACTATAGCCCTATGCTCCAGATTGTAGAAGACATTAGGTGGTGGTATTTCTTCAATTTGCAGTACAATCTTTTCAGTGGGATTTTCAGGAATAATCTCTATATCCTTACGAAACTTGGGTGGGCTACTTGTTCCTACAATTGGAACTATATTGACAAATAATTTATGCACTGTAAACACTTCTACTGTAGTGAACCCTTTGGATTTATCAGGATTACTAATAATTGAATCAAACTGTTCCACACCTTGATTAACTTGGGATCAATGTTAATGTCGATATCAAGGGGTTTACTACTGCTTACCTATTTCTGCTCCCTTCCTGGTGTCTTCTCTTTCTGAAGAATCTTTTCAATTTCGGGAGTTTGCCTAGTAATTTTCTTTTCACTGTGGCCTTGTGGTTGTACTATACAGGCTGTATTTAATAAGTTTAGAGATTGTGCTTCCAATCTTTGCGCCCTGAGCCTATAGAATTCCTCTAGTCCTTCTGCTCCCAATTTGATCTTAACCATATGTTTGACCTGAGAAATATTTCTACTGAAATAAATAGGTCGTGCTAACTATGTTTCTCATGATCGAATTTGGTGATTCAGCTCGAGTAGTAACATTGTAGGCAACAAATCTGGGGTCATATTGATTTTTTGGGAGAGATGCAAGATTTAGTAGTTTTATTTTCTCGGCCTCCTTCTCTGCATGCTTGAAATCATGCAGAGTAAAAGAACTACTTTGAAGAGGAAATGTCAGCCACATGTGCTTCTTGGAGTCCCTGAGAGTCCTTGACATCCCTTCAACTGTTATCTAATATGCTAGTTCTCTAGCCAATAGTTTATCAAGGATATATAGGGGAAGGACATGTGGGTTGGGAAGGCTGTCGAAAAGTCTTATGTAGGTGAATATTTCTTCTCCAAACCAACTATCAATTGCAGTTAGGTCGAATGATGCTTCCTAAGATAACCTAGAGGCAGGCTTAGTAAATATGGCATAATACAGGAGAAAGACAAAACCATGACAAATTTTGTACAGGTCGTTTTTATAATGGGCTTTCCATAGCTCCTTATGATAGATGTGAATGGGATTGGGATCCTGCAGAGTCCATTTCCATCAAAGAAGCCTTTTATGAGATTACTTTTGTCTCCTGTGGAAGTATTCCCAAACTAGAAGACATAATTTGAATGTGATTACATCAGAGGAGATCCAAATTCATATGGT
>Ga0099853_1000059_pt1 | contig 11288 bp, 10 predicted proteins | sample In2P11_FD_77060 | JGI IMG/M metagenome (GOLD analysis project Ga0099853, IMG submission 77060) | Clean room microbial communities from NASA Spacecraft Assembly Facility at Jet Propulsion Laboratory, Pasadena, California, USA -... ... | reverse complement strand
GGTAGTATTTATGTTTAATTTAGGGTGTTTTTCCCTAGAAGGCAACCCTTTGCTATATATGAGGGAATTGTATTGCGACTATGTAGATGTGTATTCTGAACGAGAAAGAGAGAGGAGATTGTGTCAGAGCAAAGAGGGAATTACAACGGATTTGTTATAGGTTGTATCTCTTCATTTTGCTGGATAATATAAAAGGAAGGACAGGTTGTTTCTTCGTTGACGTAGCCCAAATTGGGTGAACCACATATATCTGTGTCTCTCTTGTTTTATGTGTTTTCTATGTTTATATTTCTGTAATATTTTGTGTTCCATTGCTCTGTAATATATAATTTTATAACATGCACACTCCCTCTTAGCGAGGAATGTTCTCTAGTAATGCAACTTACTGAAGCATCACTCTGTTCTATAACATCTCCCCCTGCACTGCTAATGTTTGACATGCTGTCCACCAACCATTGTGCAAATGATGCATCTGTACTGTCGTTGACCTTGCCACTATCAACACTACATCTGTAATGTCGCTAACCTTGCCACTGTCAACACTGCATTTGTAATGTCGCTGACCTTACCACTGTCAACACTGCATCTGTACTGCAACTCCCTCTCAAATTTTGCACCCATGTTGCTGCTAGCACTGCCAATGCCAACTACCACTGGATTGCAAACTGTGGCTACTACTTTATCAGTAATGGAGAAACATCCCAAATTACTGAACTAATTGTGTTCAGTATGATACCATGTGAATGTTGGAACTTGATTGTTGCTAGTCTCTACATTGACCCTCTGAATCCACTACGATGTTGCTGACTTTTGTTCTATGTCATCTGCACTGCTACCAACTCTTCTCTGCCTTATTCAGTCTCTAGCATTCCTAGCCACTGCAACTGTCTCTTCGACACTCCTTCGCACCATCCGACATTAGTCCATCTTGTTATTTCTGATCAAGGCTCTATAGCATGGAATTGATCTGAGAGGTGGGCTCCTCAAGGATTCTGCCCATCTGTAGCTCTTTCGAACTACAACTCCAAATCAACCCACCTCCCTCCTAGAGGCATCTCGATTGTCATGTTGAACTCTTCGATCTTTGCGGGTGCAACCTTCGAATTGTGCTTCTCATCTTTGTCCTTCTCCCTGAGAGGACATTGAGTTGTGTAGTGACCCATCTCACCACACCTGAAGCACTTTATCTTTGAGACATCCTTCTTACATCTCTGTTGCTCCTGCTTCCCCTTCGATGCGAGGGATGCGTTATCCTCCTCCTCATGGGGCTTTGACCCACTGCTGTTGCTTCTGTCAAGCTTGCACATGACTAAGTCTCTCCTCAACTCCTCTTGTTTGAGAGCTGCCCACATCTCATCTAAATTCGGCAACGTTGCCCTGCCCAGGATAATTTGGACAAAGACTTGCCACCTAAGTCACCTGACACGGGGATTCGGGACATGTAGGATTCGAGATTCCTGGTGTCGGATTCCAACACGCTGACCCCCCGGAACAGGACACGTTAGGATTCGTTCTATATTATTTTATTAAAAATATATATATTAAAAATTAGATATTTCTTACACAAATTTTAATTAATGATACAAATTTATTGATTTCAAACATAGATCTTCATCTATAGCTATTAGCATGCATAGTACATACAAAATTCAAATAAATGTCAGTGGTACTGGTCACATAAATGATAAATCTATTAAAAATTTAAATCATGATTCATAATTCATAACTGAAAAACAACTTACAACTACAAGATAGTAAGATAAACACACTGACAACTGTAGTTTTCTCATTAAGTCATCAAATCAAAATGTGTTACACAGGGAGTGTTGGTGCAATGCTAATGGCAAATAGAAATAGAAAATATAAAACAACTACAAGTATACAAGCCTCAAGGCATCAAAATCAGCATCATTGTCCCCATCATTATGGTCCCCACTGCTCTCCTCTGCACCCTCCTCCTCCCTTGTATCCATAGTTGCCTCTGCATCTGTTGGTATGGAGGTTGACCCCTCTAAGTCATCAAATCTAACAGGCTCTAGCACTGGATCATTGAGATCCATGTTGGCCAATGCCAACTCAATAGTGGTGTCTAGACCCATATCATCAGGAAAGACATCCCACATCTTTGTCTTTCCCCTCAACTGCTCTTCCCTCTGCCTGTAAATAAGACGAAGGTTGGTGTGCACATACACCATTGTCTCTACCCTAGACTGCTCAAGCCTGCTCTTCTTCACACTACACAAATTCCCATTTGTGCTCCAATTCCTCTCGCAACAATAGGATGAAGTTACCTCAGAGAGGAGCCTCATGGCTAACTGCTGAAGAGGAGGGCTTGTTGCCCCATGATTTTTCCACCAAGAATAGGGCTTCTTAGCCCCCCTGTCTCTAATCACATCATAACCTCCAAATCGACCACTACTAGTGGAAAACTCTGCAAAGGCATCCTCCACCTTAGCAAGCAATGCACTATCCCTATAAATCCTCCTGAATGCCTCTTTCCTTCCCTGTGAGATTTCACCATCCATGTGAGGAGGGAATCTGCGGGAAGGTCCACCATTCAACCACTCATGGCTGTAGTATTTGGGGTTCAATGAGTGAGCCAAACAATGTAAAGGTGTACACTTCTTGTCCTATCTGCTAACAAGAATATCATGTATGGTATCGCAGAAGGCCTCTGTTGATGTCTCATACTCGGGGCACTCACTCTGTAGAATAATGCTCCTCACAAACTCAATCATGGAATCCCATCCCTCATAAACCTCTCCTAGGATGGGTTTGTCTGTATCTGCAACTCGATGCAAAGAAATGATAGGGTCCATGATTCGAATAATTAGATCTACCCTCTCCCACCAAGCATCATCTAGCACCCTGTCCTTCACTCTTTTAGAGGCTGCATGATCTGTCTTTCTCCAAAAATACCAAAACTCAAAAATAACCATGGACCCAAGAGCGGTCTTGACCTCCCTCAACCTCTTCAACATCATGAATGAATATGCAAACCGTGTCGAAGACACCATGAAGTTGATAATTGGGTGTCGTGTTGGATCTTTCCATCCATCAGAAACAATGCTAACCCCAGACGTTGGCCATGATGCCATAATAGGCTCAAGCATTTTTTGCACCTCTTTTTTTGCCTTCGTCAATAATGTGGTTCTCAGCTTCTCTAACCCAGGAGGCACATACCCTGTTGGAGCCCCTTGAGTTAGAGCTCGACACATCTCAACAAATAAACGTGAACGTACAACATTAAATGATATGAACTTTTGATAGAAGAAGAAGGCAATGGTGAGATCAAGCTCTTCCCGTCTCTCTTTTTGGAAAATCTTGTCCATTGGACCAAGTGCTCTTCTTTTTCATGCTTGTCCCCCAGTAGAAGTAGAACTCTCAAATGGAAATTTGGTGTTGGCTTTCCTCAAAAATGGAAGGGGATCTTCATTCTTGGGTTTTTTTTTTATTTTGAAGCCAGTGCCACATGTTCCATACCAACATTGGCCTCCTTTTCCAATTCTTTTCTCTTTTGTGAAGTAATAGCTCTACAAGATCCAATCCCACAACCAGGTAAAGCCAAAAAATGTGATTTCACACGGTAATATGTGCTTTTGAAAGAAATGTTACAAAAATTGCATTTCCATTGCACATTGCCTCCTCCCTTTCCCTTGTTGTCTGGCCCATCCTCTCTTGTGACATATTTCCACAATGGGTATTTATCATTGTCTTTAAGTTCTCTTCCCTCAACATTACTTGCAGCAGACTCTGATGATATTGGGGAAGGAGGGGCATCTCTACCCATGACATTCTTGCCCTTCCTTTGCCCCCTAACTGCTGCCTTTGATTGAGCCATGAACACTGTTACCTGTAAAAAAAAATGAACAAACTTACAAAGCATGCACAAATTTGTAAATAAAAAATGAAAATCATATACAAACTGCTGTAAAAAATGCAAAAAATGGAGGTGAAATGCCAATCTTAGAACATAGACAGTTTTAGCATGTCTTTTGGAAATTCAAGGTTGCAACTTGCCAGAGTATTCTGAGAAATTCAAGGTTACAATACACATAAATTATAATTAAATAGATTCCACTGTCCAGATATAAAGTCCAGGACTCGCAGCAAAGAAGGACAAGATTTCACTGTCTAGGACTCGCAGCAAAGAAGGGCTTTGATCTTGCCAAGCTCGTACAGAATTTCAGTGTATTTTGGCAGCCAAGTTTTCTCCAAGATTGCAGTTTGATCCTGTGAAAGGAGAGGCCGAGAATAGGCATTATATTCTTTGATCTATGAGAGAATGGCCACAATTCTGTGGAGGAGGGCCAAGCCTCTGTTCACCATGAAAAGGAGGCCATAAAGCTTGGTTGCTGGCAGAATAGAAGCCCGAATTACCTCAATACACAACCCAAGTGAGAAGGCCTTTTAAGACCGAGATATGGACTCCAAGTTGATATCTAAAGGAAAGAATCCAAGGAAGTTTCGTTATCTATGGTGTGTAGTGGTTGAATAATAGTGTGATTGGAGTGGTTTCGTTATCTAAGTAAGTTGAGGCCCTTGAGAATGAATGGAGTGGCAGAAATGCCTTGACAAGTTGACAAAGAAAAAGGCTTCCTTTTGAAAATGTTTTCATAATTTATTCCCAGACAACAACGAAGGGAATGTTTTTGAAACACCATGCTGCAGTTAGGTGTTCATTCCCTCAATAAGAATGGCATTAAGCAATTTCAAAGAGGATTGAATCTAATCAGTGTTCTCATTACAGTACAACGACGGGAGTTCAAAAGGGACATGACATGTTTTGGGACTGCTGCCTGGGAACCTGAATACCCTCATATTCCCAACAAGTGAAGAAATATAGGCCACAAACCTGTAGATGGAGACCGAGGATTGTCAAAGGGCTTGACTGGTAATCCAAGGTTAGAAAAGTCTGTGGCATGGAGTTGCTCAATGTAAACTGTAAACACTGAACAGTGAGATCAGAAATGCTGCAAATGCACTTACCGGGTGGACCGGTGGTCGATTCTCCTTGTTGAATGCTCTACTCCTTGCTGCAACAGCAAAAATCACTTGCCAAATGAAAATATTAATGAGCAAACACGCCCTTTTCATACCTGCACTGAGCTTAGTGAGTCCTGGAAACAGGACATGTTTCCCAAAATCGCGACACGCTTTTGAAAATCGTGACACGACCTCGGATTCGACGTGTTGGAAAAGGAAACGATGTGTCATATGATTTGGACACAAATCTAGACCGAATTGTGTCGGATTCGCTGGATTCGGGATTCATAGGGGTTTAGGACAAATCCGATTACTTAGCTTGCCACTCATCTGAGACAAAATTGAGGGCCAGTTTAAGCAACTCTGAGTCTTGAGGTGTAGACCCCACAACAGATAACTCATCACGGGTCTCCTGAAGCTTCGTGAGGAATGGATACACACACTCCCCCTTCTGCATCTGAGCAGATCTCAGCTTCTGCTCCAAGTGCATCTTCCGTTGCTCAGAAGATCCCTGATACAATGTAGACAATGTATCCCACATCTCCTTAGCAGTCCCTCTACTAGCGATGTGATAGATCACATAATCCTTCACTCTATCGAGGATCATTCTTTTCTCCTTTGCCATTTCAGCTCTGTACTTCTTCAACGAATCTACATCTACAGGCACAACCACCATGTTGTCGACATATTTCTTGAGGGCATGCTCATCTAGAAGGAATGCCATCCTAGCCTTCTAGATGACATAGTTGGATGCTCTGTCCAACCTATCCTGATCCCTCAAGCCATTGGTTTCCATCTCTACCACTGGAAAATGTCGAAAATCTCCTCTCTGGTTCTTACTGCTGTTGCTTAGCCAATAAGAAAGCAAACTTCTTGGCGGGAAGTCTTACTGAGGAAAATTTCCCCTCAATCGTGCTTTTGCCTTCTCTTCTAATGTCTTTTTGCCCAACAAAACGACCTGCAGAAAAGACTGTGTCCCACCAGCTTCTCCTCACGCTGAGGCTTCATCGCTACTCCCTCTGCCTAGCAAAACGACCTGTAGAAAATATTGTGACTCACCAGCTTCTCCTCACGCTAAGGCTTCATCACTGCTCCCTCTGCCCCGACAAAATTTCAAATTGGGAGTCCTTCCCCTCTATCGGCTCACTCAGAGAGAGACTACCTCGAAAATCAGCCCTCCAGCTAGAACTGCGCAAACTCTCTAGGGTTTCGAATTGTTGCCTCCTACAACTTTTTCGATCTCGCACTTTTGCTCAGTGTTGGGTTCTATGGCACTGTTTTTCTTAATTCACTTGCAATGCTCTGATACCATGTGAAAATTCGAGAGTCCCACCCAAATCTGCTACTGGAACAACTGATTAAACTTCTCCTATTTGTTAATTACTGAGACAAATTATCTACTGTTTCTTACAACAAATATTGAAGCTAATACAATTGGAGCATTCACTTAATTAATTAATTTGCCCAAAACAAGAACAAAACAATAGAGAAAAATCCACACAAATGACACATTGTTTTTTGGACAAATGTCCCTGGAAAAACCCAATGTGGGTAAACCGGTGCTGCAGCTTTGAGGGTTTTATATTATTAAGTAGTAGTTTCTGAATACAACTCTGGATGCCCTTCTGGTAGTCTAGTTGTAGAGAAAATAATCTGGTAGAAAAACTTAGTGAGATTACCTCACCGTACCCGACAAATCTTGACTGTTCTGGCAACTGAACCAACTGTCCCCTGATATCTCTGTGCTGGCCTTGTGTCAGTCTCAAAAGGCTCTATGTTAGCGCAATTGGGAAGTGTTTGTCCTTTGGAGCTGTTTTTGGCCCTCTTGGCTCAGAAATGTTAGCTCCCTCTATAAACTCGGACTTTTGCGCTAAAGACTGCACAGCTTCTGCGTGAGCCCTCCTAGTTCAGCGTCAAGCTCTGCATGGGCCCTTCTAACCCAGCATCAACCCCTCTCGCGTATGTGCTGCCTCCTCCTGGTGTCTCTCTGCCTCTCTGCTGTGTATCCTGGGGTCTTGAGAAGATACTCCAACCCAACTATCCCTGCCCCTCATTGCAAAAGCTTACTATCAAAATTATCCCGGTAGATCGTCTGCTCTACTTCAAAAAATCGAACTTCTGAACTCTCTGTGTGTTTTTCCAAGTGACCCTCAAGCCTCCTTAAATAATCTACTCGTTGACATTCAACAGCCCGGATTAGAAGTTAATCAATGGCTAAGGTCATTTCTACTTGATCCTCATTTTCTTCTAGAAGTTACACCTACCGTTTATATTAATACCCTTTAATTATTTTATTTTCTTAAGTTTAGACTTAGGGTCCATTTAAAAATAATTAATTATTTTAATAAAACTCTTTTTGTGCGGAATTTACGAAAACTCTTTCTGGGTTCTTTGGAATACATTTACCCAAACCTCCCTACAAAATTTAAGACTTAGAGCACATCTGGTGCTACCAGAAATCAACAGTCATTTTCACCTAGGATTATGTAGTCTATAGTGTGGGATGTTTGGAGGGAGTCTTGCCCGGAGGATTGAGGAGTTGGGTTGCTGGTATTATGTTGGGAGGCCTACCTAAAGGGATTTGTTGGAATTTTGGGAGCAAGAAACAACAGTTCCTGCTACAGGTGCAGATTTCTGGTTTAGAGGGCCAAGCTCTAGGAGGCCAAATTTGGAGGTTCAAAACTAAGGAAAACCCTTTATGGGTTTCTCTATGTTTTCGGTAAGGAGCACACTCCTAATTTTGTAGAATTTTTTGGGCTGTTTTGAGGGGGTAAATCAGAGCCTGAATCCAGCTAGCAATAAAGAATTAGAGGGCCAACGCAGTTTTCTAGAGAGTAGCATTTCTACAACAGTTGGGCATTTTGTACTGATCACTTGAGGTTTGTAGCTTGCCTTGTGCAAGCCCAGGTGCAACTCTTCCATCTTCTATATTACTCTAGCCATTATATTAATGAAAATTGGCCAGTTTAATGTTTGAGGAGAAATTTTTGTTATGTGCATAAATTGTTGAATAGAGTTTGTTTTGAAATTTATTACATGTGTTAGTTTTTGGTAGTATCAGAAGTGCTCCAGCCTTGAAAATTGGTGGTGACGATAAGGCACATGAGTTCTAAAGAACCTAGAAACCATTTGGTGAAATTGCACCCTGATTGTATTTTATTAAAATAATTAATATTTTTAATGGGGTTCCTAAGTCTAGACTTAGGGAAATTAAAATATTAATGGGTATTAATCAAAATATGCGTGAGAATGATCTAGAAGGCAGATCAAGTCACGTTTTAATCTTAGTCGTTGATTAGAGATTTAATCTCGGTTGTTAAAGACTCAATAGGAAAAGTATAAAATGGAGGCTTGGGGTTCATTTGGAAACACACACACACACAGAGAATTGATCTAGATTTTGATTTCTAAGGCTGGAAGCTGAGAAATTCGAACTAAGTGATCATTCAACAGTAGAGGGGTAGGGAGAATCTGGGAGAAGGAATTTCTGGAAAATACTGACAGAGAGGTAGAGAGAGCTTTCAAAGAGGCAACACAGTAGTTGGGAGAGCTGATGCTGGGCCAGTCTGGGCCCATGCAGCCTTGACGCAAAGCTAGAAGGGCCAGCACAAAGCAGAAAAGCTGCCTATCACGCAGAAGTCGGAATTGTCGGAATAGCCAAAACTGCTAGGAACTGGTGGAACAGCTGGGATAGCTGATGCAGAGGGCAGAATAGGTGATGCAGGGCTAGTGCAGAACTAGCCGGGGTTAGCCAGTCTTGTGCCAGATCAACTGAAATTTTTGCAGGGTGAAGTGAGGTAAAACTCACTCAGATTTTCCACCAGTATTTTCTCTATAAAGGATTCCTAGATGAGCATCCGAGATTTGTATTCAGATATTTCTCCTGCATAATAATAAACCCTCAGGACTGTTGCATCGGTTTTCCCGCATTGGGTTTTTTCGGGGACTATTGTATCCAAAAATAAGTGTGTCCCATGTACCTTGTTCTTTGTTCTATTTTTTGTTTCATGAGATCAAACATTTAATTAGTGTAGGCTGCAGAAGTAATTTTCTTCAGTATTCAAAAGAATAACTTGATGAATGTAATTTAAAAATCAAGTAGGTGAAGTAGATTTAGATTTGCTGCATTAGGGGTTCCTTCAGTAGTAGGAATTTTCACATGGTATCAGAGCATTAATTTTGAAACAGGAAGAGCAGATCAAGTGCTAAGTAGTGAGGCCGAAAGATGCACTTTGCATCAATTCAAATCCCCTTGAAGGGATTGCATAATCCTTGCCAAGAAGAAGATCCAAGGAAATCTCTCTCTGAGTGAGACGACAAAGAGGTAAGATTTCCAGTTCGTGAGCTTGCAAAGGCAGAGGGAGTGACGCAGAGCCTCAATGCAGTGCTTGAAGGGTGCAGTTTTTGTCGGGGCAGAAAACCACTAGAAAAGAACGAAGACACGTAGAAGGGGAATTTTCTCCTCAGAGAACTTTCTGCGAGAAAGTTCAAATTTCTCACTTGCTAAGTAGCTGAGCAGTGCTAAGTAATGACTAGAGGAGTCGGTTCGACAGTTGGGTTGGATGGCATTACATGGGCTTAGAGATCAGGACAAGTTGGACAAAGCCTCTAACTAGGTCATATGGAAGACCAAAATCTTAGTTGTTCTGGAGGAATATGATCTTGAGGCCTACGTCAAAAGTGTTGTAGTTGTTCCTACTGACAATGATCAAAAGAAGAAGTACAAGGCCAAGCAGGGGAAGGAAAAGAGGATCATTCTCGAAGGAGTTCAAGATAATGTGGTCTCACACTTGCAGTGCAAGGATACAGCCGAAGAGATGTGGGAAGCCTTGTCTTCTCTGTATGAAGGCTCTTCTGAATAATGGAAGATGTATTTAGAGCAAAAGTTGCAGCGGGCCTTGATGTAGAGAGGAGAAGGGGTTAACCTTATCTTCAACGTTTTCAGGACACCAGAGACCAGCTTGCTTCAGTGGGGTCCACTCCTCAGCTGACTGCGATGGTGAGGATATCCTTGAATGGAGTCTTGGATGAATGGCAAGTTTTCATCCAAAGCATATTGGGCAGGGAAAAACTACCTTCATGGGAGGAGATGTGGGCGGCTCTTCAACAGTTAAGGAGGGACCTAGTGAAGTTCAACCTCAATGGTAGTAGTGGGAGTGGCACAAAGGCGAAGGATGAGGAGAACGCAACTCTAGCATTGAAGGGACAACAAAAGTAGAAATGAAAGGACATTTCGAAGGTGAAATGCTTCAGTTGTGACGATATTGGCCACTATGCATTCCAGTGTCCTTTGAAGAAAAAGGATAAGGATGAGAAACATGATCCTAAGGCTGCTTCAACAAAGATTGACAAGGATGAGTTTTCCATGAGTGCCCACACATCTCCAAGAGAGATGGGGTGATATTGAGCTGTAGTCGGGAGGACTACATGTGGGCAGGATCCTTGAGGAGTCCACCTCTTGGATCAATTCCTTGCTACGAGAGCCCAAGATTCAGCGGTAGCGAGATGGACTTAGTGTCAGATGATGTAGTGGAGTATTTGGCGGACAGATGCAATGGCTTGCAACCAGACACTGATCAGCGAAAAGCAAGGTTGGTAGCAGTTTAGATGGCACAATATAGAGGTCAGCAGTAGTGCAGAAGATTCAGAGGGTCAACAGCAGTCAAATTCCAACATTCATTGTATTATGTTGAACACAGTTAAGTTCAGCAAATTTTGGATGTTTTTTAGTTTCTTCTCTCAGCAACAGAGTTGCAGTACGGATGCAGTGTTAGCAATGGCAGTGCTAGCAGCATAGTAGATGCATCGTTTGAAAGGGAGTTGTAGTACAAATGCAGTAGTGGCAATGGCAGTGTCATGGGTAGCAGTACAGGAGCAGTAGCAACAGAGTGTTGGTGGCAACAACAGTGCAAAAAGGAGGTGCTTTAGAAACAAAGCGACATGCAGGTGGACATTATTGCTAGAACACTTTCCTTGCTAAGAGGGAGTGTTAGCTTTTGGTAGCATCGGAATTTCTCTAGCCTTGAAAATTAGTGGAGAGGCTAAGGCACATGAGTTCTAAAGAACCCAGAAACCATTTGGTGAAATTACACCTGGATACTATTTTATTAAAATAATTAATATTTTTAATGGGGTTCCTAAGTCTAAACTTAGAGAAATTAAAATATTAATGGGTACTAATCAAAATATGGGTGAGAATGATCTAGAAGGAGGTTCAAGTCATGTTTTAATCTTAGCCGTTGATTAGAGACTTAATCTTGACCGTTGAATACTCAACAAGAAAAGTATAAAATGGATGCTTG
>Ga0099853_1000058_pt1 | contig 11292 bp, 7 predicted proteins | sample In2P11_FD_77060 | JGI IMG/M metagenome (GOLD analysis project Ga0099853, IMG submission 77060) | Clean room microbial communities from NASA Spacecraft Assembly Facility at Jet Propulsion Laboratory, Pasadena, California, USA -... ... | reverse complement strand
CAATATAAATGGATTGGTGATTTGTACAAGAAAGACAAACAAATGATAAAATTTATTACAAATCATAGTAATACCCATGGCCTTTTCCGCAGTCACTCGAGATTGGAGTTGTTGAAGATTGCGAAGACCAGATTTGGTAGCTATTACCTCACCTTCAGGCGCCTTTTGAAGGTAAGAGAGTCATTGGCTAGCATGGTATCAAGTCCACATTGGCAGGTATTAAAGGAAAGGGCTACAAATGCAGCTGACAGGCAAGGTTTTGAATTGGTTGAGGAGGCCGCTGTTGATGGTCAGTTTTGGAAAAGTGTGAGACAAGTATTGGATTTCACCAAGCCCATTTATCACATGATTCGATTTGCAGATATAGATAAACCAGTGATTAGTGAGGTGGATGAGCAGATGGATACCATGTTGAGGCAAATAAAAGATACTATTCATAATAGAGATCCCGACTTGTACAATCTGATTCACGATTGTGTGTGTGAACGGTGGAATAAACTTAATCTTCCACTACATTGCTTGGCGTATATCCTTATGCCAAAATACTACTCTACATCTTGGTTGGGTCAACTTGCACCAGGGGGTGGGATTAGGACCAAACCCCATTTAGATGCAGAGGTAACTAGTGGATATTTGCAAGCAGTAGGAAACTTGATACCTAACAGGGAGGAATGTGCAGTTGTGCGCCTTGAAATAGGAAAATACTTCAGTGGCATTGGTTTGTTTGGTAACTTCCATGCAATGGAAGATAGAGACAGATTTGATTCTCTCACATGGTGGGAAACATATGGCGTCCAAGGACTTTTGCCAAAATTGGAAAAAAAAGGTTTTATCACAGGTTGTAAATACTTCTTCTGCAGAGAGGTGTTGGAGCACCTACAGCTTCATACATAATGTGAAAAGAAATAGACTCAATGAAAACTGGGTAGAAAGCTTGGTTTATGTGCACTACAACTTGAGGTTGTTGAGTCATTACTATGATCGGGCTTATGCGGATCCCACATATAAAATTTGGGACAACTACCCAAAGGAAGACAATTTGGAGGATGGAACTATACATCTTGAAGAACTAGAAGAGTAACTTATAAGGGATGAAGATGAAACAGCTGCAGAAGCCATGCCACCTCCACCATCCAGTAGCAGTGCTCGAGTTCCGAGTCTTGTTCCTTTGCTGTCACCACCTCCATCTACACCCTCACGTGGAGGGCATGTGCCTTCTAGTTCTGGTCGTCGGTCTATGTGGGAGACTCCTAGAAGACCACCATGACCTGCTTATACTCTTGGAGACTCTCGTGGCAAGGGCCACATGTAGATTTATAGTTTACTTGTCTTTTCTAGTTTCTATTAGTTTTCATAACTGTTGAGTCTTGAGTCCTTGACTCTTGACTCTTGACTCTTGACTCTTTCATATCATAATGATATTTTCTGTAAACAATATATGACCGTGACAATGAAAATTTGAAGTTTGAAGTTGGCAATTATAACTCATTGGTAATGATTCTGAATTATGAATATGATGCTTCGTGAAAGACTAAAGTTGTTTCATTTCATTTCATTATTCATGTTTCATTTTATGACATTTCATTTCATGTTAACAGTTAGAACTTAGAACTTAGAAATATCTAAGATATTATTTCTTGTAATGGTTAAACTTAGCTTACAAGTACAACTTTGGTGATCAATGATGATAAATGTTATATATTGAATTTTCAATTTTGAAAGCTTGAAGTTGAAACTTTAAGATTGAAGTTGATGAATCATGATTCACGAGACTCAATATGTTGCAGTTGTAATATGTATGTTACCAACTTGTGGACATGGTTGATGAAGATTATAACTTCTAGATGATTGATGTGATATGGTTCAATGATCAATCTATGTCTTTTTATGTTTTTTATATTTAATTCATCATTCTACATGTTTTTGTTGACATATATGTATCAAAAATTAAAATATATATATATTTAAAAAATCGCTTCGGGATTCGCTCCCACACTGGGAGCTTCTGAAAATGTCGCTCCCGCTCCCCGCTTTCGCTCCCACTCCCAAGCAACATTGATTTAGACAATGTGTGACCCATGCCTTCTGGCATCCTTGCAAAGGAGGAGATCCCTTTATTTTGATCATGCTCTTGAGATAGAGCATTTATCCATGTTACCTACAACCATATGACATGACTCTTCAATATCAAGTATGAGCATACATACCTCATTTTTCTTTTAGGTCATCTTAGACTTCTTTTAGCAACTTCCTTGACTGAAATAACTTCAATCCCTTGATCTGCTTCACCTCTTTTGTCATCATACCCTCATCCCATGAATTCCACAAGTTAGAATTCCTTATGAAACACTTGCTTCCTTTGATTGGTAAACATTCCGACAAAGATTCCAATAGAGGATCTTGAGTATCCTCATCCAACAGATGTTTCCTTTTGACAGATGTATGATGAGCCTTGTACTAGATGACCTTATAAGTACCACCTATGTTACTAATGAGGTTTCCAAGAGCTATATCCTTCCATGGAAGACTGCCATAGACTTCAACTATCTTTCATGCTTCTCTATGATGATGTCACGAGCTCTTGTTTTTAATGCTTTTATGATGCCATGATGCATCCTATCATTTTCTTTAGTGATTCATGATAGCCATATCTTACAACAGAAAACTTGAAAACAGGAACTTGAAAAGAATTAGGCGAGGAAGAATATCTCGGTCATAGCAGAGATCTCCTACTTCCTCTTACTTGAACTTCCTATTTTCAGCTTCCTCCACTTTTTCGGTGATATGGGCTTCTTCTCTACCTCTTTTTTATTGTCCTTCTTGGGCTTAGGACAATATTTTTTGTAATTCCCGTATTCTTGACATCCATAGCATTGAATCTTAGCCATGTTCCTTGTCTTTTTTTGAGGACCAAATTTCCCAGATTTTCCTCTTCTCTTTGTCATAGCAGCATATGCTTGATTTTGATCACTTGACCCCACATCAGTGTTAGCTTTCAACCTAGTTTCTTCAATCTTACATAGTGACCATAGATCCTAGAATGGAGTAGCTTCTTTCTTCCCATAGATGCTTGAAGTAAAGTTGCCCCACTCCTCTAGTAGTGCATTTAGTACTACAGTGGTCATCTCCTTGTAAGACATTATTTCACCCAGATCTTGAAGTCGATCCCTTATCTCAGATATCCTCATAACGTATGAGGCTATTCCTTCTTCTTTCGATATCCTTAGCTTGTAGAGTTCTTTCCTTAGAGAGATAACTTCTCCTACAGTGCTTACAGAAAACAACTCTACCAATTTGTCATATATTTCTTTTAAGGTGTGGAGTTTAAATACATGGAATGAAGGGATCCTTGATGGATTCTATGAGAATCCTTTGAGCCCTCACTTCCCCTTTCATAAAATTTTCAAGTGCTTGAGCATCTTTTTTCGCTGGTTTGGTGATAGATCCTTTGACATGAACCATAACCTCATTTTCAATGAGATTCGGATCTGTCCTCTTCATCCATGCAAGATAGTTTGAAGCCTCAACCAATTTGTTGTTTTCCTTGCAAAAATACATTTTGACAGATTCAGACATAAATATACTTACTTGTGAAGATGTTTCTTCCACTCACTGCCTCCTTGAATTTGATGATAATATAGATGATAGAGAATTTCTCCTTGATGAAGATAGATATCTTCAAGAGTGATCCTTGACTTCACAAAGAAGGAGATCACTTTAGACCCTTTGATAGTGATGACCTTGTTGATGATGATGACTTCTTGGTGATGTCTTGATGCTTCTTGGATGATCTTCTTGAATGGTAAGGTCCTTGCTTCAACGAGAGTAAATTACTTTAGAACTTTTGAAGATGATGACAATGTCCTTGATCTTGCTTATCTAGGATGAAAAGTCTTCAAGCAACTTGATTCATAAGTCCCTTCAACTTGAGTAGGGTCTTTGTGGTCTTTTGAGGATCCCAAGACTTCTTCTTGGTGTAAACTTCTTCTTCGATCTAGGGTTTTGATAATTCTTTGTAGACTTGACTTTACATTGATATCCTTCAATTTGCTTTGATGTCTTTCTTGAGATTTGATATTCTTCAATTTTCTTTGATGTCCTTCCTTGACTTTGTCACCTTCGCTCTGAAACCATGTTGACAAATCTTGATCTTTGCAATTAGGTGATTTCTCTTATGATAATTGTTTGTGAATGTTTTTTACTTCTTAGATTAGGATCTTCTTTTACTTATGTTATTATAATGTTCTTCTTCATCAAACAGCTACCAATGCATAAACCATAAAGAGACAAGAGACACTGAATATAGGCAGTCAGCCAAGGCCAAAACCTCTCCCACTTGAGAGGAAAATCCAAACGAATTCTTCTTCTTATAGACACTTCAATTGACGAATACCAAGACCAAGACCCTTGAACTATTTGCCACTCCAAGACCAAGACACAAAGCTTCCTTGATGAGATCCTTCTTGTTTGAGTCAATTTGACTTTATGACCAATCCTAAGGGTACACAATGGGAGCCATAACTAAAATAAAATTCCTTGCTCATGAAACCCATGAGACAAGCATTAAAAACATAATTTTATTTTCTTCTTTACACCAACTACATAAAATTACAATTACACATCATTATGAAGACAAACCTAGTTACACTTTTCAAAAATTCACACTCACACTACCACTCTTTGTTGATTATTTATTAGCCTTGGCACATATGTTGAGGAGGTGATTGAGCTTACACAATTTATGAGGGTTAGTTATGAATGTGTCGTACCCATTTGTCCACTTTCCTATTTATTTAACCATTTTTCCACTCACTTATATAACTCCATATTCTTGGCATTCACTCCTTGGGGGTGTGTTCCACTAGAAGGTCCACCTATGCATTTGAATAAGCCCAATTCACACCATGTTTTCACCTTGATGATGGACATTTGACTTGGAATAGTGCACCCCAATGTTATCAAAATTGGATCGAAACTAGCAGAATCAGCCATCCCGATCGTTTTGGGCCCAAAATCGGTCTAGTAAGGGCTTTGGAACTGGAATAGGCCGGTTCGGTACCAAACTGAATAGTTCGGGACCGATTTCGTGCAATCTATACCTACCCGATCTAGCATAAAAAGAAATGTTTTATTTTTATTTGTATTTTTTTTTCAATTGGTTGGCCCACTTTTAATTATCCCTTAGGCCAGCCTAACATTCAAGCCTATGGCCCTAGTATTGTAATGTAATTGATGGTAATGTAAAGTGACATTTTTCTTTATCTTTCATTTTCATCCTTTTACTTAAATTTTTAACATTACCATGAAATGACTCAGGATGTTTGAGACTGGTTCCAGCCTCATTGGATTTCATATGGAGAAAGCAGAATTTTAGATTTCACTCGCAATCCAACAGACTTAACAGTCTTTCAAGATTTCAAGATTGGGGGAATTGCAATGTTTCCATTGGATTTTGTCATGTATGAGGGTATGGAACAAGTATTTAATGAAGAACACCAAGACCTCTATGTACTTTGATGTTAGTGGCATTGGTTGTCGAACTCTTCTATCACGACTCTACTAAAAATGTACCCATCACAGAAACAAAATCTTGACATGACATGCTACGTTTTTTCTATCTTATTTTAATGCTTAGAGGATTATATTGATGACAAAGATCCTAATATAGGCAATGATTTTGATGATATGTAGGCATTTGTTGTAGCATGATTTTTTTTGGATACTAAAGGCCACTTGAGCCTATTTGTGCTTGGGATTTGATACTTAGGTGGTGCTAGATTTTGTTGTAACATTTTCATGATCTTGCCTGGATAAAGTAGCTTTTTATCAATCTTGTGTCTTCCTATGGGTGTATACTGATGCATAGCATTGAGTTGCTTATGCAAGATAAGTCAAATTTCTAGGAGAAATAGATGTAAGGATAAAGTGGTGATGTTTGTCATTTTGTTATATAGGGTGGGCAAACTAGCAGGCAAAGCTTTACAAGCTATCACGAGATGTTTAGAATTCTTATATTCACAAACCTTTGATGAGCATAAACACAAAAATTTAGATCATTCACGTTCATTTAACAACAATTGAGTGAAGTTGTGCCCCTAGTATAGTACTAAGACTTCTTCACAAGACCTTAATCGCATGAATCCAAAACCTGAGAGATATCTTAGATAAAGGGTAAATAAAATAGACCTTCAAACAGTTTAAACCTTGATCAAGTAGTTGAAGACATTAAGTTCCTATTTGAAGACTTAGATTCACTTAACATGGTTGCACCCTGATTGGATGAAATTTACAAACCGCTTGAATTTTCACAAATAAATTGATGTCCACATAACTTACCTGAAAAGGTTATTGACAAACTACCCACCTTCCTAGGAAACAATGTTGTTACAGCAAGTGATCACTGGAGGGATTTCATGAGTTTAATTGTAAAAAATAGTGTACCACATTTGGACTCTCTCATGAAGTTGTTGGATTTATCATTAGAAGTCAATGTCCTTTATTGGTTCACAAGTTTACCTAACCATAGTATTCGAGATGAGAACCAATTGTTGAAGAATGTAACTAGTGTTGGTCTTCATAATTGTAATGTATTTGTCAAATGAAAGAAAAAGGAATTTTATTATTAAAGAAATTGACTTATTAAAGCATGGGTTTCATGCTTGGGTCAATGATTTATAGGTCAAAGCCTCCATTGTAGGCTTCTAGGGATTATGTCAAATGTCCTTGTCCATGTCATAATGTAATAAACCCTTCTTGGGAATTGTCGATCAAGAAACAAATCTATTTTGATGTAAATTAGGGCTTTTAGGCCTCCTCCACCAAGTCGGCCTCAAACTGGACAAGTCGACCCAATTGAGGGGCAGAATCTCCTATATAAAGGAAGCAACTCAACCTCATTTGGAGCACTCACTCATCAATTTCAATCTACAATTTCTAGGACAAGAAAAGGGTGTGAAATTCAAGGAACAAGGAGGAAAGGGGTAGCGAAAAAGGAGGAGGACTTTATCAAGCACTAAAAGATGAAATTTTCTCCTTATCTCATACATGTGAAGTTGTTGAATTGTTGTTGGGCTGGAGTTCTGAAATAGCTGGGGTCAAAATTTTAGATTGTTGCTGGGGGCTGAAATTCTGAAGTTGCTGTGGGTCGAAGTTCTGGATTGTTGTTGAGCTATAGCAGCTGAACAAGAAGAGACTATTGAAGTTTGTTGAATCATCTTGGAAGGCTGACTTAATGGAGGAGGAAGGTCTTTTGGGTCTAAGGTTTTGGTTCATCTCAATTTGATTTACTAGTGGAAGAGTTTGACTGGGTTTTCCCCTAATGAGGGGTTTTAGCCCTAGCTGAGAGCCTACATCTAGTGTCGTTGATCTTCATGTTTTTGTTTTGATGATTGCTTGATGATACAATGATAGAAGAACATTAAAGAAAATAACAAGAACATAAGTAATTATCAACATTAAGGAAATCTTTCTACCTTTCTTATTTTCTAACATGGTTTTAGAGCTAAGGTGAAGAAGGAAGATTAAAAAAAAAAAAAAGTAGCTCCAAGATCTATTGAAGAAAAGGGGATCAAACAAAGATCATTAAGGAAAAAGGACTACACAAGGAGACTACTATCTATAGGAACTATGTCAACTACAATGAAGGGAGAAAATAAGCTAGAAGGAGCCTCCAACTACAAGGCATGGAAAAAGAGGATAGATCTTATCCTCGCTAAGCACAAAATTTTGGATCTTGTTCAAGAAAAAGTCAAGAAATGTACTGATGATGAAGGAAAGGAGAAGTTCAGAGAAACTGAAATCTTGGCCATGAATCTAATAGTAGATGGAGTAAAGCATAACCTAATTCCATACATATCCAACATAGACTTCGCTCAAGAAATGTATGAAGCTCTTTCCAAGATATTCACCATCAAGAACATTAGTCAGATAGCTAGCTTCAAGAATGACCAAGGACAATAAGGATGACAAAAGATTATATTGTGTCAACATATTTTGTAAGGATATCTACAATAAGAGATCAACTCCAAGCAATAGATGAAGTAGTACCAAATAAATTAATAAATTGTCGCTCTTCTAGGTCTATCAAAATCTTGGAGTGATTTTGCATCAGAAATTAGCAGTTGGAAGGATACTCTTGTTATTTTTCCATGATCTTGGTGTTTGGGATAGAATCTTAAATCACTGACGCTACCAAACCAAATATCAAAAGGAAACTACTTTGCACAACGGAATATAAACAATAGTAAATCTACTATTGCACAAAATATGGACAACTTTTTTCAATTTTCAGCGCAACTTTGTTATATTAATCAACATATAATACAACAGTCTAGCACTCTCGTACCAAAGTTAATGGCCCTCATACATCCACTGATACAAGACACAAAACTAGGGCTTGGTGTCTGTCCATCGACAACCAATCTCCCATACAAGATACACTGACCATTTGGCTAATGTAGCGTGCTCTCTCAGCTCCTCTCGGTCGCACCTTGTACTTGCCCGGTCCTTTGGCTCCCGATCTACAACACTGCCTCTATCAACGATCCAAGTCCATCTAGCCACTGAACCTCAGCTATCTAATATGCTCAATAGTTGTGCCTTAGTCCATCAAGGACACAACACATCGAGACTCCTGTCGAGTAATTCACAACTCCATTTGTGAACAACTCTCAATTTGCCCATTGTTGCTCCTTAGCTACTCAGGGACTTCAACCACTATGGTCTTCTTGCACTACTCTAATGAAGACCAACATAGGGCACGGAGAGCTACCACCTATCACTGTAAGATGTCCATCTCCCACAATGAACACGGGCTAGGAGGACTACCCATCATCTGTTGTAGAACTCCTTCTCCACACACAAGTCTAGGGCTTCTCAACTGCTCCTCTGGTTGATCAAACCTTGAGCGCAACTTCTCCCACTCTAACAACCATCTAAGTCCATGAAGATGGTGCACACCATGCTCCAACTTGGGCACTATCACGTTGTCCTCCACCAGACCATAAATGCCCAATCACTATCCACACTTGGTCCACTCTCACGCTACCCTCCAACAATCCACGAGTGACCAATCCTCATTGTAGCATCTACCTCTAGCTAGGGCATCCTCACATTTAGGAAACCCTCCTCTTGGCTGCCAACAGACTCCATCAAATCTGTCCACACTAGGACCATCCAACTAGCAACAAATTCAACATAAAATCAACAACTTCATACCTCAAATCTGTTGTCAAACCACGGTCCCTACCTACGAAAACTCAGCTTATACCTAGTGTGCAGAAACGCATTGTCTGTTGAAACGCACTGCCTGTGGAAACCCAGTCTGTGGAAACTCGCTGCCTATGGAAACATAGCCTGGGGAAACTCGCTTCCTGTCGAAACCTAGTCCGCAAAAACTCACTGCCTGCGAAAACCCATTATGCTTAAACTCGACCTACATTCTTCTAGAGCTACAACTACCTCTGAAGTTGATTTTTTATGTTTGTTGCACATTTGGATGCTAAAATCACTTGAAATCACCTCTTGTTTATACCAAACAAGAGGGCTCAACGACTTCATGAAGATACATGACTTTTGGGTCATTTCACTTCAAGCCTACATGACTTGAACACCCGAAAAATTCATTGTCAACTTCAAATTTAATATCTTATCAAGGACATCTTAGAATTCGACGATTCTCGAAGTGTTGGATTTTTCTCGCCATCCTCTATCATCTCCATCCATCTCATGTCCAAAATTCTCCATGTTTTTGGCCCAAACATAGATGGGTGCAAAACCCCAACCTTGGGTTCCAAGCCCACAAATGATTTTGTGGTGCTCCAACCTCCGAACCCCAAACCCTAGGGCTTGGAGTACCTCCCAAGCTACAAAAATCAACATTCCCTCTTAGTGAGGGAGGTACTTCAAGGACTAGGAAGTAACCATCATCATCTGGCGACACTAGCCCATCTGGCATCCATCACTGCAGTGTATTTTGTAGAATGAACCCGACAATCTCGATAGTGCCTCTGCCTCATCATATTTGAACCTGAATATCTCAAACCTCCATAGGGTTGCTCCCTTTGAGGTTAGACTCCCTTTGAGACACCACGATCTCCACTAGCTCAGTCCTGCAAGCACTCATCCTCTTAGATTAAATATCACTCATGCAAATCCCTCCAATCTCGGATATGCAACATCATGATCCAATGAAGATTCTAGCCTACCAATCTGTAGTCCATCACATAAAGCCATCTTGATCAACCTGATCTTGTCCAAGCCAAAGAAACCCTCGAGTTGTCCCAACCATCCATGGCAAGTTAAAGGAAGTCCACGATCAACAACTTGCCCTACAACAAACTGTTGTTCACCAAGCTCACCACCATCCACCAAAACTCCCAACCAATCTTGCTACCAAGCCAATCAAGACCACATCTCCATGTCTTCAGCTGAACCCTCTGCTCCATGATCTAGACACCCACAACTCCCTCTGAGTTGCTTCACTATTCACACTCTAATTCACTATCCCTCAAAGTAGCTCAGATACTCTCTGATACCATGTTGTTTTTCCACGATCTTGGTGTCTGGGATAGAATCTTAAATCACTGACGCTACCAAACCAAAGATCACAATGAAACTACTTTGCATGACAAAATATAAATAGCAGTAAATACACTAGTGCACAAACTATGGACAACTTTTTTCAATTTTCAACCCAACTTTGTTCTATTAATCAACATATAATACAACAGTCTAGGGCTCCCGTACAAGGGATAATGGCCCTCATACATCCACTGATACAAGACACAAAACTAGGGCTTGGTGTCAGTCCATCGACAACCAATCTGCCCATACAAGATACACTGACCATCTGGCTGATGTAGTGCGTGCACTCTCTCAGCTCCTCTTGGTCATACCTTGTACCTGCCCAGTCCTTCGGCTCCAGATTTGCAGCATTGCCTCTATCAACGATCCAAGTCCATCTGGCCATTGAACCTCAACTATCCAATCTGCTCACTAGTTGTGCCTTAGTCCATCAAGGACACAATACATCGAGACTCCTGTCGTGTAGTTCACAACTCCGTTTGTGAACAACTCTCAATATACCCATTGTTTCTCCTTAGCTACTTAGGTACTTTAGCCCACTATGGTCTTCCTGCATTGCTCCAATGAAGACCAACATAAGGCACGGAGAGTTGCCACCTATCGCTGCAAGATGTCCATTTCCCACAATGAACAAGGGCTAGGAGGACTACCCATCATCTGCTGTAGAAGTCCTCCACACACAAGTCAAGGGCTTCTCAATTGCTCCAT
>Ga0099853_1000056_pt1 | contig 11403 bp, 5 predicted proteins | sample In2P11_FD_77060 | JGI IMG/M metagenome (GOLD analysis project Ga0099853, IMG submission 77060) | Clean room microbial communities from NASA Spacecraft Assembly Facility at Jet Propulsion Laboratory, Pasadena, California, USA -... ... | reverse complement strand
AAACATGCAATATCATTGCTCCAAGCCTATCCAAAATTGACAGTGTTTGATGGGCTGATTCATCCATCTTTGAGGGTTTTAACCACGTCAAAAATACTGGTGTATTGATTTGAGATCTGGTTGTGAGCGGTGTCCTTTTGGTGTTCTTTCTGGGGAACTTACCCTGTAAATTCCTACATTATTATAGGGTGAGTAATAAACAAACTTTGTATTTCACATAAAATAATATTTAACCTAAAAAAAAGAGTTTTGGAGGAGCAGCAAATGGAGAAGAAGGAATAGAATAATATTGATAGATAAAAATAACGCACAACATAGTTATTGATAGATAAAAATAACGCAAAACATAGTTATTTCATAACAAATTGAGTAAAAATATAAACATAATCTAGGCTTAAAAAAATTCAACAAGGTTCAATACGAAAGCAAGTCATATCTTCAAATATTTGCTATGATGCCACTTTGAACCCTAGTATGGGTCAAACAATTATGTAGACATGATGGCACTTTGAACCCTATTTAGAATACCTATGGGAAAAGGAATAATGGGACTAAGATGCATGGTGATTCCACTTAGTGACTCGTGCGAACCAATTAGCTACCTGTCTTAGTAGAAGATCAAACAAGGCAGTTTCAGAAGGCTTCATCTATGTTCGCATATATACATTTTTCTGTGAACATAACATGAAAGCAGATCCACTCTTTAAAAATTGTTAACACGCAACTGGTGGCTCAGCAATTATGGAAGAATCTAAAGGAGCAACCTTGACACTGTAAATGATCCCAGTTTATTAAGGTGATTTAGTAACATGATCTTTTTTACACTCGTTAATTTCGTCAAGATTTTCTTATATCAACTAAGGACTGTTCAGAGACTTTAATATTTGTTGAGATCTTAATCTAGACGTATTGTCCTGGAGACGTAGTATGATGATGAATCATCTTTTTGACATGGTATTACTGATCCTTGTGTACTTGGCTCTAGATATGTTAGAATTATTAATATCTATCTAGTTTGTTTTTTTATACAGATGCCAACAGCATATAAAAATACAAAAAATACATACAATTCAGAGCTTTAATGGCTTCACGGAATTTACAATTCAGAATGAATTTCGATATGATTTACTCCTGACATTATGTTGTAATTAACTTGCTATGGCAGGGGATTAATTGCTAGTGTCTTTGTGGATTCTCTATTACGTTTCAAATATGGAGTTTGCTGTGCAACATTAAGATAATTGACTTGTTATGGCAGGGGATTAATTGCTAGAGCCTTTGTGGATTCCCTCTGGGTTCAAATATGGAATTTGCTGTGCAACATCAAGATATTAACGACTCCAGCTATCTATTGGGACGACCACTTTTAAAGAGGCGTATCAAGCATTACAGTAATTCTAATAAGATATTACTAGTTGGGGAGGGAGACTTTTCATTTTCTTTAGCTCTGGCCAATGCGTTTGGGTCTGCGAAAAACATGTTTCCAACTTCTCTTGACAGTAGAGGTCTCAAATCTTTACTCCAAAAGTCCTCTGTTTTGTTTTGCTGCTGCTGGTTTCCTTGTATTCTGTTTATCTTTATGTATGTGTACCCTCAATGCATAGAAAGTCCTAAAGTTGTATGAATCAGCCCATCAAACACTGTCAATTTTGGATAGGCTTGGAGCAATGATATTGCATGTTTTTCCAATGTATGTCTGTGCTCCCTATACAGAGAAGGTGCTACAGTTGTATGAATCAGCCGATCAAACACTGTCTGTTTTGCATCGGCTTGGAGCAACGGTATTGCATGGGGTTGATGCAACGACAATGGAGAAACACCATATTATAAGAATGATGAGATTCGACAGAATTGTCTACAACTTCCCTCATGCAGGTTTCTTTGGAAAGGAAGGCGATGGAAAAGTTATAAGGTACGTTTTTTTAAGGCTTGAAGACTTTTTCATACTAAATAATGGGCATTTTTCTTTTTCTTGATTTGGCCCATGTAACCATACTTTGCATAAAAAAGTGCTCTAATTGATGCAGTTTTGGCATTCTAAGCAGAAAGCACCGTCACCTTTTGAAGATGTTCTTCAAGAATGCGAGAACTATGCTGGGTGAAATTGGAGAAATTCATATTACGCACAAAGATTATGGTCCATATAAAAAGTGGGAGTTGGTGAAACAAGCAGAAGAATTTGGATTGCTTTTGAAAGGATCTGTTCGCTTTAGAATAACGGATTACCCTGGCTATACTAATAGAAGGGGAGCTGGGCACAAAGCGGGTGAAACATTCTCCTTGGGAAAGTGTCAGACTTATAAGTTTGTCCTGGGGTAAAAATATACCTAGAATAAGTTGTGTGTTTCATTATTTCCTTTGTAGGTTTGCATTCTCAAGTAGGTTCCCTAGATTCTCGAATTATCATATATTGGGGTAAAAATTACCTGCAATAAAGCTGTGTGTTTCTTAATTTCCTTCGTAGTTTTCATTATTACATGTTTTCTTATGTTCTGAAAATATCATTTTGCAGCCCAGACGTTCTTTACAAGTACGAATTAGTCGCCATTCCAGCTGTATTGCCAAATGTTTCTTCTGAAGCCTCGGCAGAAAGCTTTAATGAGGATATTTTGGAACCTGAATCTGAAAGGCAATCAAGGACACCAGGTGAAATCACAAAGTTAAATTCAGGAACTTCATCTAACTACATTAAGATGCCTGCAAATGATGAAATCATCCGCAGTGATCGATTTGCAACGGAAAGGAATGACACCCCACATTACAACGCACAAACATGGAGAGTAGAAACAAAGATTCCTGAAGAATCAGATGAAGCTATAAACATGAAAGGTGATGCAATCAAGAGAAAAGGGACACACCGTAAGAGGGCTATTTGGAAGTTTGAATCACAAATACAACCAAGGAAGATTCCTAAACAATCAAATGAAGCTATAAACATGAAAGGTGATGCAATCAAGAGAAAAAGGGCACGTCATAAGAGGGCTACTTCTAAGCTTGAATCTCAAATACAAGCAAGCAAGTCTGCTGAAGCAGAAAACATAGGTTTGGAGATGACATCGAATCAGTTAATGGCCATTCCAGACATTATTTGCAAGCAGGAATTAATGACAATACAATCCGTATTGCCAAATGTTTCTTCTGAAGCCTCTCTAGAAAATTTTGAGGTGGAAAATTTTGAACCTGAATTTGGAAGTCATGCCATGGTGGCAGGTAAAATGGCAAAGGCATATTCAAGAACAGTCTTTAGAAGCAGTCCAGACATTCTTTATGTGGGGAAGTCAACGGTCACATTGCCAAACATTTCCACTGTAGCCTCTGCAGGAAACTTTAAGGTGGATATTTTGGACCCTGAATCTGAATGTCAGGAAAGGATAGCAATGGAAAAGGTGGATTTAGGGACTTCATTTAAATGTTTGAAGATGATTGGATATGAAGAAATCAATAAAAGTGGGGAATCTCCAAGGGAAATGAATGACATGTTCCATCCAAACAGACAAACATGGAGAGTAGTAACAAAATCTGCTGAACAATTATATGAAGCATTAAACTCAGGGGAACTTGCAATTATAAAATGGGAGACAATAATTAAGGAGCCTATTCTGGAGCTTGAGTCTAAAAGACAAGCAAAGAATGCTGCTGAAAGAGAAAAATATGGTTTAAAGAGGACATTAAATCGCATAATATCTATTCCAGACATTCACTATAGGAGGGGATTAATGGCCATTCAAGTCGTATCACCGAATGTTTCTGCTGAAGCCTATGCGGAAAAAATGAAGACAGATATTGTGGAATCTGAATCTGAAATGCAAGAAAAAGTAGTGGGTGAAATGGCAAAGTCAGATATAGAGACATTCTTTACAAAGACTCCATATGTTTTATACAAACAGGAACTAATGGTCATTCAAGTCATATTGCCAAACATTTCTTTTGGAACATCTGCAAAATTTTTTAAGGTAGATATTTCGGAACTTGAATGTGAAAGACAAGCGAGGATTGCAGGTGAAATTGGAAAGGCGTACTCAGATATTTCATTGAAGTACTTGAAGATGGTTGCACATAAAGAAATCAATCGAAGTGATGAAGTTGCAAGGGAACAAGAAGACACTCACCAGCAAATCTCAGAGACCTGGAGGGCAGAAAAGCAGATTGCAAAACAATTAGATGAATCCATAAGCTTGAAAGAAGACGCGATTAAGAGAAAACAGACACGACTTAAGGAGGCTATCTTGGAGGTTGAAGGTGAAAAGCAAGCAAGAAAGGCTGCTCAAACAGAAAAAGCAGGTTTGGAGACAACACTAAATCAGTTGAAGGTGATTTTAAGCAGAGAAGTCAAGAAAAGTGATGAATTCAAGAGGAAAAGAGATGAGGTACTTTGTCAACTGGCAGAAGCTTGCAGAGAGAAAGCAAACATTGCCAAACAATTGGATGAAGTATCTAGGGAAAGGAATGATGCACTCCATCAAAATGAAGAAATTTGGCAAGAAAATAAAAGGATTGCGAAACAATTAGCTGAGGTTTTGAGATTGAATGAAAATGCAGTTAAGCAGAAAGATGCAAGACTTTTGGAGGCCCTATCAGAACTTGAATTTGAAAGGCAAGCACGGAAGTCTGCCGAAGCAGAGAAAACATATTTGGAGATGGCATTAAACCAAACGAGGGTATTCGCCAACAAGGAACTTGAAAAGAATCATGCACTAAAGAGGCAGAGAGATGAGGCCATTTGTCAAGCTTGCAGAGGAAAAACAATAATTGCTAACCAATTAGATGCAGCTTTAAGATTGGAGGATGATGTTGTTAATCAAAGAAACAAGATTGCATGGCAACAGAAAGGTCTTACCAACGGGAGGAAAATGTTTTATCATCCAACAGTACTGTCTTCTGTTCTTCACAAAGGTAGAGCTAGACTAAAAGGAGCTTTCAAGAATGGGCAAGACAATAGCGAGGCCGAAGGTATGGTTTAGTCTGCCTCGTAACCCTGCAAGTTGTTGATGTGAATTTCGACATACCTTAAATATTGATACCCTTTTCTGGGACAGAACTCTTGCAATTAAAACGATAAACTATATTAATGAGTTCCCGAGCTTCTCTCTTTGCTTTAGTGACATGTTATTTATATGTTCCTTCTTGATAGTTGATTTGATGTCTTGTTAATTGACTTTGTTTTCTTAATTGATGTGTATGCTGAAGGGTGACATGTTGTTTCTATGTTTCTTTTCTATAATGGATTTGATAGCTTGTTAATTTGCCGTTATTTTTTGTTTTGATGGATGCCCATGGTAAAGATTTCTAAAGTCAAAAATCAGTTTCCATAAAATAATTATTAATAAAATCAGAATAACCTAATATTTTTGAGTTCAAAGTTTAGTTCTTAATAGGATTATGAAGATTTATAGGTTAGTTTGATACAATAAAAACACTTTTACTAGATGGTATTTGAGGAATAAGAACTTTACAATGTTGTTAAACTTATAAGCACATGCGAGAACGAAAGTAATTGGAAATTCACTTGTCATTGTTGGTATATTTAATTATTGAGTAGATTTTACAATAAAGTAATATGTGGAATCACAAATGGTAGAGATATTTAAGAGAAATGTGTTTTTTTAATAATATGTGGACTAATATGTTTTAGAAGTTTTTTTTCGAAATTATCTATGGCTCACAAATAATTTAGTTAATAAGAGAGATGATATTTTAATGCATTTTTTTTAATTTCAATTATTATATTCATGAGGATTGCTAATGCTTAGGTGTTACCTCTAAACTCAAAAACAGATTTTCTAGATGATTTGCTGAAGATATTGCTAGTTGATCTCTAGATCCACAAAATTGAATAGATATGTCGACGTTATTGATGTTTGTGAACAAAGTGATAGAAAGTGTTAATGCTATTGATTTTGTTGATAAACACATGGTTGTTTGACAATGCAACTGCTAAATTGTTGTCACAAAAATAAAAGTCAGCTTCTTCTCTACATGTGCAAGATTTTTCAAAAGTATTCTTAGCCATGCTACAAGGAATGCTGTGTTTTTTAATTTTTTGTACTTCGCGAGTAAAAAATCATTAACTTTTTTTTGTCCCATTGACTAGGAAAATAAAAAAGAATCAGGCTTAAAACACATTAAACAAAATTGAATAGATATGTCGACGTTATTGATGTTTGTGAACAAGGTGATAGAAAGTGTTAATGCTATTGATTTTGTTGTTAAACACATGGTTGTTTGACAATGCAATTGCTAAATTGTTGTCACAAAAATAAAAGTCAGCTTCTTCTCTACATGTGCAAGATTTTTCAAAAGTATTCTTAGCCATACTACAAGGAATGCTGTTTTTTTTAATTTTTTGTTCTTCGCGAGTAAAAAATCGTTAACTTTTTACTTTGTCCCATTGACTACAAAAATATAAAAGAATCGGGTTTAAAACACATTAACCATGTCAGATTGATATATCATCAAAAAATAGATCTTATCCATACTGATATCATAATATAAATAGATATGTGTTGAACATCCATAACAAAAACTTAAGTGATATATGATATCCTCCAGTGACATATATGAAGTCAATGATAAAAGTACTTAATCCCAAGAAGACTACAACAAGAAAGCAACATTTATCCTTTAGTGAATGGTTGATGTTGGGATTCTTAGATTGCTCCATCTAAATGTTGTAAGATTTTCCAAATTCCCAAAGGTTTTCTATTATCCTCTTTAGATAGTAAGTTTTCTTCATGCTTTTGTTCCATATAAATGTTGGAACAAGATATATAAACAAATGCTTGTTCCAACTGTAAGATCTCCTCCAAAACTAGTAGCAATGTGTGATTGCAACATCTTTGGGTAGCATTAAACCAATTGATAACATTTAAGCAGTCCCCAAAGTCTTCAAGAGAATTATAGTTTTTCTCAAGATCCTAGCAAAGAAGAATTTTAAGGGAGAAGCTTTGCATAATTGTTGGTACCTTTCCAAACAAATCTTCGACTTTAGGAAATGTTGATCATTGAAGAAATGAAGTAGACCACCCTCACACGTACCGTCTTCATTGGATGCACCGTCAAAATAAGGCCATGGAATGTGACGGTCGATTATCTCTTCTAAAATAAAACGAGGCACATGGTGTGACTCCCTAGAATGCAATAGAGCATAAATTGCACAAATTTGTGTAGACATAATATCAAGTGTAGATGAAGAATCTCTGAAGGTGACTTTGTTCGTGGATAGCCATATGGCCCAACAGGTAAGGGGTGGTATATTTTTGTGAGCTTCATCATTTGAAGAATCCCACCAAGAGTTCGAGGCTTAAAGAGAAGAGTCACTGCTCCATTCCAAATTACATCCTAAAATCTATTATATTTTTGTCCATATGCTTAAAGTAAATTGATAAACAAGAACATATAAGAGATAGAGTCTCCGACATCTTTACATAAGGTGCGTAGTTTGGACCTTCTTTATTATGATTTTGTAAATTGTCTCAGGTTGGGACCCTATTGCTGATAATGCAACAAAGAAAAGGTCTTGATTTAACTAGGCAACTAAATTTGCGTATATGCTTCCACCACCACTCTGGATTGATCCTCACCCTTGTAGAAATCTATAATACATAACCTATATTTGGAGTATATATCCCGGAAGGGGAATGTACCCAGCATAGACAATCCTTTCTACCTCTAATTTTGATATGCAACAATTTAAGGGAATTTATATAGTTTGTCTGTAATTCTGCAAATTCACCATGTAAGTTTAGCTGCTCAACAAATTTCCATCCTTGAACCCAAAAGGTTGATCTATCCTCATCTATAATCTAATTCATGAATGTGACTCCCTAATCATTCAAATTAGTTTCACATTTTTGTAGAAGTCTGAAATTTCTAGAGCAACTCGTCCAAGGGTCTAAGCCTACTTTGAATCTTTCTCCATTGCTATCTTTTCATGTGAGTCCACAACTGATCATAGCAAAGGATGAAATGACCACATTCCATGTAACAAATGGATTAATCATCCTTTTAATTGGATTTCTAATCCAATCATCGATAGAAAGAGGAAAGATTAATTTTTGGTGGACAAAAACATTTCACAAGCCATCTATTGCAAGAAGTATCCACCCCACCTTTCCAACAAAATATTTTGCAAACATTGGGGGACAAATCTCATCCCCCATGCTTCTGGAAGGGAAATCATATTCCAATAAACCCATGGGAGATCTATTTTGTCCTTGGATCCCACCCACAAAACTAGCCACATATTTTTATGATTGAGTTTATGATTCCTATGGGGACCCATGTAAGGACCATCAAATATACCATGATGGATTCAAGTATTGGTTTAATCAACACCAATCTCCCTACTTTTGAAAGCCACTTGTAAATCCAGTGTTTTAACTGCTTTTCCACCTTAGCAAAAAACCAAAGCCAATATACATTCCTATAAGTATTTGGTTCTAAATGAGAAGCAATGTATTTCAAAGTTTCTTAAAGCGTTTTTATAGTGAAAGGAAAGTGAGCTACATGGAATGATGTTGTGGTAATTTCTAAAAAAAAAAAAATTAATGTTGAAGATAGTGATTTAATGAGTTGTTCTTGAAAACATCGTGAAATCAAATTTGCGCCCAAATTAAAAGCATATTGCAAGGTTCTTTTCTTATCACCAATACCACCATCGGTTACTATTTGGGTATCCTATAAGATATTTGTCTTCAAAACTTCTGTGCCACAATCCAATCAAGTGTACTTGAAAATTACCTTACAATTATTTTTCCAACTTTCAATTGAGATTCTCTAGGAGATTGTTTAAATATGGAAATGAAGATAACGATGTACGTAACATTAGGTCTAGTTGTTTGTAAGGTACATAAGGTTGTCTACAAACATCTTGTAGAATTTTGAATCGACAATGAGTTCATCATCCTGCTTGCTCCATTTTGTTCTTGTTGAAATAGGTGTTTCTATTGGTTTGCATTTGTCCATCTTAGATATTTTCAAGTTATGTATAGAATGATTTTGCTAACATGAAAATCCCTTGAGTAGATTTCTTGACTTCAATTCCCAAAAGGTACTTAATGATACCTAGTTTGATCATCTCAAATTCTCGTTTGATAGTAGCTTTGAATTGGTGTAACATTATTTTTTATGTTGTCAACATAAACAAGAATTTTGAGGATTTTTCAGTTGATCTAATTTGGTATAGAGATTCAACTCATTAATTGGCTTTATAAACCCATTATTAAGTAATTATGATTCAGTCTAACTAAACCAAGCCCTTGGAGCTTGTTTCAGGGCATATAAGGTTATCTGCTTGTAAACGAAGTATAATTGGCCTTCTATTCAAATCTTGGTGTCTCATCAACATAAACCACACATTTTAGTTTTCCATCAAGGAATGTTGGCTTCATGTCCATTTTGTACACTGACCATTTGTTCTAGACTAAAATGGCTAACACAACTCTAATACATTTCAACCTTGCAATTGGAGCAAAACTTTTAACATAATCGATACTTGGTTGCTAAGAAAATCTTTTAGCAAGTAAGATTGCCTTATATTTCTCTACCTTGCATTTCTTGTCCATTTTTTTTTGTTCACCCTCTTAATGACAATGCTACAATTATGAGCTAGAAGAAAAACATGATCTCATGTCATAGTTCAATTTCTTCGTTCATGTCTTCTGACAATCCTCTTCTTTTATTCTCTTCAAAACAAGTAGGATGATAAGATAACAAGGAAAAAGGACTTTTGTTGATCCATATCAAAACATTTCTCATGTATTTTCCTTAAGCTCTTTGTTCTCTAATTTCTCATTGAATCTTCTAACTCATTGTTAGAAGGATGACTATTTCTCTAATTTATTACTAAATCAATTGACTCTCTACTTGAATGAAAAATATCTTATTCCCTTTGCACCTATAACCTTGTTTATCTTGGTGGAGGGACATTATATCCTGAACTTTCCAATTGTTCATTTATTGAATGAGATGAATTTCCATTATCCATTGCTTCATCCTTTTTATCATTTCAATATTTTTCCTTCTAGAATTTTACATCCCTACTCACTAAAATTTCTCCAAAATTGGAATATACAATATGTAGGGTTTGGATTGTTCACTATATCCAATGAAAATGCATTTTTCTCTCATCTTATCAAGTTTCTTTCTTATCTCCTTTGACCAAAACTCTAAAATGAGAAACACTTGACTTTGTGCCACTCATGCTTCTCAGGGCAGCTTAACCCTTTCACACTATTTTCTAGATATTATTTGAATTAGTAAACTAAACCAAAAAAGGGTCGTGGCCCAAAAATTATTGGGAAATTTTATTTCTTTGAGCATACTTCCTTCCATGTTCATAATGGTTTCAGTTTTCTATTCAACTGCCCCATTCTACTTTGAAGTATATCTCATCGTGAAATTATGTCTTTTAATTACCTACAGTCTACAAAAATTTGTGAACTCCTTTGACTCATGCTCTCTTCTTCCATATTATTTAAGAAATTTAACATATTTTCCACTTTGTTTTTCTACCATAGCCTTAAATTCTTTGAACTTTGAGAATGTCTCTAAGTTAATTTTGAGAAAATACACCCAAGCTTTCCTATTAAAATCATTAATAGATGTTTGAAAATAAATGATGCTATCAATGGATTGAGTTTTCATGGGTCCACATGAATCTGTGTGGACAACCTCTAGATGTTATTTTTCCCTATAGGAGGATTCTGGAAAACTATCTCTTTGATGCTTTCTAGGAATCCAGTTTCCACAGCAGTTAGTTTTCATATTCAATATGGCAAGGTCTCTTAATGATTGTACTTTTTGGAAAAGTTTAAGAGTACTAAAGGGTAGCTAAACATACCTAATATGCAACAACCAAGTTTCATCTATGTTTGAGACATTTTGTGTATATGATTGTTATATTCACACTTGTTAGATTCAATGGGCCTGTAAAATTTCTGAGTCATTTAGACCTTTCTAACAAATCCTCTACTAGGCATTAAAGGAAGTTTCAACCTAAATACGCCCATGAAATTTTCATATACAAAATATGTAAAGAAATCAAAATCCTTTAAATATAAAAAGAGATACATGTAAATATTTGGATGGAAATTACAAAAAACTAATTTTTTTAATTGTATTTTTGGCTTATCGCCTTGTAGGTTTACTCAAATTTGAAGTGTAGATACTGGTTGGATGCAAAATTAAGTTACACATCCAATGAGTGTCCATTATGCACACTTTTGAGAAGATCCACATTGATAAAAAAATGAAGATAGATTAAATAAGGTGTGTTCAACAACACACTTTTTTAATGTATCTTCAATTTTTATCAATGTGGGTCTTCTTATAAGTATTCATAATTTTTACTCATTTGATGTGTCATTTAATTTTGCATTTAACAAATGTTTTCACTTTTATTTT
>Ga0099853_1000055_pt1 | contig 11416 bp, 13 predicted proteins | sample In2P11_FD_77060 | JGI IMG/M metagenome (GOLD analysis project Ga0099853, IMG submission 77060) | Clean room microbial communities from NASA Spacecraft Assembly Facility at Jet Propulsion Laboratory, Pasadena, California, USA -... ... | reverse complement strand
GTTCTCTCCTCTCGAACCAATTGAGCACTTCTACTCCAGGTTTGCTGCAATCTTCTCACCTTCACAAAATAAATTAAAAAAACTACAAGCTTACAAATCTTCAACAAAATTTACTTCTTCTTTATTCGTACCTCTTCTTTCTTCGCATGCAAAAAAAACACCTCTCTGCAGGAAATCTTTTCTCGCTTTGATACCACTTTGATGAAAACGAATTCTGGGGTCTCTTCATTTTCAGTGTTTTTACGGGCTCGATCTTGGGACCTATGGGTTATGGGCCCACGAAGCCTTCCAAAAACTTCTCACAGCCTCAATTTTCCTTATGGGCTAACGAGTCATTCATATTCTTCAGTTGCAAATTCTTGCTGTCAATTTTATCCATCAGATATCGGCCTTCTCAATCTAGCATCGATTTTACTTGTTCTCCTTTTTCTGCCTCTTCTATCCCGACACCTCTACCTTCGTTTTCAACCGCATCATTCACGCAACATGTTGTGCCATCGTTGGTTTCAGCGTTACCTGATAAATCCGACACAGTCATCGTCGAGACCATCTATGCCATGGGCAGCTTGCATTCTTCTGTTGAACACATTTCGATTCCCGTGGATGATGGATCCCACGAAACCCTTCACAAAGTTCCTGGCTTTTTCCAGATTGGAAGTGAAAACGCGCAGAGGAAATTGTGATAGGTTGAAACGCAGAGAATGGTGTTTGATCGAGCACTCGTGACTCTTAAACCCTTGGCTCGGCCAGAGGATTGTCCAATGTATTCAGCATAGATTGAACCAGCAGCTCTCCTCCTCTACGCATGGGTCCTTTGCAACCGTTGCATCTGTGGAGAACTGATGTGCTCTGTTTAAGCACGGAGGCCGCTAAGGCTTCAGGTCTGGCTGCTCCTCTTTTCCACAGCATCGGTCGACTTGGCAGAATGCCAACATTTCAAACAAAAATAACAAAAAACACAAAGACATAAATTCTAAAAGACTCAATTTACCAAAAATCCACGCAAGTTTCTTCGGATTGTTCAATGTTCCCTTCTGGAATGCCAGATTTAGTATTCTGGACATGAAAGCCTTGAACCTGTGCTTTCAAATATTTATTCTGAAATTTGAGATCATAAATAGATTTGACAAACAACTCCCTATTACTTCTCACGCTGGAACAAATGTATTCACCTCAGAGATTACTTGCAATGTATATTTGACTAACGCAGAGAATTGGGCCCTTCAAACAAGGTAATTACACATGCACAGATAAAAATTCACAATGAAGCATTTGTGTACAAATTCACAAAAGCACATTTTTATTATTTACAATCTCAGGGTACAATTTAAGGCATCTTAGCCTTAATCCAGAATTTCCCCAGCAACTACATTTTGCCCTCTCTCATACGCACAAGTTTTTCCCCTCTTCTTCTTGATTTTTCCATGAATCCTTAAGTTCTTGTTATACATACATTCAAATACATTCAATTTTAACTAAATTTTTAACTAAAATTAGTTCATTAACCGAATCTTGTTCAAGGTTGGCCTGGTTGTCCATGTGGTCGTCCACGTGTCTCTTTCTCTAATTTTTTTTTCATCAAAGATTTGAATGCTCCTGCATCAACTATCTAATTCCATTAATATTAAAAGCGATTAACCAAATTAAAATTTATAGAAATAAAATCAAATGTTAATTTTATTTATATATTTAATATTTAATATATTTTAAATAATAAAATAATTATTATTTCATTAAAAATTATATTATTTAATTTAAAGAATAAAAAAAAAAATACAAAAATATAATATACACATTCAACTTAATTAACTATAATGGAAATTTGATATACTAAAAAAACAACAATAACATTTATAATATTTATTTTCACATAGATGTAGTACACAAGCTCAATGGAGATAAGTAATCATATTGTTATAATGTTGAGAAAACACATTATGTTGTGTACCATTCCCAAAAAATCGAATAAGGAGGAGGAGTCATAAGAAGTTAGCATATTGAAGAGAATGTACAAAATCAAAGGAGTAACTAGGATAATGTTATAAACAACCATTGACGTTGTAAACATGTGTTCATATTCATTTATTCTTCTCATACTTAATCCATATTGAAAATTGTGTTCCTTTGATAATATAATCCTTCCATGTTTGTTGTTGGGAATATTATCTTGCATCACTTGGAGCTAACTTTAGGTAAGCATCATAATTATCAATGTAAAGGGTAGTTATATTTTTAATTGAAGAATGGGGTGGTTGAGGTGGTGGCCATGGATTTGTTCGTGTAATGAGTGGCATTTTGAGATTTGATTTTTGTGGGTATCCCTAACAATTTTATTGAATGGGGTGGTTGAGGTGGTGAGCATAGATCTGTTGGTGTAATGAGTGGCATTTTGAGATTTGATTTTTGTGAATATCTATAGCAATTCTACTTTTTATTATAACAGCTCTATAGCTTCCAGTAATAGAGTTATGACTTTGGAGCTACTTTAAAAGAGACAAGCATAGGGGCATGTCAAAAGTGGGCTCATACAGTTCATTTGACAATGATTGGGAAAAGCTTTAAAATAATTGATTTTTTTAATCAAGAAGTTAGACTTTTTTGAAAGAATGTACTATTTCAATTTGTCTCCACCTACATACACTATAGGATGATTAGATGTTATCACAGATACAAAACAAAATCAATAAATATGGGAAGTGACACTTAGTTTTTTATTTTTCTAGTAATGATATATTGTTTGGTAGAATTTGACAATAGAAAAATTAATATTGTAATTGATATTTTTTTCCAAATATTTATCAATCATATTGTGTTTTTAAAATCGGTTTCTTAAAGTAAAAGGTTTTTAAAATTTGGATTCTCAACGTAAAAGTATAGGTGTACAATAAAAAGTAAATAGATTAAAATTTTGAAAAAATTAATCTAGTGTGTTATTAATTCAAATGTTTTTTAAATTACTTTTTATTAAATAAATATAAAGTTATATATATAGATAGATTAATAAAATATTATTCATTATTTTAAAAAATTTTGAATTTTTTTTTTAATTTCAAAAATATTATGTTAACATGTCATTCTTGTATATTAAATAAAAGTCATATCATGGTAATTTGCATAAAGCAAGAGCGGTTACATTTCCACTACGTGGCTATTATTATTATTATGAATTTATTGTTCCTTAAACAATTGTATCCTCAACCAGTAGATTTATTTTTGTGCTTTTGAAAAGAGAGTAGGCAAAAAAATGTTTTTGGAAAAATTACTTTAGTGTCAAATACAAACATCTGAGTTTAAAAGATAAATCTAATTATAACATTTCAGGGCAAAATATAATAGACAAACAATTTTGTAAAACAAAAAGTTTGAAATTCAAAGTATAGTAGAAAAATAGTTCCATATCATATTAAACTGAAGTGAGTTGTTTTTATAATTTAAAGTCAAAAGAATCAATATTAAAAATAAAAATAGAATATTGTTGATGGTGTTGGACACGCTAACATTCAAGGGGTCTCCCCAATGTGTGGTCACAATTAAATCTCACACTATTTGGGATAGGAGCCCCATTCGAAATATTGCTCAGTTGCCAATTTCTTAAAGATTTTCCTTGGCTCTACCTGCCAGCAAGAGAGAGGAGAGCAGATGTGCCTTCAAAAAGCAAGTATGTGCCCCTGGTGACCATTTGCTTGCAGGCGTGTCAAGGTTCTTCTACTGCGGAGGGAAGGAGAAAGTGAGCCTCTAAGAGAGAAGTAATAGTACCACCCTAGCAAAGACACACATGAACAAAAAGGATTCGTCTAACATCCAACGGAATAGTCCACAAAGATGTGATAGTCATTGCAACAAATACAACACATTCTCAATATGATAACCACTAAAATAACCGAAATAATTAAACTATTTTAGTATAGGTGAAAGCAAACATGAATCATAAACATTCACATAATAGTCTTACAAATATTCATAATCCATGCATAAAGAACGTATTGGCCGTCAGGATATTAAGTAAAAGTCCCAAGACACATGTATACATTGAACACCACTAGCTCCAATAGTGGAGTGTTGGAGCCGCCACTTGCTCCCCAAAAGAACTAGCTTGTCTCTTTAATGCCTAGCAGGAGGAGCTAAGGTGAAAAGTCCTTTGCTCATATAATGAGGGTGTATATATAACCAATTGGGTGATGCTTCACCTCCCTTTTGACTCTTTGACTAACCTCATGATTGTTTGACATCCTCTGACTTTTCAACTTTACATGACTCTTCATATTATGTACATGTCCTTTGGACTTCCACTTTATAATAATTTTTTTGAATAATAAATTACATAATCCACAAGAATGATGTGGCATATGATGACTCATCACATGACTTTATGGCATGGACTATAGGATGACATGGAAATGTCAAGTCATTCTTATTGCTTCTTAGTATGTGTCTTCTTGAGAATTATCTTTTGTCCACCTCCATATGGCTTAGAGATAAGGAGTCTTCAATGATAACATATATTTGAGTAGCAGTCACAAACTAGTGTCTCTTTGCTTTCTTTTGATTGGTCTTCTTGCATATTCAACTACAAAGGTGTCTTCTAGCATGTTTCCCTTATCCATATCCTTCTTCATCATCCTATCATGGTATGATAGAGTACCTACATATGTAATTCACTCATGACAAGACAACATCAGTTTGATAAACCTCTAGTCTAAGATGTTGTGTGTTGATCCACTGACTAAGCCAGAACTGGGTGGCAAGCTGAGCGAGAGGCTCAGTTACCACGCAATTACACAGCTCAGGTAGTTAGGGGTGAATCTTGATCCTTGAGACTATGCAATGCGCAGCTCAAGGTGGGTTGAGCAAGTAGATTGCGCAGTTTTGGAGCTCAATGAGCCAGGCTTAAGGGTTGAGAATTGATTCTTCCTATTACGCAGTTCTGGAAGGCAGAACAAGTTGGGTAATTGTGAAATTGTGTAACTGAGGAGCTCAAGGGTTGGGCTTGAGGTCAAAGACTGCACAATGCATAGTTAAGGCCAGGCTGGAAGGATGAATTGCGCACTTTTCTAAGCCAAGTTCCAGATTTAAGCACTAAAATTGCACAGTGCATAGTCCTAGGAGGTAGGAACTACGCATTGAATAGTGTCAAGAGGCAGGGTTGCAACTAGAGGGCTAAGACTACGCAATGTGCAATTCAAGAAGTCTGGATAAGGCTATGTTGCTTGGTCAAAGAGCTTTCAGAATTTGACTGGGTGTGCGATCGATGAAGCTAATGTGAACAATGATAAGACTTGATTATGATCACACACTTAGAACACTTAATGACACAACAATATAGATCATCTAGGACATGTGAAAAACATACTTCCCTCAATGTAACAACTTTGCGATGACACACGACAAGTGCAACACTAAATATACACTCTGCAACGACCGTGACGACACCTGTGCAACAGTTCTTACAGCTTTGGAAATGAGTGTGACATATGTTTACATGGTAATATCAACTCATTTACACAAAGGTCACCCCTTGAAACCACCAAAACAAGCTCATATAATTGTGTGACACTTAACATATGAAAAGATGACATTTTTCTTTTCTTGCAAAAGGGACCAAAAAAATTAGAGAAAACGCATACAATGGATTTCAATTTTTGCGATGACAAGATGCAAGACCAAGGTAGGCTCTGAAACTTGGTGCAAGCCAATTTTTTCAAGGTGTTGTAGTAGCAACAACATTTGGCAACACATTGGTATAATTCCATCTTCTCTTTCTGGGTTGACTCTTTTGTATAGGGTCTCAATTCTTCAGGGAGTATTGATTCATCATGCAAATCACTTTGGCTTCCCCACTTACCCCACGAATAAACATGGTTCCCTTTGTGACTTCTTGGTTAACCCCAACACAAGATTCAACAATATCGCAATGTTTTGAATCAGAAAGGGTAGTGTAGTTGGCGAGCTTTATATTTTCAGAGTAAAGTTTTTCATATCTGATGTTTCTCTGCTACTAGCAAGCCTAGACAGTACCCCGACGGAGTCACTACATGAACACAAACATTGCTCCACTGCCAACAAGCCTAGACAGTACCCTGGCGGAGTTGTTTTCTTCACCTATCTACGTAAGAACCCTTTCTCTTCTTTCTCCTTTATTTATATATTTAAATAGGACTATGCATAGGCACTTATTCATTTTATGGGTGGAAGAGGGGTCCCAAATTATTGAGAACATGAGTGATTGTCCCTTCAGAGAGGCATATAGAGACCTCTAATTTGGGTTTCCTCGTTTGAGTTTTTCACCTTTTCCTCCTCTATTGATTGGATAAGGATGAAAACAACGAAACATAATGAACCGAGTATGGGCATAAGGTTTCTTGAATAGACATATGTATCATGGTTAGCCAAATGTTGTAGTCTCACAAGACTCTTTTCAACTCAACCACACACAAAGAATATGAAAAACACGTTCATACACGATGCTTATTTACAAAAACGAAAATAAGAACAAGACCAAACAAATAAACAAACAAGAAACTATGTACATAGGGAAGCGCACAACCCTAGATCATCATTTAAAATGTTGTTTTAAGTCTTGGCCATTAACAGGAAGAGAGACAATCTTCATGTCTAGTGATTAAAGATGATATGTGTTTTGGCCAAGCTTTTTGTGTATAGTGAATGATCCAATCCACAAGGATTGGAGCTCAATGTGTTTTTCATTGTCCTTGTGGTATTTGTCCCACTTCAAGGCTAGGTCACCCACACCAAAGTCATTCTTCCCTATAGGCTTCTTTTCAAACCACCTCTTGATACAACTATGGTGAAGAGAAATTTTTTCTTTTTTTTCTTCCTTTCTTCCTGTAGCTTGCGGAGAGTGTCTATCCTACTCTGAACCAATAAGCATGGCTTGCCCTAGGATTCTTGTGAAAGTTGAAGGGCAGGCAAATATGTGTTCAGGGGTAGGATGGCTTCTTTTTCGTACACTAGGAAGTAAGAAGACGTATTCAGAGAAGGTTTTGGCATGACTTGGTCATCCCATAGGGCATTTAGTGGAGTGCCAAATATTTTTTTTAGAGAAAATGATCTTCTTAATGATATGGATAAGGTTCTTTTTTGTAGACTCATCAAGACCATTTCCCTGTAGATAGTAATTAGTTGAACGTTTCAATACAATTCCATTTTTTAATTTAGAATCATATAATATTAGCGATGAAAAGTATGTTGCGTTATAAAAAACAGGTGAAGTTGAAACGTCGAACCTGGAAATGATATTCTTCTTAAGCAAGTTGATGACTTCTTGATCATTCACTTGCTTTAGTGGAACTGCTTCTACCCACCGTGTGTAGTTTGTAGTAGTGAGAATGTAGTGATTTTTCTTTGATGTGTGTGAAATATCTCACCAATAATATCTAGGCCCCAATGTTGAAATGGTTCTTCTAATGCGATAGGTTGCAATGGGGCAGTTGACTTCTTGTTTCGGCTGGCACACTTCTAACATAACGGACACTTGCAGGCATAGGTGTGAGTATATTTGGATAATGTGGGCCAATAGAACTAGCCCACATAACTTTATGCATTGTTGTGTCACCCACAAAGTGACCCCCGGTTGGTCCATCGTGGAGATCACACAATACTTTCTCTGAATCGTGCGATTCCAAGCACTTGAGTAGTACTCCATTATGGTGCTTTCTGAAAATCACCCAATGCACCAACTAATAAGGTAATGCTTTTAGTCTAAGTTCGCTCTTCTGTCATGCAGATAAGTGTGAGGGAACTGTGTCGTGCTCAAGATATTGGTGCACATCAGTCTACCAAGATTTTGCGATAATAGTGGGGGAAGTTTGCTCAATGTTATACATTTTGATTTTTTGCTCCCATCCAGATGGATCTTCCTCTTTTTCATCCACCGCTTCTTCTTCTAGCCGACATAGACCGTGGCCCTGGATCATGTGAACTGGCTTGAATTCTAAATCATACTCTTACAGACCTATCATATAGTTCACTCTTCTCTCACCCAGCTCTTGTTGAACAAATAGTGATCTGATTGTTGAGTGTGGCACAAAGATAATACAATGATTCTTCAAGAGGCAGGGCTGGAAATGCTTTACTACATATGCCTTCTTATCAATGGCAGGGAAGTTAAGTTCAGGTCCCTGTAGGCTGTCACTCATGAAAGATATAGGTCGCTCATTATTTTGATCATCATTTTGTGTGAGCACAGCAAAAAGAGAAGTGTCATAAATGAAAGTGTAAAGAAGGAAATCTCTCTTGAAATATGGGTTGTACAAAGTTGGTGCTTCTACGATAGCCTGCTTGATACAAGAAAACGTGCCCATTTTCCCTTTTGTCCCACTTATATAATGCATCCTTCTTTACCATCTCCTGCATATGTTTCACAATCTAAGTGTAATCAGAGATGAACTTGTGGAGAAAAATAATCTTCCCCAGGAAGGATAGCATAGCTTTCTTATTCACTTGGAAGGGAATTTGTGTGATAGCTTTGACCCTCTTATGGTCTAATTTAATCCCACTTTTCGCAATAATGTGGCCCAAGAGATTACCCTCGAACACTGCAGAAACACTCTTCTTTGGATTAAGGGATATCCCGTATTTCCAACGTCGCTCAAAATTTTCTTCAAGTGGCGTAAGTGGTCATATCTCTTCTTAGAGAACATTGTGACATCATCGAGATACACCACTACACTCTGCCCAATCAATCCATGAAATGCCATGTCCATTGCGCGTTGAAATGTCACACTTGCATTAACTAGCCCAAATGGCATTCTTCAAAATGTGAACGTGCCCCACTTAGTGTGGAATGTTATTTTTAGTCTATCAGGCTCTAAGACCAGAACCTGGTTGTAGGCTGAATAACCATTGAAGAAGGAGAACATCTCTAATCTCGATATTGTCTGCAGTATCTGTTCCATATACGAAACAGGGTAGTTATCTTTTTTCTGATGCGCGAATCAAGTTTCATAAATCAACACACAAGCATATTTCCCCATACTTCCTCCTTACTGGGACCAGATTAAATACCCAAGTTGAATGTCGCACTTTATAGATGATCAAAGCATCTAGCAACTTCCTCAACTCTTTCTTAATCAGGGGCTCAAGTGTCAGATGTACCTTTCGCAACTTTTGTTGAAAAGGCTTGGCCCCTTCCTTGATTGGGATAACATGCTGGATTATTTGTGTCATAAGTTTTGAGCTCATCATATGTCCACGTGAAAACATCTTGGTACTTCTTTAATAAGAGAATGAAATCTTGTCGCTCTTATGGTGTGTAGCAAGTATCAAGATTGACAAACTTCGGAGCCTTTTCTATTCCAATTTTTATTTGTCATGCAACAACGTTGAATTATGGGTTTTTGTGTTGATTGGCCCTCAAAAATGATTCTACAAATCATACATATTTTTCAATGATACCATACCCTTTAGGATGGGGTATTCTTTATTTGTGTGGGCTAAATTTTGCAACGACTTCTCATGCTCATCTTCCTCGATATCTACATCTTTGAATACATCAGTGTTTGCCATAAAGTGCAGTATATGTTGTTCATCATTAAAAACGCATAAATTAGTGATATTGTCAGGGATTGATGGCTTATAAATAATTTCAATAGAAAAATTGTTCCTAAGTGGTGACAACCTATCAACAACATTTTCTAATGCATCCACAATTGTGTTACACATTCTAGGAACATATATAATATTAAAAGCTTGGAATGAGAAATCAAATGCCATACCTCTTGTTGATAACCTTTCAAATGAGGTGACACAGTGAATAGTATTACATACCTGTCGTACAATAATTTCATAGTCATCTACTGCTTTGAGAACTCTAACATTGAGGTCTATGGCCTTTTGTAAACCTAATATGAGTGCTTCATATTATGTTGTGTTGTTTGTGCACTCAAATTCCAAGCAAATTGAGGTCAGGCGTTTCCTCTGTCGTTGGTCTACTAAAATACAACCAACACTAGAGCCCTCCTATGTCTTTGAATCATCAAAGTACACAATCCAAACATCATATGTACAAGATCTAGGCCCTACACTAGTACTACTACTACTATTACTATCTACTATACATAAGTCATTTGCGCCAGTTGGACTAGGAAAGAGATCCAACCATGTGTCAGGTGGGACTGGGGATGGTTGGCAAGACAACACTCTAGATCATTTTCTAGAAAGCAATTTCCAAATATTAGATCTACGAAAGCAACTGGTTCATTTTTTCCCTTGAAGGGTGTAACAATATGTTTCATGTAAGGCTTTGAGTCTACCCGGATTCGATTGTTTCTGCCCTTATACGAAAGCCATAAATGTGACCAGCCCATAGAAAAATACCCTTGTATTTTGTTGGACCATTCTCTGCTCTCATATTTTGATTCCTCTAAGAACAATTTTGCTTCCTCTCTCATATTGAGATATGTAGAAATGTTGAATAATATGACACTTATTCACAGAGATTATCCCGATTATACACTATTTCGGAATACATGCACAATACATAACCTCCTCTATGTTGATCATCAATTTTGCAAAAGTAAAAACAATGAAACATTAGTCGCATGCGCACATTAACACAGTATGTAACCCGGGGAAAGCATACAGCTAAAAACCCCACACTATCTATATATTATAATGATTGAGAACACGTAACAATACATAGTACAATACTCCTCACAAGTACTCAGTACTATCTCCACCTGTTACACACAAACTAGCTCAGATCTGAAGCCTCAAATCTCCTCCACTGTTTGCCTGCCTCCACTGCGCAATCTGCAAGAGAAATCAATCACTCTGTGAATTCAAATTCCCTTGGTATACTATGCAAGCCATCATTGGCAATCTCAATCCATGCATGTGCAAATCTCATGCACAAATATAGTCACAACAGATAGCAATCTCAACCTCTAACACCTGTCTCCACTGAACTGTCCATGCACTGAGTTAACTGATGTACTCTTGAGTTAGTTTATGAGTTAATAATTAGTGAATTAATTAATAATTAATTCACACAACTCATCACTAGTGTATTCTTTAGTTAGACTAAATACAACTAGTTTAACCAAGTCAAACTGAACACAACTCCATCAACTCCACAATTAGCTCCACCAAACTCAACCACATGAGTTCTAACTGAAGTCCTGCATGCAATAGCTCAACTGACCCACAAGAAAAGCGTATTTCCTTCTGACAGATGCATGTGCCACATCTATAGCTCAAACTAAAGTGCTCCAAGAGGATAAGATAATGTTTATAGTCCAAATATTATTATGAGCTAATAATATTCGGCTCTTCTATTTTTAGCCTGGCAGTCTAAAAATAGAAACCGCCCATATGTCTAAAAATAGAAGTCCATCTATTTTTACCAACATGACCAATCATCCACAAATAGCATCCTGCAACTCATAGACCATGATCC